>SAMEA3663092__coassemble_180_pt1 | contig 22193 bp, 19 predicted proteins | sample SAMEA3663092__metabat2_high_PE_027 | metagenome-assembled genome bin SAMEA3663092 (sample SAMEA3663092) | pig gut metagenome | biome: pig gut; feature: pig-associated habitat; material: faeces | place: France | collected 2012
CGGGCCGGGGAGGTAACGTCGGAAGCCCTCAGCCTGGGCCAGAGCGTGAAATGCCAGCATCAGGCGGCGGTGAAAGCCATTCGACTGTATCTGGCGGAAAAATAAGAAGAAATGCCATTGCGGAACGGTGTGTGCCGGTTTGCAATGGCATTTTCTTTTCCATCCGCAAAAAAGAATTCACCATTCCTTAAACAAACCTTAAACATCCGGCGATTGATTCTGACAGAGAAAAATCGTATAATACAGTTAGTACAGTGAAATAACTCTGGAGGTTAACGGATATGAAACGAAAACTCGCGGCGGCACTGGCCTGCGCCCTGTGCCTGACTCTTTCCGCCTGCGGCAGCGGCGGAACGGCGGTTTATGTGCAGTCGGTGGAACGGCTGGCGGCTATGGGGGGGATTGCCCCCGGCAACCGTTTTCTGGGGCTGGTGGTGTCTGAGCACACGGCGGAAATCAGCCGTGACGCGGACAAGACCATACAGGAGCTCCTCGTCAAGGAAGGCGACGATGTGAAGGAGGGGCAGGCCCTGTTCAGCTATGACACCGAGGAATTGCAGCTGAATCTGGACAAGAAAAATCTGGAGGTTCAGCAGTTAAAGAGCACCATCGAAACCTGCAAGGAGAAAATTGCCACGCTGGAAAAAGAGCGCAGCGGGCAGTCCGGCACCGCCAAGCTGCAATATACCGTGGAGATTCAGTCTGCCCAGGTGGATCAGAAGGAAGCGGAGCTGAAGCTGAAAACCAAGGAGGACGAGGTGAAGAAGGCTCAGGAGCTGCTGGACAATTCCACTGTGGTCTCCCCCATCACCGGCCGGGTGCAGAAGATCAACGAGAACGATACCACCGGCTCCGACGGCAAGCCTGCCGCCTATATTATCATTCAGCAGTCTGGCTCCTACCGGGTCAAGGGTGTGCTGGGGGAGCTGCAACGGGGCAGCCTGAAGGAGGGCGACCGGGTGAAGATGATTCCCCGTACCGATGACAATGCGGTCTGGACGGGGAGCGTCACCCTGGTGGACTATGAAAACCCCTCTCAGGGCAGTGAGACTGACCGCTATTACGGAATGTCCAGTGATGAAATGACCAGCGCCAGCAAGTATCCCTTCTATGTGGCGCTGGATTCCACCGATGGCCTGATGCTGGGCCAGCACCTGTACATCGAGCTGGACACCGGCGACGAGACCCCCGGCGTGGGCATCAGCGGCACGTTCCTGTGCTATAACGAGGACGGCTCCGCCTTCGTCTGGGCGGAAAAGGGCGGAAAGCTGGAAAAGCGGGCCGTGACCCTGGGCGAGTATGACCCCATGACCGACGTGCAGAAGATTACGGAAGGCCTTTCCTTGGAGGACTACATCGCCTATCCCGACCCGGAGCTGTGTAGCAGCGGCGCGCCCACCACCCACGACCAGCCGGTTGTCGAAACCGAGCCGGTGATGGAACCGGCGATGGAGGAAGGCGGTGGCATGTGATGCCCATTCTGGAACTAAAGGACATCTGCAAGGACTACCAGCAGGGACGGGAGCCTGTGCGGGTGCTGAAAAATATCAATCTCACCGTGGAGAAGGGAGACTACCTCGCCATCATGGGGCCTTCCGGCTCCGGCAAGACCACGCTGATGAACATCATCGGCTGTCTGGACGTGCCCACCTCCGGCAGTTATGTTCTGGAGGGCAGGAATTTGAAGGACTTATCGGACGACGATCTGGCGGAGGTGCGCAATAAGCACATCGGCTTTGTCTTCCAGTCCTTCCATTTGCTTCCCAAAATGGAAGCCGTGGACAATGTGGCTCTGCCCCTTTTGTACGCCGATGTGCCGCTAAAAGAGCGGCGGGCACGGGCGGAGGAAGCGTTGAAGGCCGTGGGTCTGGGGGAGCGGATTCATTTCCTTCCCAACCAGCTCTCCGGCGGACAGTGCCAGCGGGTGGCCATTGCCCGGGCCATTGTGGGAAATCCCCAGCTGCTGCTGGCGGACGAGCCTACCGGCGCGCTGGATACCAAGGCGGGCAATCAGATTATGGAGATTTTTCGCCGTCTCAGCGGCGAGGGCATGACCATCATCATGATCACCCATGAACCCTCCATCGCCGCCTGCGCGGATAAAACCTACCGCATTCTGGACGGCGAATTGAAGACCCAGGAGGAACACCATGAAGAAGCTTAATGTGAAGCTCACGGGAAAGACGAGAAAAGTTGTGATCTCCGTCAGCGCGGGCGCTGCGGCGGTGGCAATCGTGGCCGGTATCGTGTTCGGCCTGCGGGGCCGGGGGGAGCCGGTGGGCGTGTACCCCTTCTCCATGGTGGGCATGACGGAGTTCTGGGGCGACAATCAGGAGAGCTACGGCCCCGTCACCACGGATCGGATTCAGACCGTGTTCCTGTCCGATACCCAGACCGTAACCCAGGTGCTGGTAAAGGAGGGGGACGAGGTAAAAAAGGGCGACGTGCTCATGACCTACGACACCTCCCTGTCAGAATTGCAGCTGGAGCGCAAGCGGCTGGACGTGGAGAAGGCCAACCTTCAGATCAAAGAGGCTCAGGAGGAGCTGGCCCGGATCAACAAGCTGGAACCCATGGGGAATGTGGAGACTTCCGTGGAAATTCCCACGGTGAGCACGAATTATGGCAGAGAACTCAGTGGGGACTACGAAATTTCCACGACAGAGGAAAAATATGATGGCAGCAGCCCGGAAAAGGCGGTTGTCTGCTGGATGAAGGACGACACCCCGGTGAATAACGCCCTGCTGCGGCAGCTATACTATCAGGCGATGATGAACCAGATCGCTAACGCGGAGAAGGTGCCCTCCAGTGGTTCCGCGGAACCGAATACTGACGCAGAGGACAAGAATCAGGACGAGGACGAGAAGAAGGACGAACCCGGTAATCCGGGGGAGGAAACGCCGACGCCGACCCCAACACCTACCCCAACCCCGGAACCGACCCCAACGCCGACTCCGTCCCCGGAACCGACCCCGACACCAACACCATCCCCGGCGCCGACTCCAACGCCTACTCCGGCTCCAATCGCGGAACCCGAGCCGGAACCGAACGCCTTTGAACTGTTTGCCATGCGGGCGCCGGAATCCATACAAATATACTGTAGCGATGTTTTCGACAAAGGGGTTGTACAGGTCACGGAGGGCGATGCGGTAAATTTGACCTTTACCAGTTCTGTAACTGATTGGGAGCACAGCAATTACGTTACATGGGGTCTGAGCTTGGATCCCAATCAGGATAAAACGGTGATAAGCGGCCCTCTGGTGGGACAGAGGAATGGGCGCGGCTTTACGGTGTCTGGCGTCACAAGCACGATAGGTGAAATCAAATACATCGTGCAAGCGGAATATAAGGTTGACGGCCTGAAAACGTTGACAGATACATATAAATTTACGTTGAAAGTCGTACCCCAGCCCACGGAGGATACGGCGGAAGTGAACAGCTTCTACATGGTACTGAAAGTGACGGAGGGGAATCTGGAAAAAGCGCCCTGCACCACATGGCAGGGCTTGAAAGTGAACGTCTACGACGGCGGCGGCTTCGGCTTCTCCTTCTGTGATGTGCCCAGTCAGGACTACTTCTTCCCCGAGGAAGCGGAGGGCGATATCTCCTTCCCCGAAATCGACTACGGCAGCGGCATGACGGCGGCGGAAATCGCCAAGCTGCGCCGGGAGCAGGAGAAGAAAATCAAGGAGCTGACAGCTTCCGCCGCTATGACCCAATCGGAGTATAACCTCATGGTGCGGGAATTCAGTGACGGCAATATCCGGGCCACGCTGGATGGTCAGGTGGTGAGTTTGCTCACCGAGGAGGAATCCCGTCAGAACAAGCTCCCTATGGTGAAGGTCTCCGGCGGCGGCGGGTTCTATGTCCAGGGTAGCGTCAGCGAGCTGGCGAAGGATGCGCTGAAGATAGGTCAGGAGGTCTCCATCAACGACTGGAACACCGGCGGCATGTATACCGGCACCGTAGAATCCATCGGTGATTTTCCGATACAGGGCGAAGGTTGGAACGGCATGGGAAACCCCAACGCCTCCTACTATCCCTTCCGGGTGTTTATCGACGGCAGCGCCGATTTGCAGGAGGGCAGCTACGTCAGCGTGACCTACTCTGCCGCCGAGGCGGAGAATGGCATCTATCTGGAAAATCCCTTCCTCCGCACGGATGAGGGGGAACCCTACGTCTACGTCCGGGGCAAAAACGGCAGGCTGGAAAAGCGAACCGTCACCACGGGCAAGTCCCTGTGGGGCAGCTACACGGAGATTCGCAGCGGTCTGACCGCCGATGACTACATTGCCTTCCCCTACGGCAAAACCGTGAAGCCCGGCGCGGCCACCCAGGAGAGCGACCTGTCGGCGCTGTACGGCTACTAAGGAGGCGGGGAAATGCGAGAGAATATCGGACTTGCCTTTCAGGGCATCTGGGGGCACAAAATGCGGTCTGTGCTGACCATGCTGGGTATCATCATCGGCATCGCCTCCATCATCACCATCGTGTCCACCATTCAGGGCACCAACGAGCAGATCAAGGAAAACCTCATCGGCGCGGGCAACAATGTGGTCACCGTCCAGCTGAACAAGGACGGACGGGTTTATGATATGAGCTGGAATCCTGTCCCCGAGGGGGTGCGCTGCATCACCGAGGAGACCCGGCAGGATTTGGAGAAAATCAGCGGCGTGGAGCGGGTGAGTCTGTATCACAGCCGGAGTTATGTTGACCAGCTGTTCTACCAGAATACCCAGTTCAACGGGAAGCTCTACGGCATCGACGAGAATTTTCTGAGCGTCTACGGCTATCAGGTGAAATCCGGCCGGGGCTTCACAACGGAAGATTATGTTAACCACAGAAAGGTGGCGTTGGTGGACACCGGCGTGGCGACGAACCTGTTCGGCGGTCTGGACCCGGTGGGAAAGACCCTGGAATTGCAGGGGGATGCTTACATCGTGGTGGGTGTGGTGGCCCAGTCCAGGGAGTTTGCCCCGGTGATCAATTCCATGAAGGACTATCAGCTTTACGCCAACCAGTCCGCCGGAAGCGTCTATATCCCGGACAGCCTGTGGCCCACGGCCTACCGCTTTGACGAACCCCAGAGCGTGGCCATCAAGGTGGAAAACACCGACGCCATGACCACAGCGGGCAAGGAAGCGGCAGATTTGTTGACGGAAAAGCAAATCCTGGACACCACCGCCAAGCTGGACTACCGCAGCGAGGATATGCTGGAGCAGGCCCAGCAGCTGCAAAAAATGTCACAGGCCACCAACAGCCAGCTCATTTGGATCGCCAGTATTTCCCTGCTGGTGGGCGGCATCGGCGTTATGAATATCATGCTGGTGTCCGTCACCGAGCGAACCAGCGAAATCGGCCTGAAAAAGGCCATCGGGGCCAAGAAAAAGCGGATTTTGCTGCAATTTTTGACGGAATCCGCGGTGCTGACCAGTCTGGGCGGCGTGATTGGCGTGATCAGCGGCGTGATTCTGGCCCAGGTGATTTCAAAAATCATGCAGATTCCCGTGTCCATCAGCGTGCCAGCCATCGGCGTGGCGGTGGTGTTTTCCACCCTGATTGGCGTGGTGTTCGGGATGCTGCCTGCCATTCAGGCGGCAAACCTGAACCCCATCGAGGCCCTGCGGCGGGAGTAAGGAGTTGCGTATGGAAGAAAAATTCATTTCCGCCTGGGCTGCCGCCCGGGAAAAAGCCGCCGGACTGGGCGTAAAAATGCGCCCGGTGGCGGCGGAGGAAGCCATGAAATCGGCCCATCGGTGTCTGTCCGGACGGCGGCTCAGCGACGGTTTCAATGCCCTGAAGGATAAGGGCCATCTGGAGCTTTCCTTGGAGGCCATCGCCATCGACAAGCGCTACACGCAGCTGTTTTCTGACGAGGAGGCCAACGAGGCCCTGACCAGACTGCTGGAAGCGGGCTACAGATTTTGATACTCTTTCTTGATAAAATCATTTATTTTATCAAGAAGACACCGCCTGACGGCATTCTGTGAAAAAACGCCCCGCGGATGATCACATCCGCGGGGCTACATTTTACTGTTTTTCCTCCGTCCGCTCCGAGATGATGAATCGGGGGCGGGCTTTGGTTTCCATATAGATTTTTCCCACATACTCGCCGATGACGCCCAGAGAAATCAGCTGGATGCCGCCCAGGAAGCAGGTGACAATCAGGGAGCTGGCCCAGCCGCTGACCACGTTGCCGGTGAAGTAGGATACCAGCGCGTAGACGATCAGAGCGAAGGCCACCAGCGAAATGAACACGCCCAGCCCGGTGATGATGCGGATAGGGCGAATGCTGAGGCTGGTGATGCCGTCAAAGGCCAGCGCCAGCATTTTTTTCAGGGGATAGTGGCTTTCTCCGGCGATGCGCTCGTGACGTTCATAGTAGACGCAGGTGCTCTTGAAGCCCACCAGGGGGAACATACCCCGGAGGAAGATGTTGACTTCCTTAAAATTCGCGAACTCCTTCAGCGCACGGCTGGACACCAGACGATAGTCGGCGTGGTTAAATACCGTGTCCGCGCCCATCCACTTCATGAGCTTGTAGAAGCTCTCCGCGGTGAAGCGCTTGAAGAAGGTGTCGGTTTCCCGCTTGCTGCGGACGCCGTAGACGATCTCCGCCCCGGACAGATATTCATCCACCATTTCATCCATGGCGTTAATGTCATCCTGCCCGTCGCAGTCAATGGAGATGGTGATATCGCATTTGTCTTTGGCTTCCATCAGCCCTGCGAGCAAGGCGTTCTGGTGACCCCGGTTTCGGCTCAGGCAGATGCCTTCGTAGTGCTCGTCCTCTTTGGCAAGCTGACAAATGAGATTCCAGGTGCTATCCTTGCTGCCGTCGTTGACGAACAGCACCCGGCTGTCCGGGCTGATTTTCCCCTGTGAGGATAGGGACAGAAGCTTGTCCCGGAACAGTGGCGCGGTGATGGGCAGAACCGCTTCCTCGTTATAGCAGGGAATGACAATGTACAATCTGGGCGTTTTCATAAGCAGCCTCCTGTCAGATTTCCAAAACTCTGACCACTTCCGTGGGGCCTTCCAGCTGGATGGAGGTCACGGTGTTGTCTTCTCCGCCGATGGTCACTTTCAGCGTGCCGCCCCGGTTGTGGGCGGTGAGTGTATTCCCGGGCAGCCTGCCTTGCAGCCAAAGAACGCTGGCGGTGGAACCGCAGCCGGTGCCGCAGGCCAGGGTAAAATCCTCAACGCCCCGCTCGAAGGTCAGCATTCTTACCTCGCCGGGAGCGATGGCCTGATAGAAGTTCACGTTGGCCCCCTTGGGGAAGGCGGGGTCAAACCGCAGCGCCCGCATTTGCTCCCGCAGAGCATCGGCGTCGGCCCACAGGTCGCCGTGGTACTCGGCAACGGCGTGGGGCACACCGGGATTGCCCAGCTCCACATAGGCCACGTCGCCCTTGCGGCGCAGATCCAGAACGCCGGGGTTATTGAGCTTCACCCGGTACTGATTTTCGTCCAGACGCTTACCTGGCACCAGTCCTGCGTCGGTCTCCACCACCATATTTTCCCCGGCAATGCCGTGGTCAAAGGCGTAGCGGCAGATGCACCGGGCGCCATTGCCGCACATCTCCCCCCGGGAACCGTCGGCGTTGTAGAAGTGAAGCCTGAAATCGGCTTTGTCGGAATTGTCCACCGCCATAAAGCCGTCGGCGCTTGTAAGTTTACATAATTCTACTGCCAGCGCTTCGAAATCCAGCGCCTGTCCCCGTGCGTCAATGACCATAAAGTCATTGCCCGCGCCGTTCATATAGGTAACAGTCATAACAATACCCCGCGTTTCGTTTTAGATACAAGATACGCAGATACTAGATACAAGACATAGAAGGGATTCAGGAAAAATATCTTGTATCTGGTATCTTGTATCTTAGTATCTTACCCAAGGATGCTTTCCATATTATACAGCCCAATCGGTTTGCCCAGCATGAACCGGGCGGCATCCACCGCGCCGTCTGCCAGCATGGCCCGGGTCACGGCCTCGTGCTTGAGCGTCAGCTGCTGGGTGCCGGTGTGGAGGATGACCTCGTGGACACCCACGACAGTACCCATACGCAGGGCAGAAATGCCGATTTCGTCCTTGGTGCGCTTGCACTCCCCGGCGCGGCCGCAGTTGGCCCAGGCATCGGGGCGAACCTCCTTGACGGCATTGAACAGCATCAGAGCCGTGCCGCTGGGAGCGTCCACCTTGCGATTGTGGTGGGCCTCCACGATCTCAATGTCCGCGTCGGGGAAATACTTGGCGGCCTCCTTGGCGAGGCGGCACAGCACCGCGATGCCCAGACTCATGTTGCCGCTGAAAAACACGGGGATTTCCTTTGCGGCAGCGTAGATCAGGGCCTTTTCCTCCTCGGTGTGGCCGGTGGTGCCGATGACGGCAGCTGCGCCGATTTTTTTTGCGTAGTCCAGAACGCCGGAAATGGCGGTGTGGTGGGAGAAATCCACCACCACGTCGGCTTCCACGGCACCCAGCTCCTCAAAGGTCTTGGGAACGCCGTTTTCGCCGTCAATGCTGACCTTTCCCACGACTTCTTCGCCTAGAATGCCGCAGATCAGCTTGCCCATGGCGCCGTTGGCGCCGCAAATCACAGCCTTCATACGTTAATACCCAGCTTTCTCATTTCGGCAAGCAGAACAGACTTGGTTGCGTCCTCCATGGGGGTCAGGGGCAGCCGCAGGGTGTCGGTACCGAAGCCCATGGCGGCAGTACCGGCCTTGGCGGGGATGGGATTGACCTCGCTGAACAGGGCATTGATGAGAGGCAGCAGGTCGCACTGCATCTTGGCGGCAGCTGCGTAGTCCCCGGCCTTGCAGGCGTCGGTCATGGCGACGGACTGCTTGGGGGCAACGTTGCTCAGCACGCTGATGGTGCCTTTTCCCCCCATGGCCATCATGGCGACGGTGAGAGCATCCTCGCCGGAGTAGACGTCAATCTTGTCACCGCACAGGTGCATGATCTCCACCATCTGGGCCATATTGCCGGTGGCCTCCTTGACGGCCACGATGTTGGGATGCTCGGCAAGCCGTGCCACGGTCTTGGGCAGCAGATTGCAGCCGGTGCGACCGGGGACGTTGTACAGGATCATAGGCACGGTGGAAGCGTTGGCAATGGTGGTGAAGTGCTTGTAAAGGCCGTTCTGGGTGGCCTTGTTGTAGTAGGGGGTCACAACGAGGATGGCATCCGCGCCCACCTCGCAGGCAGCCTTGGTGTTGGCAAGAACGTGCTCGGTGTTGTTGGTGCCGGTGCCGGCGATGACGGGAACCCGCTTTGCCACCTTCTCCACGGTGTAGGCAATAACCTTTTTCTGATCCTCCGGCTCGATGGTGGCGTTCTCGCCGGTGGTGCCCATGACAACCAGAGCATTGATGCCGTTTTCGATCTGGAACTCAATAAAGCGGCCCAGGGCTTCGTAGTCAATGGAACCGTCCGCGGCCATGGGGGTAACGATGGCAGTTGCCATGCCGGTGAAAATGGTGTTTTTCATACGCTGATCTCTCCAATTGGTAATTTCGTAGGGGCGGGGCACTGCCCCGCCCGTCGGCATCAGCCGCGAATGCAAAGACCGCTATCGCAGAGGGGCGGGTCAATGACCTGCCCCTACAAGGGCGGCTAGACGACGTATTGATTAAAGTATTCGTACAGCGGGGCAAGCTTTTCGAAAAAGTCCCTGACCTCGTCCTCCAGCTGGGGGCCAAACAGGGCTTCTCCCGGTTCGATTGCCCGGGTACAGCTGATCTCTCCCTTCCAGGCGAAATAGGGAGCCAGAGCCGGAGAATCCGGCACCTTTGGGCGCTTGTAGCACTGGGCAGTAACGGGAACCCCTGTTGCCGCTTCCGTAGTACGAATCAGCTTCAGAAATTCCTCGGGTTTTGCCGAAATTCGCTGGCGGAAGGTTTCGAGAACGCTGGTGGGGGGCTTCCAGTAGAAGAAGCCGTAGGATGCTCCCTCCGGGGTGATCTCAAAGTACAGGCAGGGATTCTCGGCCCACCACTGTACCTCCTGACGGATGCACAGCCACAGGCTTTCCTTGTAGGGCGTGGGCGGGTGCAGCCGGGCATCCCGGTAGATGCGGCTGACCTTGAGAATATTGCCGGGCCTGTCCAGAAAGGGCTGGAATACGGCCTGCCCCAGAGCCTTCATCGGCTCATAGAGGGTGTCCGTGTACTGCTTTTTGTGCTGTAAAAACCAGTCCCGGTTATTGTTCATGCGAATGCCCCAGAGAAAATCGACGGTTTCCGGGGTGAAGCCGGTAAACATAGGCTTTCGTTCCTTTCAGCGCAGGGTCATGCTGGGCGGACTGTCCAGCTTTTTGTGGGTTTTATAGATGACCCGATAGAGGTTTTTCGTCTTAACTGGGCGATCCTCTACTTCAAAGACATACCGCTCACAGGCGTTGAGGACTCGGGTGCCCTGATACTCGATTTCCCGGGGTATCTGGTGGTTATAGGAGGTATGTACATGACCGTGCACCAGAATCGGGGGATGGTATTTGTGAATCAGCTCCACCAGCGCGTCAAAGCCCCAGTGGGCCGGATCCTCGTCGTCGCCGAGGCCTGCCGGCGGGGCGTGGGTCACCACAATATCCACGCCGCCCATCCGCTTGAGCTTCCAGCGAAGCTTTGCGATGCGCGCGCGCATTTGGCTGTCGGAATACTGGTGGGGGCCGGGATGATACCGGCGGCAGCCGCCAAGCCCCAGAATGCGGATGCCGTTATATTCCACGATGTGCCCGTCGATGCAGTCACAGCCCTCGGGGGGCACCTGATCGTAGTTTACGTCGTGATTGCCGTGGACATACAGCACCGGGCATTTCGCCATGGTCACGAGAAAGCTCAGATATTTGGCGTTCAGGTCGCCGCAGGAGATGATCAGGTCGTAATCAGCCAGCCGTCCGGGGGTGTAATAGTCCCAGAGAGCGGGGCATTCCTCATCGGAGATGGCCAGAATCTTCACGAATAACCGCCTCCTTTTCTGGTGGAATGGAATCCCGGTAGATGCCCAGCTGGCGAACCATCTTTTGGGAAATGGGAAGAATTTCCTCGAAGGGCGGGATGGAGCCCACTACGTTGTCACACAGCCAGTCCATATGCAGCACTTCCTCCGGGGTGAAGTGAACCGTGCCGTCGTTTTTCACGGTGCCGTCCTGGGCGACGATCCGGCGGAAGAAGGGATCCAGCTGCCCCGCGGCGATGTTGGCTTTCAGGAGATTCGCCATCTGGCGAACGCCCTCGGGTAGCTTGTCGGACAGGCCGATGCCGATGACACCGCTGTCCATGCCCAGCCAGAAATTCAGGGCGGTGGTGTCGGCCTTGTCCCGTTTCCAGCCGCCGGAGAGAATGCTGCGGATGACGAATTCATAGAATTTGCCCCAGACCCACACGGGACTGGCCAGAGAAATGAGGCCGCCCCGGCTGTCCATCAGGTAGGTGCCGTAGCTGCAGAAATCCAGATACATTTTTGACTGAGTGGGGGTATCCCGGTTGGACACCACCCGGATGCCGTCGGCCAGAAAATCCGCCTGGGGAGTGCCCGCCACGCAGGACCACCGCAGCTCGATCTGGGCCCGGGGGTTGGTCATCTGAGCGCCCAGGGCGAAGGCGTTGATGGAGGCGGGCACGCCGAAAATGGGATAGGAGGCGATGTAGCCGATGCGGTCGTCTCCCGCCATGGCGCCGGCAATGGCGCCGGTGATAAATTTCGCTTCATAGATCCGCCCGTAGTAGGTGCGGATGCTGGAATAGGCCTGATCCACGGAGCAGTTGAGGAACCGCACCTTGGGGTATTTCACTGCGGCCTTCAGGGTGGCGGTGCTCAGCGACGGAGAGGTGGTGAAGACCACCTGGGCCCCCTCTGCCACGGCCTGCTCGATTTTGGCTTCCGCGGCTTCCGTGGTGTTGGCGTCAAAATAGCTGCGCACGGCGATTTTGTCGCCAAAGACTTCTTCAATGTGGGCCCGGCCGTCCTCGTGACCCAGCACCCATGCACTCTGAGCGGGATTCAGCTGGTGGATGAAGGCCACGCTCAGGGTGTCCATGCCGGAAACCAGACGGGTGACCAGATTGGTTTTGCTGTCGTCCTCGGCCTTGGTCTGCACCTTGACGGCGTCTTCCTTGGTGGTGCTGATTACATCATCCCACAACGCGGCCACGCTCTTTTTCAGCTCCGCCGCGGAGAGCTTGCCCAAATCCTCGTAGGGGTACAGCTCCAGCCACAGAAGCAGGGCTTCCCCGGGCAGAACGTCCTCCTTCCGGGCGTCCATGGACAGGAAGGCGTCCCGGAAATAGTGGAAGTAGGCCCGGAAGGTACGCTGCTCCTCCTCCGTCCAGGGATCGCCCATCTTCTTATCCAGATGGCTCAATAGCTTTGCGTAGTCTCCGGGGCGTCGGAACTGGACGCAGTAGAGCTTTGCGCCCTTGAAGAAATCCAGGAATTCATAGTAAGCCCGGATGCGGGGTTCGTCGGAGGGCGGGGGCATAATCCGGCGGACGTTGCCGGGAATCCGGGGGGCATCGAAGCAGCGCAGAACGCTGACCCGCTTGTTGCCCTCCTGTACATAGAAATTGCCCAGATATTCGTAGCAGGAGATGGGATCGGTGATACCCGTGTCTCCCAGATGGGCAGCGCACAGGCTGATCCACTTCATGGCAAACTCGCTTTTTGGATCCAGCAGGGGCTTGAAGGTGGGGGTAAAGGCAGTGATGCGTCCGGCGGACTTGGTACCCACGATCCGCTCCGCGGGGATTTCAACAAATCCTACATCCACCACGGTTTCGGCGGCATTTTCCGGCAGCAGCTCATCCAGCACAGCAGGGTGGGTGGGCTTTCCCGCGGCGGACAGCTCTTTGTATTCCTTCTGTCCGGCTTTTAGAGCCTGAACATATTCATCTGTCGCCATTTGTGTATTCATGGCAGCCTCCAATATATGCAGATTGTTATTTAGCACTGGCATATATCATATACCAAAACTGCCGATTTTTCAATCAGCTTGCGGAATTTCTCACAATTGTGCAATTCGGGCACGGACAACCGTCTTCCTTTGGCGAACATGACAGGACAAAACGAACCCGGAAGGGGATTCCTTCCGGGCTTCCTGTTAACCGTAGGGGTGAAGGGGTTCGGACAGCAGCTTCATTAGGGACTGGCTGATCTCCTCCAGGGAGCTGTCAAAGCCCCGGACGTGCCAGTCCAGCATCATGCCGAACAAGCCGGAGATGAAAAAAATCTGGGTATCCCGATCCCATTCCAGCAGCTCCGGATACACGTCGGTCAAAGACGATGGGTTGTAGGTCAGCACGAACCGCACCACCCGGTCCATCAGCAGGGCGTTGCACTGGCTGCGGTCCAGGGCGTCCAGGAGGGGCTTTTGTTCCTTCCAGTAGGTAAAGAACCGATACAGCGGTTCCTTTTCCGGCTCGTAGGCCTCAAAACCGCCCAAGGCGTGATCAATCAGGGCATAGAGCACATCGTTTTTATTCTCGAACAGCCGGTAGTACACCTTCCGGGACAGACCGGCCTCCCGACAGATGTCACTGATGGAGATATCGTCGTAATTATACTGAAGGGCCAGCCGCAGGAAAGCCTGCTCCAGAACGAACTGATTTTTTGCGCTTTTTTCGGTAATACAAAGCTTGTACATAATAACCTCACACTCCCTGTGTTTGCCGGAAAATCGGGTGGACTGCGTTCGAACAGAAACCATGTCATACCCGGACAGCAGGGGCGCAGGGCCAACACAAAACGGTTATGAAAATGATCACGCGTTAAGAGTAACGGCAATTTGTCCGTTTGTCAATCGCTTTTTGAGAAATCAGAAAAAGCTGTGAAATCTGCACAGAATCCAAAAGAGAATGAGGGAAAAATCCAAGGTGAATTGGATGCGCAGGGGACAAAATGAGACATTTTGAGAGCATTATTGCGCAAAAAAGGGGCAGGGTGTACCCCTGCCCCAAATGCTTTGCACTTACCAGGACAGCATGTTGTTGAACAGCTCCATGTAGCGTCCGGCAGGCACGTCCCAGCTGAAGTCCATCTCCATTTCCCGCTTTTGCAGGGCACGGAAGGCGGGCTTGTGATTGGTGTACAGATCCAGCGCCCGCTTGATGGCGGCGTAGAAGTCGTCGGCGTTGTAGCTCTGGAAGGTGAAGCCCAGGCCGCCCTCGCCGTTTGCGTCGCAGGGAGGCACGGTGTCCTTCAGACCGCCGGTAGCGTGGACAACGGGAACCGTGCCGTAGCGCATGGCGTTCATCTGGCTCAGACCGCAGGGCTCGGACTTAGAGGGCATCAGGTAGATGTCCGCGCCGGCGTAGATCCGATCGGCAAGGCCCAGATTGAAGGTGATCTGGGCGGAAACCTGCTCCGGGAACTGCTTGGCCAGATCCTTGAAGAAGTTTTCGTACTGAGCTTCGCCGGTGCCCAGAATCAGCAGCTGGGCATCCTCCTCCCACATGAGCCGCCGGGCGATGTAGCACAGCAGGTCAAGGCCCTTGTGGCCCGCCAGACGGGTGACCATGACCATGAGGGGCACATCGGGCTTCACGGGCAGGCCCACCTCCTTCTGCAGGGCGGCCTTGCACTTGGCCTTGCCCTCCACGAAGGTCTCGGCGTTGAAGTGAGCGGGCAGGGACTTGGAGGTCTCGGGGTTAAAGGTATTGGTATCGATGCCGTTGGTGATGCCGGTGAGCTTCCAGCTGTTGCCGGCCAGCACGTTGTCAAGGCCGTGGGCGTAGTACGGATACATCAGCTCCCGGGCGTAGGTCTCGGACACGGTGGTGACGAGATCCGCGGTCTCAATGGCGCCCTTCATCACGTTGACGGAGTTGTTCATGTCCAGACGGGGGCGGTACTCCCAGGGCAGACCCAGCATATCGTCGAAGAAGGAGGCGTTGGCCCAGCCCTGATACTCGATGTTGTGAATGGTGTACATGCACCGGGTCTTGGGGAACTTCTCCTGATACAGGGCCTTCAGGTACACGGGGATCAGAGCGCACTGCCAGTCGTTGGTCTGAATGATATCGGGAATCCATTCCAGCTCTACCATGGCGTCCAGACAGGCCCGGGAGAAGAAGGCGAAGCGCTCGCCGTCGTCCATGTCGCCGTAGATGGCGCCGGTGCGGCCGCCGAAGTAGTACTCGTTGTCCAGGAAATAAACGGTGACCTTGTCGGCCCGGTTGGTGAGCTTCATCACGGCGCAGTACTGCTTCCGCCAGCCCAGAGACACCCGGAATTCGGCTACTTTTTCGGTGACATAAGCGGCGTTGGTCTTGATCTTATAGTAGTAGGGCAGGAACAGCGCCACCTCGTTGCCCTCGATGCGGGACAGGGCAGCGGGCAGGGCTTCCATCACGTCGCCCAGACCGCCGGATTTGCAGTAGGGCGCGCCCTCGGAGGCACAGACGGCGATTTTCATACGGTCTCACCCCGCTTCACGATGACGGGATTCTTCCGGGTGCCGATGAGCTTGGCACCGGGGGTCACGGTGACATCCTTGTCGAGGATGGCGTACTTCAGCTCCGCACCCTCGCCGATGACGGTGTCGTTGAAGATGATGCAGTTTTCCACTTCGGCATCCTTGTCCACGGTGACGTTGCGGAACAGCACGCAGTCCTTAACCTCGCCTTCCAGCATGCAGCCGTCGGCGATCAGGGCGTTGTCGATCTTGCTGTCCTCGCCGTAGTAGGTGGGAACGCGGAACCGCACCTTGGTATAGATGGGATGACGGCCGTCGAAGATATCCTTGCGGACATCGGGCTTGATGAGGGCCAGAGAGTTCTCATAGAACTCACCGATGGACTCGTTGAACATGGCGACGCCCTCAAAGGGGAACGCGTTCACGGACACGACGCCCCGCTGCCAGCCGCCCAGCACCAGATCCCGGTCCATGTGGAACTTGTCCCGGGCGATCAGCTCCTTGACGGAGTGGATCAGGAACTGCTTGTTCAGCACGAAGATATCCATGGAAGCGGCATAGTCCGCGGGAGCGGCGTAGTCCACCAGCATATCGGCGACCTCGCCCTTCTCGTCCACCTTCACGGCCAAGTCGATGACCTTGCTGCCGTTGCAGATGCCGGCCTTGGTAACCACGGTCACGTCCTTGCCGGAAGCCACATGGGCAGCCAGAACGGCGGTCAGGTCGATGTTGGACAGAATGGCGGAGTCGGTCATGACCACCAGCTCGTCATCCGCGCCGAACTCCAGGAAGTCCATGGCGTTGGCCAGGGATTCCAGCTTGCCCCGGTAGGTGTGGGTCACGGACTGGGCGTAGGGGGTCAGGAATTCCAGACCGCCTTCCTCCAGCTCAAGGCCCCATTCCTCACCGTCGCCGATGTGGTTCATCAGGGACTGGTAGTTGAACCGGGAGATGATGCCCACATGGCGCACACCGGCGTAGCTCAGGTTGGACAGAGCGAAGTCCACTTGACGGTAGCGGCCGCCGAAGGGCAGGGACGCCATGGTGCGCTTGTCGGTCAGCTCACCCATGTCGGCATCATTGGTAAAGATAATACCCATTACGTTCATCGTGGTATCCTCCTCATTTACAGCATATCGCCGGGCTTGAGCACGGCATTGGCTTCGACCACAGCGCCCTTGGAGGTAACGCTGATCTTTTTCTTTTCGTTGGGCTTGAAGGCACCGCCCACAACCGCGTTGCGGCAGACCTTGGAGTTCTCGCCCAGAATGGCGTGACGGACGATGGCACCGGCCTCAACCACGACGCCGGGCATGATGACGGCATCCTCGATCTGAGCGCCCTCGCCGATGGTGCAGCCCACGGAGATGACGGAGTGCTTAACGCTGCCGTAGACCTCGCAGCCCTCGGCCACGAAGGAGTTGACCACGGTGGCCTTCTCGTCGATGTAGGAAGACGGCAGAGCGGAGTTCCGGGCGTAGATGGTGGACTTCTTGCTGCCGCGCAGCTGGAATTCAGGCTCCTTGCCCAGCAGCTCCATGTTGGCTTCCCACAGCGAATCGATGGTTCCCACGTCCTTCCAGTAGCCGTCGAAGGGGTAGGCCATCATCTTGTGACCGGCGTCAAGCAGCATGGGGATGATGTTCTTGCCGAAGTCGTTGGAGGACTTGGGGTCGTCCTCGTCAAAGAGCAGGGCTTCCCGCAGGACGCTCCAGGTGAAGCAGTAGATGCCCATGGAGGCGTTGGTGGACTTGGGCTTGGCGGGCTTCTCCTCGAACTCGTAGATGGTGTTGTCGGGGTTGGTGTTCAGGATGCCGAAGCGGGAAGCCTCCTCCAGGGGGACGTTCCGCACGGCGATGGTGCAGGAAGCGCCGTGCTTCTCGTGGTAGGCCACCATGGCGCTGTAGTCCATCTTGTAAATATGGTCGCCGGACAGAACCACGACGTAATCGGGGTTGAAGCGGTCAACGAAGTCGATGTTCTGATAGATGGCGTTGGCGGTGCCCTTGTACCAGCCGGACTTCTTGTCGTGACGCTCGTAGGGAGGCAGAACCTGGGCGCAGGAATGGGTCTTGTTCAGGCCCCAGGGCTGGCCGTTGCCGATGTACTCGTTCAGCTCCAGAGGCTGATACTGGGTCAGAATGCCCACGGTGTCAATGCCGGAGTTGACACAGTTACTCAGGGGGAAGTCGATGATGCGGTACTTGCCGCCGAAGGGGACGGCAGGCTTGGCGGTCTTCTCCGTCAGAACCTTCAGACGGCTGCCCTGGCCACCGGCCAGCAGCATGGCGATTACGCGTTTTTTCTGAAAATACATGGTCACAGCTCCTTATATGAATTGATGGATGCCGCGTGGTCTGGTTCGCGGCAGACATATTTTTCCACGCTCATAACATACCATATTTTTGCGCTTTATGGAATGGACAATTTATCTAAAATATTGGCTAATCTTTCTACGTCTTGCACAATTTCCACCCATGGGCAGGGTGAAATACTGGGAATATTTGCCACTTTCTGTCGCTTTTCGTACCAAATTAAACTGAGCCACCGGCCCATTTTAAAGCCGATATCGGGAAATTCCGCGCAGACGCGGTAGTCATGCTTTTCGTGAAACCGCCGGGACTGGGTATTTTCCCCACAGACAAGGGCGTAGAGCACCTGATAACCCTGCCTCCACAGAATTTCCTCCAGAGCGGCATAGAGCCGGGCGGCGATGTTTCTGCCCCGGGCTTCCGGGCGCAGATACACCGTGGGCTCGGCGCACCAGCCGTAGGCGGCCCGGATAAAGGGGGCACTGGCGTAGGCGTAGCCCAGAATAACCCCATCTTCCTCCCAGACAAGCCAGGGAAACTGCCGGGTGTAGCTGACGAACCGGCGGGAAAATTCCTCTAAAGAAGGTGGCGTGTATTCAAAACTCACGGTAGTGTTTTCCACATAGGGGGTATAAATGGCCAGCATTTCCGGCACATCTGCGATGGTAGCAATACGGAGCATGGTAATACCTCTGGTATGAAATTGACAATTGACAATCGACAATTGACAATTGACAATTGACAATTTATGGAATCCCTTCGGGATGAATATAAAACGGACATGCCATTAGTAGGAACAACTGTCAATTTTCAATTGTTAATATATTATTTTACGCCTTAAAAAACCTTCCGTCAAGGTTGACATTTGCCTTTGATATGGGTAAAATAGTCATAACTATGTGTAAAGGAGGGACCACCATGGATGCTGGCGGCAGTGGCAATATACCGGGCCGAAGTAGACTAGGCTCCGTGGCGGGCCTGACTGCGTAACCAAGGTAGATTGCCTCTTATTCAATGTGAATGCTTATGGCTTGGCTCCCCTTGAGGGGAGCTGTCACGGCGGAAACCGTGACTGAGGGGTGCTGTCTATAGGGCACCCCTTCCGCCCCGGTGTGCGCACTGGGGCGCCTTTCCCAAAGGGGAAGGCAGAGGGATAAGCGTATCAAAATAATAGGAGGGAAATCATGGCTGAGCGTTTTGAAATTGTGGAAAAAGCTGTCCTCAAGATGATGGAGGACAAGAAGTATGCCACCCTGCGGGATATTCTCGTGACCATGAATCCCAGCGACGTGGCGGGCCTGTTTGACGGGCTGGAGGAAAAACAGATTCCGCTGATGTACCGGCTGCTCCCCAAGGAGCTGGCAGCGGAGACCTTTGTCGAGATGGAGCCGGAGGCCCAGGAGCTGCTGATCCGCAGTTTTTCCGATAATGAGCTGAAGGAAGTTCTGGACGAATTGTATGTGGACGACGCGGCGGATCTCGTGGAGGAGATGCCTGCCAATGTGGTCAAGCGGATCCTGCTCCACGCGGATCCTGAAATGCGCCACTCCATCAACCAGATTCTGCGCTACCCCGAAAACTCCGCCGGTTCCATTATGACCACGGAGTACGTCTCCCTGCGCCCCGGCATGACTGTGGGCGAGGCGATTCTGCGCATCCGGCGGCAGGGCGTGGACAAGGAGACCATCTACACCTGCTATGTTCTTGCCAAGGATCGCACCCTCATCGGCCTGGTCACGGTCAAGGATCTGTTGCTGGCGGAGGACGATGAGGATAAAATTGAAGACCTGATGATCACCAACCTGATCTCCGTCACTACCCAGACCGACCAGGAAGAAGTTGCCCGGATGTTCAGTAAGTACAACTTCCTGGCCTTGCCCGTGGTAGATACAGAGAACCGAATGGTCGGTATCGTGACCTTCGATGACGCCATGGATGTCATGGAAGAAGAGGCCACCGAGGATATGGAAATCATGGCGGCTATGACGCCTTCCGAGAAAACCTACCTCAAGAGCACGCCCTTTGACCTTTATAAGCATCGAATCCCCTGGCTGATGCTTTTGATGGTGTCGGCTACCTTCACGGGCATGATCATCTCCTCCTTCGAGGAGGCGCTGGCACTGCTGCCCGCCCTGACGGCCTTTATCCCCATGCTGATGGACACCGGCGGTAACTGCGGCTCCCAGTCCTCTGTTACGGTTATCCGCTCCCTGAGTCTGGACGAGCTGAAATTCAGCGATGTTTTCAAGGTCATGTGGAAGGAATTCCGCACCGCCATCCTCTGCGGTGCCACATTGGCAGTGGTGTGTTTTGTAAAAGTCCTGCTGATTGACCGGCTGCTTATGGGCAATGCCAGCATCAATCTGCTGGTTTCCGGCGTGGTGAGCCTGACCCTGTGCGTGACGGTGGTCATCGCGAAATTCGTGGGCTGCTCCCTGCCGCTGCTTGCCAAGCGGCTGGGCTTTGACCCGGCGGTGATGGCCAGCCCCTTCATCACCACCATCGTGGACGCGCTGAGCCTTCTGGTGTATTTCATGTTCTCCAAGACCCTGCTGGGTCTGTAACGACAAATTGTTGTTGATTTTTCACGCGGGGTCTGCTATAATGGCCCCACAACGCAGGATTAGTTCATCGGTAGAATCTCTGCTTCCCAAGCAGATTAGGCGGGTTCGACTCCCGTATCCTGCTCCATGAAAAAAGCACGCTGCGGCGTGCTTTTTTCAATGAAGACGCCCATGTGGGCGAATGAAGCAATGGAGACGCTCCACTAATGAAGAAATGATAATGGGACAGAAGCGGCCTTAGGCGTCTTCACTTCATGAACGAGCGGAGCGCTACCGTTCATATTCAAAATAATCATTGACACTCCTTTGCACATATGGTAAAGTATACGGGTAGAATACTGCATATGGAAGGTGAAAACCATGGAACACATCAAGACCATCGAGACCCGCAACCTGTGTGACAGCGCCAAGAATGGTGGCTGCGGCGAGTGCCAGACCTCCTGCCAGTCTGCCTGCAAGACCAGCTGCGGTATTGCCAACCAGAAGTGCGAGAGCGCGAAGGAAAGCAAGTAAGTGCACAGAAATGCCGCCGAAAGGCGGCATTTTTTATGATAAAGGAGAAAACTATGATTCATCAGTATAAGCTGGGCGGCTACAACATCGTGCTGGACGTGTGTTCCGGCTCAGTGCATGTGGTAGACGAAGTCGCCTACGATATCATTTCCCTGTTTGAAAGCCAAAGCCGGGAGGAAATTCTCGCCGCTATGGCGAAAAAATCTCCCGACCTGTCCGCTGAGGAGCTGGCCCGGTGCTATGATCAGGTGGTGGAACTGAAGGAGGCCGGGAAGCTTTTTGCCCCCGACACCTTTGAACCCATGGCGGGCAAGCTGAAGCAGAAGACCGCCGGGGTGGTGAAGGCCCTGTGCCTGCACATCGCCCACACCTGCAACTTAAACTGCTCCTACTGCTTTGCCAGTCAGGGCAAGTACCACGGTGAGCGGGCCGTCATGTCCTTTGAAGTCGGCAAGCGGGCGCTGGATTTCCTGATTGAAAATTCCGGCACCCGGCGGAATCTGGAGGTGGACTTCTTCGGCGGCGAGCCGCTGATGAACTTCCAGGTGGTGAAGGATCTGGTGGCCTATGCCCGGAGCATTGAAAAGGAGAAGGGCAAGAATTTCCGCTTCACCCTCACCACCAACGGCGTGTTGGTGGACGACGATGTCATCGAATGGGCTAACCAAGAGTGCAGCAATGTTGTGTTGAGCCTGGACGGCCGGAAGGAAGTTCACGATCGGTTCCGGGTGGATTACGCCGGTCACGGCAGCTGGGAGAAAATTGTTCCTAAGTTCCAGAGGTTCGTGGAGGCCCGGGGCGGGAAGGACTACTATATGCGGGGCACCTTCACCCACCACAACCCGGATTTCCTCAAGGATATTCAGCAGATGCTGGACTTGGGCTTTACCGAGCTGAGCATGGAGCCGGTGGTCTGCGCCGCGGGAGACCCCTCCGCCCTGACGGAGGAAGACCTGCCCATCGTCATGGAGCAGTATGAGAAACTGGCGGAGCTGATGCTGGAGCGGGACAAGGAAGGCAAGCCCTTTACCTTCTACCACTACATGATCGATCTCACCGGCGGCCCCTGCATCTACAAGCGCATCTCCGGCTGCGGCAGCGGCACCGAGTACATGGCGGTGACCCCCTGGGGCGACCTGTATCCCTGCCACCAGTTTGTGGGAGAGGAGCGGTTCAAGCTGGGCAACATCTGGGACGGGGTGACCAACACCGAAATTCAGAGCGAATTCGCCGCCTGCAACGTCTACGCCCACCCCGAGTGCGCCGACTGCTGGGCCAAGCTCTATTGCTCCGGCGGCTGCGCGGCCAACGCCTACCATGCCACCGGCAGTGTCACCGGCATCTATGAATACGGCTGCAAGCTGTTCCGCAAGCGCATGGAGTGCGCC
>SAMEA3663092__coassemble_191_pt1 | contig 21585 bp, 18 predicted proteins | sample SAMEA3663092__metabat2_high_PE_027 | metagenome-assembled genome bin SAMEA3663092 (sample SAMEA3663092) | pig gut metagenome | biome: pig gut; feature: pig-associated habitat; material: faeces | place: France | collected 2012
GACTGTCCCGCAGGTCGGACAGAAATACAGGCTTCGCGCAGAAGCCGGACACCCCTGCCGCTCTGGCTTCCGCCTCGGCTTCGCTGGCGGTGACAATGACGATAGAAGTATCGTCTCCCTGTTCACGGATCTGTCGGGTCACCTCGGCTCCCTCCAGATCCGCAAGCCGATCTGCGATGATGTAGACCCGGAACGGATCATGCAGCTCCATTGACTGCCGCGCCCGGAGAATGGCCTCCTGGCCGGACAGGGTCCACTCAGCCCGCATTCCAAGCTTTATCAGCATTCTCGTCACACTGTCGCAGGTGCCAAAGTCTTTGTCCACCACCAGCGCCCGCAGTCCTACCAGTTCCCGAATCTTCTCCGAGTTTTCACTGGAGGCCTGTAGCCGAAGGCCCAGGCGTATGACAAATTCGGTGCCCTTGTCCTTCTGGGAAGATACTGTGATGTCGCCGCCCATCATTTCGATGATGTTCTTTGTGATGGCCATACCCAGCCCGGTTCCCTGGGTGCGGCTGACTGTGACGTTACGTTCCCGCTCAAAGGGCTCAAAAATATGGGCCGCGAATTCTTCACTCATGCCGATGCCCGTATCCCGCACCCGGATCTCGTACAGGCCCTCCCCCACCGGGGCGCCGGGCAGCTGGCTGAGCCCTACGGATACGATGCCGCCGGCGGGCGTAAATTTGACGGCGTTCGACAGCAGGTTCAAAAGCACCTGACTAAGTCTTGTCCTGTCGCAGTACACATCCTCGTCCACCACGTTTACAATGTCCATCCTCAGGATAAGCTGCTTCGCGTCCATCTGTCCTGCGATGATATCCTTCAGGTCGTGGAAAATCTCCGCCAGATTGGACGGCTGCTCTTCAATGTGGATTTTGCCGCTTTCAATGCGGCTCATGTCCAGCACGTCGTTGATAAGCCCAAGCAGATGGCTGCCGGAGGACTGGATCTTATTCAGGTAGTCCCGTACCCGCTCCTCGCTGCCCGCATTGGCCAGCGCCAGGGTGGTAAAGCCCAGGATGGCATTCAAGGGGGTGCGGATATCGTGGGACATATTGCTCAGGAAGGCGCTCTTGGCCCTGCTTGCGTCCTGCGCCGCGCTGACCGCCTTCTCGAGGGCCTGATTGGTTCGCCTGTCCTTCGTACGATCAGACAGAACAAGAATGTACTTTCTACGTCCGAGAATCTCCCGGCAGAGGGCTGTCCCGTGGAACCATCGGCTTTCGCCGGATTTTCGGTGAAAATATTCCCGGTTCCACTCCATCTGCTGCCCCGGCTGAATCGCCAGAAGCTGGTCAAAAATCAGCGGGATTTCCCGATTCTCCACCAGCGCGTCTATCACCCGGATATCCTCCCGGGCTTCCTCCAGCGGAACGCCCACCAGCTTTTCAATGTTGGGGCTGAGGTAGTCCACCCGGAGGTTTTCCGCATCCAGCATCATGAACACGTCGTCCACAGTATGCGACAGGGTGGAAAACAGTGCGTCCCGGTAACGCAGCTGCGTGTCCTTTCTTCGCAGACTCAGTTGGTTTCTGTGCATCACATAGCTCATCAGCGCCGCCGCAATGCCCACAGCCAGCACCGTCACCAGAATCAGCGTTGTGGACTGGAGCCTGCTCATGCTGGCATTCACCACAGCCGCGGGTACAATGCCAAGAACAACCCAGTCCTGAAACTGGGCGGGTTCGTAAGTCAGATAATAGATGATTCCATCCGCCCTGAATACCGCCGCGCCGGGTCTGCCGTTGTGGAAATCCTCGCTGATAGCGTCGATGGTTTTTTCTTCCAAATCCGACGCTTCCCGGAGCATAGCCAGCACATTATAGGTTTTCCGGCTCTGATCGGCAGAGCCGTCCACAACCACCCGGCCATCCGGCCGAACCACATAGCTGTGGGACTGCCCGTCAAAGGCGGAAATTTCCAGGGTTTTGACCAGATCCGTGTTGTTGAAGCTGATGGCGATGGCTTCGTAGGCAAAGCTCTGATAGGTACCCGGCTCCGCCGGAACCGCAAACACCATGATCTGTGGCTGTCCGGGCACCACGGCGTTCACCACGATGTCCCTGCGATCCAGAATCAGAGCAGGCAGTTCCTCCTTCATATCCAGATACCCGCTGCCGCCGTCCACCGTGCGATAGCTTCCGTCCCGGGAAATAAAGTAGAAGTCCGTTGCGCCGGTTTCCTTCTTTGCCTTTGCCGCAAAGGTTTCAATCTGCTGATCACTGACAGCACCGCTCAGGTAGGGGATCCACATATGCATAGCGCTCCAGTTTCTTCCCACAAGGCAATACAGCGACTGGTTTGCCTGATGGTAAATCTCCCGCAGATGCGCCGTGCTTTCCGAATAGATCGTCTTAGCCACAAAGCGGCAATACTGAATGCCCACCGTGGCCAATCCCAGGCATAGAATGATGGCGGCAAGTACCGCTGTCAGGCGTTTGCGCACAAAATCCCCTCCATTGCGCGTTGTTTTCACTGTCTGCTGCGAATCGCAACGTAATCTGTCGGTTTTTCCAGCTGATTGCCGCCATCCAGCGCGGAAACCAGCAGCGTATACCCAAACATATCGTCAGGCTCCGCCGTCAGCTTGTCCGACAGACTGTCGGGCATGGGACAGCCGCAGTAGTAGGAAGCCTCAATATAGTTGAGATCCCCCAGAAGAAGTACGGAATAGACGGCATCCTTATCCAGATTTTTGCCGTCCCGTGTGACTCTCGTCAGCGTATACGCATCCGTGTTGTCCGTAAAGACTGTATACTCCAAGCCACTGGTCACCGGCAGCAGTCCGCCCCGAACGGGACTGGCACCGTCTTCTTTTCCGTTCACCAGCCATTCCAGCAGCGTCTCCAGCTCTGCGCCGGTTAAGCTGCCATGCCGGAGGCGCAGGCGATTGGCGGTGAGCCAGTGCAGCTGCTGGCTCGTATAGTCCCCGGCAAACACCGGGGCGGCAACAACGCTGGAATAGCCGATGGCCACATCCGCGCCCCACTGTTCCCGTGCCGTGTTGATCACGGCCGAGGCCGCGGGGCTGCCATGCTCGCCCATGGCAAGCTCGTATGCGGTTTTCTGGGTGGTAATTACCTCTGGTTCTGTGGGGGCCGGATGGACTGTCAGCTGGGCGTTGAAGTCCGCATACGCCTCCGCCGCGCCATACTCCCCGCGAATCATTTTCCGAACCACATCCGCCGAAATGCTGAAAAATTCCGTGGACGCCAGCCGCATATACAGGTGATTGCGATTGACGCAGTCCTCCACCAGCGACAGGGCCTTGCCCAGTTTCGTCTGCACATTTTTGTTGTAGCTGAGCAGGGCACTGCTGGGCTCCAGGCGGCTCTGGCCCTCCTGACTGAACATGGCGCTCAGCACCCGCTGAACCGCCTCGTACTTTTCGGGAGAATTCTCCACCTGCCGGTTCACCGCCACCTGGCAGTGGGGATAGGTCAGCAGCCAGCTGTCCTCCGGCGTTTCCCCAAAATACGGCAGCATGGCACAGTTCACTCCCTCATTTCTGCGGAACATCTCACAATCCGTGGCGGTGCCGCGAATGATGGCGATCTTCCCGGCAAAGAAGTCCGGGGCCATGGGGTCGTAGTCCATATCGGCATCCCCGGCTTCCGCCCGTGTGTCCAGCAGATACTGCCGAAACCTGTCAAACACCCGTGGCCAGACCTCATCGTCCAGTCCCTCCGGCGCGTCCGGGGACTCGCTTTCGTACCGCATCCGCCAGAGGCTGCCCTCCATGGTCATCAGCTCGGGAATCGCGCAGCCCTGCAGCGCTTCCAGGCAGGAATAGTCCTCATCGTAGTCATTGACATAGCCGTTGATTCCCTGTTCCTCAAAGCGGCGGCAGACCTCCGCAAACTCCGCGTAGTTGGTCGGCAGCGCAATGCCATATTCCCGGAACAGATCCAGATTGGCAATGTAGCCGTCTACCTCTGCGCACATAGGCAGCCAGCGGACAGCACCGCCCGGCTCCCGGTTGTTTTCCAGATATCGGTCATAGAAGGTGCCCACCACCTCCGTCTGGCTCAGATCCAGCAGGGAATCCGATAGGCCCGCCGCGTCGTTCAGAGAAAAGCGGCGGCAGGTAATGATGTCCGGCAAGGCACCCCTGTCATTCAGATCCGCGTAAAAATCCACCGTATTGTACCCCACCACAAAGGTGAAATCAATCTCCGGGAAGGTATCCTTCAGCCAGAGCGACAGCGCTTTGGTCATGGTCTTATCCCATAGGTACATGGTGAGTGACACCTTTTCCGGCTCCTGCTGTCTGGCAGCGCAGCCGGTACTGCCCAGTACCGCCGCCATTGCAAGCACCAGCGCAATCATTCTTTTTCTCATTTCTCAATCCTCTATTTCAGGCGGATGTATTCCCCCGGCGCGGCAAGGCTGCCGCCGTTTTTGATGTAATCCGTCCAGATCAGCTCTACCCGCCGTTCTCCCTGTTCAAAGGGCAGCGTCAACTGCTCCAGCAGCGGCTTCATGAAGTATGCGGTATTCAGCAGGGTTACACGGAAGGAATCCCTATCGGAGATTTCTTCCCCATCCCTGCGAACATTCGTCAGTATGTACCCGGCGTCACCGTCCTTGACTTCGATGGAAATGCCGCTGACAGCAGGCAGCGAGCCGGGATTGAAGGGCGTAAAGCCGCCTTCCACCCCTTCGACACAGCATTGAAGGCACGCTTTCAGCTCCGCGCCGGTCATTTCGCACTGGTAGAATTCCAAGGGATTGGGCATAATCATATCTCCCACCCGCCTTTCCGTGTAGTCTGCCATCAGAATGTCCCCGGTAAAGCTGTAGGCCGGAGCAATCAGCACCTCCGTGCCGCAGATTCTTCGCAGGGTATTGGCCATGACGGACGCGGCCTGGGAGCCGCCTGTGGGGCGGAAGGCACTGGAATATCCCTGTTCCGGGGAAAGAAGAATTTCCGTCTTCGTGGCCCTGTTTTGCCGCAGCTGAGAATCAAAGGCCTCGTAGGCCTGCTGGGCGTCGTACTCTCCCTGAATCATTTTTGTCACCACGTCTTTGGAAACAGAGAAGAAGGAATTGGAAGCCAGACGGATATAAAGATGGTTCTGCTGGATGCAGGGCCCCAGATTTTCCAGCGCGGGATCCAGCATCAGATTCACGGTCTGGCTGTAGGAGATCACATCATCTCCCGTAGCCAGCGCGTTCTGTCCGCCCTCGGACAGCATGACCTTCAGCACCCGCAGAGCCTGCGCCTGGCGCTGCTTATCCTGCTGTAATTCACCGCTCAGGGCCACATGGAAGGATGGATAGGTCATCAGCCAGGATTCTCCGTCTGTTCCGAAATAGGGCAGCAGCACCGTATCCATTCCGGCGCTGTTGTAGTTCACCACAGAAGCGCCGGTATTGCGGATCATCGCGGTCTGCCCCGTCATAAACAGCTCCTGAAAGGGGCCGTAGTCGGTCTGGGTATCCTCCGGCCGGGCCTTCGTATCCCGCAAAAACTGCTCCATGCGCCGGAAGACCTCCGGCCATATCTGCTGATCCAGTCCTGTCATCTCATCCTGAGGATCCTCATAGCTGAGCCGCCAGGACTGCCCTTCCAGTGAGTTCAGCTCCGGGATGGACCAGCCCTGCAGCAGTTCCAGACAAGTATAGTCATAGACATAGTCCGCTGCGTAGCCCCGGATGCCCGCCGCTTCGAAGGCCTGACAGGCAGCCACAAAGCTCTCATAATCTGTCGGCAGCTCGATGCCGTGCTGTGCGAACAGCGCCCGGTTGGCAACGATCCCATCCACCATGCCGCACACCGGCAGCCAGCTGATTTTTCCATCGCTGTCCGTAAAGCTGGACAGATAGGTTTCATAAATCGCGCCGGCTTCCTCTGTGGTGGACAAATCCATCAGGCAGTCCTTCCACCGGGCAGCGTCATTCAAAGAAAACCGGCGGCTGGTGATGATATCGGGCAGTGCGCCGTTTTCAGCGAGAAATCCATAAAAATCCAGATCATTATTGCCCATGACAAACTGGATATCCACGTCCGGCAGCTGGGACTGTATGTACTGTGCGTACCCATTGTACAGCTCGCTGCTCCATAGATAGACCGTAATCGGCTCTGTCTGCCCGGAAGCAAATCCGCCGCAGCCGGCGCCAACAAGCGTAACCGCCAGAATCAGAGCGAAACCGATTTTCCTCATGCCTTTTCTGATTGTCCCCGGAACCATGCCGATCGTTGATTGTTTCATTGATATCTCATCTCTTTTCCTGTTTATTCGCCGAAATACGCGCTTCGGTTTGCGTAGCATAACACTGTCGTGAAGTCCGATACAAGGGAAATCTGTCGAATTAGGAAAGATTATTTTCATTATAACTCTATTTTCCGAATAATTTGTCGAATCCCGTCGGATGCCGGTTTTTTCCATGGATTCCCTTGCCTGTTTCCCGAAAATCTGATACAATAGCGGCAGCTTCTTTGGAGGTAATTCATGCTGAATTTATTCGCCGCGGTTTTCAGCAGCGCGCTGGTGTCCGTCGCCATGCGGCTGAGTAAAACCCATGTAAAAAAAGAAACCGCCCTGCTGGCGGTCAATTATCTGATCTGCTCCCTGCTTTCCTGGGGGGATACGGGCTTTGCCGTTCTGTTTCCCGGCGGGCCGGGACTGTCAGCGGCAATCGGTCTGGGGCTTGTCAACGGTTTTCTGTTCCTTGCCGGTTTTGTTCTGCTGCAATGGAGCATCCGCCGCAACGGCGTGGTGCTGTCCGCCACCTTTCAGAAGCTGGGGCTGCTGGTGTCCATGCTGGTGTCGGTTATCTGCTTTGGGGAGCGGCCTGGCCTGTGGCACTGGTTCGCCTTTGGGATGGCGCTGGCTGCCATCGTGCTGATGAACTACCGCCCGGGCGGAGAAAAAGCCGGGAGCATCGCGGGACTTCTGCTGCTCCTGCTGTCCTGCGGCGGCTGCGATGCCATGAGCAAGGTATATGAGGTCTATGGAAGCGCTGTCCTGTCTGGCCATTTCCTGCTGTACACCTTCCTCACGGCGCTGGGGCTGTGCGTCATCCTGATGGTTTCGAATCGGCAGGGGCTGCCGGGAAAATACGAGTGGATTTTCGGATTGATCGTAGGCATCCCCAACTATTTTGCCGCCAAATTTCTGCTGGCTTCTCTGGTTCATCTGCCTGCCGTCATCGTCTACCCGGTGTACAGCGTAGCAACGCTGCTGGCTGTGACCTTCGCGGGCGTTGTCCTGTTCCGGGAAAGGCTTGAAAAGCGCCAATGGCTCGCCATGGGCATGATTCTGCTTTCGCTGGTGCTACTAAACATGTAATAAAAAACTGCCGGATTCATCGAAAATCCGGCAGCTTTTTTAGTTATTGCGGAAGCGGGAGAGGAAATCCTTTGTTTCCTGCTTCTGGGGATTGCCAAACAGCTCGTCGGGGGTACCCTCCTCGCAGATGACGCCCCCGTTCATGTAGACCACATGGTTGCTGACATCCCGGGCAAAGGCCATCTCGTGGGTGACCACCAGCATGGTCATGCCCTCCTGGGCCAGGGACCGCATAACGGAAAGCACCTCGCCCACCATCTCCGGGTCCAGAGCGGAGGTCGGCTCGTCAAACAGCAACACCTCCGGGTCCATAGCCAGCGCCCGGGCGATTGCCACACGCTGCTTCTGACCGCCGGAAATCTGCCGGGGCTTGGCGTTGATGTAGGGGGTCATGCCCACCTTCTCGAGGTACTGCAAAGCGTGGGCCTTGGCTTCCTCCCGGCTGCGCCTCAGAACCTTCACCTGACCGACGATGCAGTTTTCCAGCACCGTCATGTTATTGAACAGGTTAAAAGACTGGAACACCATGCCCACATGGGAGCGGTAGGCCGGGGCATTGACACCCTTGGCAACCACATTTTTGCCGTGGTATAGAATTTCGCCGGAGGTAGGAATCTCCAAAAGGTTAATGCACCGCAGCAGAGTGGATTTGCCGGAGCCGGAAGCGCCGATGATGGAGGTCACGTCGCCCTTTTTCACGGTGAAGTCGATGTCCCTCAGAACCTCGTGGGAGCCGAAGGACTTGGACAGGTGGTTGACCTGTAAAATCATGTTTTCCATATCAGCGCACTCCCTTTCTGCTGCGTTTTCTGCGTTCGGACTGATACTCCCTGCTGCGCTCGTCAAAGGGCGTGCCCTTGTCCGGGTGGTTGTAGGTTCCGGCGGTCATGGTCAGCTGGTCTTCCTGCACCAGCTCATAGTTGCTTGACCCGTCCATCTTCTTCTCCACCCACCGCAGCAGGAAGGAGGCAATCAGCGTCATGCACAGATAGCCCGCCATCTCCACCGTAGCGGAGGGGAAGTACAGATAGCTGGCGCCAACGGCGGCACGGTGCGCCGCGAAGAAGTCGGGGAAGCTGATGATCAACATGACGGAGGTGTCCTTCACGTTGATGATGAAGTTGTTGCCGATCTGGGGCATGATGTTCCGCAGGGCCTGGGGCAGAATCACGTGGAGCATGGTCTGCACATGGGTCATGCCGATGGCTTTCGCGCCCTCGGTCTGGCCGGGGTCGATGGAAATGATGCCGCCCCGGACGGATTCCGCCATGTAGGCGCCGGTGTTGATGGAAACAACCAGAATGGCAGCGACCCAGATATTGGTGAACTTCACGGCGTTATCGGTAAAATAGGGAAGGCCGTAGTAGACGAACACCGCCTGCAGCACCATGGGGGTGCCCCGGAATACCTCGACGTACACCCGGACAATGATTCGGACGAGCCGCAGTAGAACACGCTTGGGCAGCGGATCCCTGTCGGTCCAGGGAATGGTGTTCAGAATGCCGCAGATAAAGCCAATGACGCAGCCGATGACCGTAGCAACCAGCGCCAGTATCAGCGTGTTGCGCATGCCGGTGAGGTAGGAGCCGCCGTATTTCGACCACAGCTTGACGATATCGGCACTCAGTTGGGTGATTTTCTCCATGGTGCTTTCTCCTTCTATAATGTGCCGCAAGGCGAGAGGGCAATGCCTCTCGCCTTGGCTGAAACTTCCTGTTTACTCGCTGAGGGGCTGAACGGAAATGGCGTAGGCCATCAGATCATTGAAGTCATCAGCGGTCATGGTGGACAGCACGGCATCGATCTTGTCCTTCAGCGCTGTGTTGCCCTTCATGACGGACACGCCGATGTTGACGTTCTCGGCACGAACCTCGTCAGAGAACTGGAAGTCGCCGTCGGTGCCGGAGAAGTCCAGAATCTTCATGTCGGGGTAGGCAGCCACAGCGCCCTGGGCGGTGGGCATATCGGTGCAGATGAAGTCAACGGTGTCGGTTTCCAGAGCCATCAGCATGGCGGGAGCGGTCTCAGCGGCGGTCTGGATGTTGGCGCCCTCGATCTGAGGCAGGCACTGGTCGTACCAGATGGTGGCGATCTGGGCGGTGCAGGAGCCGCCAGCCAAATCGGCGATGGAGGTGGCGTTTGCGAACTTGCCGTCAGCCTTGGTCACGCAGACGATGGTGGCGTAGAAGTAGGGGCCGGCGAAGTCAACCTGCTCGGAGCGCTCAGCGGTCATGGACTGACCAGCGATGACGGCATCAAAGGTGCCGGTCTGAACGCCGGGCACTAGAGAATCCCAGTCGGACTGGATGACCTCCAGCTGCCAGCCGTTGGCCTCGGCGATTTTCTTGCCGATCATCACATCATAGCCGTTGGCGTAGGAGCCGGGCACGTTGGCGATGGGCACCGCGCCGTTGGAGTCGTCGCTCTGAGTCCAGTTGTAGGGAGCGTAAGCGCACTCCATGGCGATGGTCAGCACGCCGTCTTCTACGCCGCTCTTGGTTTTGGAGCCGCAGGCAGCCAGCGCCAGCACCATGGCCAGAACCATGATCAGGGAAAGAATCTTCTTCATGTTACTCAACCTCTTTTTCTTGAATTTTTGGAGTAGTCATCCTCCAATGGAATAAAAACTGGACCGCTTTGGTAAGCGGTCCATGGTAATACGGCATCGTTTGCAATCCTACGCCGAACAGCCATTGATAGCGCTTCACAAAGTCTTGTGACAGTCCGGCAGATCTTCTCTGACGGCCCAGCGAAAACGACAGGGTGATCGTTTTCCGCTTCGGCGGCGAGCCCTTTCCCCTCCGACGGCTACCCAGCCTGATGTCAAAAGGTACTGATGCGAACCGCGCCTCTATCTAAGCGATTCAATTTTCTGTATAGTAGCACGTTGTTTTGCGGCTGTCAAGTGTCCGCGACGCAAAGGCGAAAGTTTGTACACTGTGCCCGGATTGTGCCGAAGCCCGGGAAGGAAAACTGTTCATTTTCGCCGCTTCGAAAAATTACGAAAAAATATTTCCGAACTGTCGCTTTTTTCTTTCGCTTGTGCTATACTGTAATAAATAGCATGGAAGGAACCGATCATGAACCTGAAAGAGCGTGCGTTTTCCCTGAAGCGGGATATCCCCGCCATATACCTGGCGCTGAAATCGACGCAGACGCCTGTCACCGCCAAGCTTCTGGCGTTCATTACCGTGGTGCTGGCTCTGTCCCCCATTGATCTGATCCCGGATTTCATCCCGGTACTGGGGTATCTGGACGATGTGCTCCTTCTTCCCGCTCTGATCGCGCTGACAGTGAGGCTGATCCCCGCGGAGATTCTTGAGGACTGCCGTGGGCGGGCAGAGGGTATGTGGCAAAACAGGAAACCGCAAAAATGGCCCTTCGCGCTACCCGTCGTCGGCGTGTGGATTCTGGTGCTGTGGCTCATTGGAAAGGCCGTTCTGTGACATCCTTACCCCAGTTGCGGCATTCATCTCGGGTTAAACTCTGCTCAGGCCCCGGAATGTGTCAGATGTAACAAAAATCTCGTTTCTTTTTGACATTTTTTACAAAATATGCAACCCCGTACTTTTTTCTATGGCAATCATCACAAAACTGGTTTATAATAAAGGTCGGGTTGTAAATTTCACTCCATCAGAAGGAATGTGATAGCCATGTACAAGCGATTTATTCTGCCTCTGCTTGAGGCAGAAAAGAGAATTAAAGATTATCGGCGCGATGAGCAGTGGCATCAGCTGCGGGATATCACCCTGATCTGTATTAGCGCTTTTCTGCTCATGAGCGTTGTCAATATTTTCCAGCACGCCTATGTCATGCTCGCCACCACTGCGGTCAGCGCCCTGGTTCTAAGCTATTTTTTATATGACAGCTGGGCTGATCATGAGACAAAGTACTTAGAATGGACATATGTGGCGGTCTTCGGCGCGGTATGTACATACTACACGATTGTTGGCGGCAACGATGGGTTTGCCATTCTCTGGATTGTCTTTATCCCCATCCTGTTTACGCTGATGATTGACGCGAAAAAGGGCATCGCTCTGAGCACCTACTTTTTGCTTCTGCTGTTTCTGGTCTTCTACGGCCCGCTGGATTTCCTGCTTCGGTATCATTACTCCGACGTGATGCGGCTGCGCTTTCCCCTCTTCTATACCGTTGACTATATTTTCGCCGTCTACTGCTCCGTCCAGATGATCCGGGTTCGAAGTAATCTGATTCTGGCGCAGGAGCAGGCCCACGCGGCCAGCTTCTATGACGCGGCAACGGGCCTGAAAAACCGCACCGCCTTTACCCACTTCACCCAGACCGCGCCGGAAAGGGACTTCATCCGTCTGACCGTGATTTACATTGACGTGAACGGCCTGCACGAGCTGAACAACCGTCTGGGCCATGCGGCAGGTGACGAGATGCTCCGCTTTGTTGCCAATGCCTGCGTGGAACGTTTCCCCGAGGCGGACGTGTTCCGTTTGGGCGGCGACGAGTTTCTGATTGCCTGCTCCGTGGGTACAGAGGGCGAGATCAAAGCCTGGATGGAGGATCTGATTCAAACCATCGAATCCGCCGGCTATACCATCGCCTATGGCATTGAGCACCGGCTCCACGACTTTGATCTGGAGGATATGGTCAACCAGGCCGATGCCAAGATGCTGAAAAACAAGGCGGAATACTACAAAACCCACGACCGCCGTCAGAGGTAACAAAAAATAATGATTCCCGGCAGCAATCCCCAGGCTGCCGGGAATTCATTTTGCGCATATCGGCTTTCATCCATTCTTCCAGGGTCTTCCCTTTCCATGCCAGCCGTTGGCTTCCCAATAGCCATAATCCGGCTCGGCGGGCGGGAAGTGCTTGTGGGCTGTCCGCATCAGGGCAAACCACAGCTTCGCCCGGAGGTTGTATCCCTGTTTTCCGGCGTTTTCGCGGATTTTCCGGGCCAGCGTGTCCGTTTTTTTCTCCATATTCTTCCGAATGCGGGCCGGAATCTCCGAGGGCTTCGTAGCCTGCACGCCCACACCCAGCTTGTAAACCTTATGGACACCCCACATTTCCAGAGAGTCCGCCATGTCCCGGCAAGCACTCTTCATTCCGCCGCCGGCGGCGGTGGAGATGGCGACGGCCTGCTTTCGGCTCATTTCCCGCCGGGGCCGGTGCACCACCCACCAGGTTCCGAAGTGGTCAAGCAGGCTCATCATCTGCCCGGTGGCGTGGTAGACGTACACCGGGCTGTCGAAAATCAGCAGATCCGCTTCCAGGATTGCCTGTTCCAGCGGTGCCAGCTCCCGGTAGTGGGGGCATTTGCGCAGTTCCGTCTGAAAGCAGGTAAAGCACCCCCGGCAGGGCTTGTCAAAATCCCGGGGCAGAAAAAACTCCCGAATCTCGCCGCCAACCTTTTCCGCAAGCTTCCGGGCAGTCTGACAGGTGCTGCCCTCATGGTTCTGCCCGTGGATCATCACAATTTTCATCCGATCCATCCCCTCCTTTTTCTGCTTCCATTATAGCAATCTTTTGCAAATAGCAACAGTCACTTTTTTCAGGAGAATGTGTCGAAATCGCAGATAAATCCAGCCTTGACCTTTCCCGGTTTCCATGTTACAGTATTCAAAAAGATAACAGGAGGTTTTTCCCATGAATATCATCCACACTGTCAGCGCTCCCGCAGCCATCGGCCCCTACAGCCAGGGCTATGAGGTAAACGGACTGGTCTTTACTTCCGGCCAGATTCCCATTGACCCCGCCACCGGCGAGATCCCCGAGGGCATTGCCGCACAGTGCGAGCGCAGCTGCCGCAATGTTGCCGCCATTCTGGAAGCCGCCGGTACCGGCATGGACAAGGTGTTCAAAACCACCTGCTTCCTTCAGAATATGGAGGATTTTGCCGCCTTCAATGAGGTTTACGCCAAATTCTTTGTTTCCAAGCCCGCCCGCAGCTGCGTGGCTGTGAAGGCCCTGCCCAAGGGCGTTCTGTGCGAGATCGAGGCGATTGCTTCCAAGTAGGCCGCGGGTGCCGCGGCAAGCTCCCGGTGATGGCCGTTGAAGCAAGCAAAATGGGCTGGCAAAGCAATAACGGTCATTCCGAGGCCGTGTGCATTTTGTAAAGGAAGGCCTTCACAAAATACCCATGACTGCGGCTCATTTGTGGTGATTTGAATTGCGGTTTTGCGGAAGAGAAGATGACCTTGACCGGCTGCTATATCATGCGCCGATGAATATGCCAGTTTGGTACTGCCCGGGGAGACGGAGAACTACCTGAAAGGCCCTGCACGCCACGGAATAGAAGATTAGAGTAGAATGCCGGTGTATCGTGAAATTGCGATACACCGGCATTTCATCTTCCGTTCAAAGAGCTGTGATTTTTCCAAAGGTCTCTATTCACTTGCTTTTTCTGCCGAAATACCAATGGCGGCCGAAAGAAACAAAAATTTCTGAAATTGTCAATGACTGATTTGTAATTTTTTGCAAAAGTATCCCGTTTATGGTATATTCAACGTAGAGGAAAGACGGAAAACCGGGAGGGAAGTAGCGTGACATTTCAGGAATGCATCAATGACTATCTGACACAGCTGGACTGTACAGCCAGAGAGTTATCTGCTGCCAGCGGCATTTCCGCGCCGGTCATCAGCCGGTATCGCCGGGGCACCCAAAGCCCGGAGCCGGATGGGGAGCAATGGCGGAAGCTGGCTGCCGGGATCGCTGCCCTGGCACAGGAGCGGGGTCTGGCAGAAATCACCCAGGGGGCGGTGGAAACTGCTTTCCGGAATGCTTTGACCGCCAAAGAAGCCTTCGATAAAGAACACTTTTGCCGCAACCTCAACGAGCTGCTGGACGCCTTTTCCATCGGCAATACGGAGCTTGCCCGGTATCTGAGCTACGACGCTTCCTTCCTCTCCCGCATCCGTTCCGGGCAGAGAACGCCTCGGGATGCCGCCGCCTTTGCTTTGAGCGTGGGACGGTTTGTTGCCCGGCGCTGCCAGAGCGCCGGTGATCGGGAGCGACTGACGGCGCTGATCGGTGCCAGCCTGCCTGCCGATGCGGGAAATGAGGAATATGCCCGCAGCGTGGCACAGTATCTGTGCGCAGGCAGTTCCCCGGAGAGTGCCGGAAATATGGATCGCTTCCTGCAAAAAATGGACGAATTTGATTTGGATGAATACATCCGGGTCATCCATTTTGATGAGATGAAAGCCCCCACGTCGCCCATTCAGCTTCCCACCGCCCGGTTCTATACCGGGCTGCCGGAGCTGATGGATGCCCAGCTGGACTTTCTCAAAGCCACGGTGCTCTCCCGCAGCGCCAGCCCCGTTACCATGTACAGCGATCTTCCCATGACGGAAATGTCGAAGGATTCCCAATTTCCGAAAAAGTGGATGTTCGGCATGGCCATGATGCTGAAAAAGGGGCTGCGGCTGAACATGATCCACAATGTGGATCGCCCCTTCCATGAGATGATGCTGGGCCTCGAGAGCTTTATCCCCATGTACATGACCGGGCAGATTGCTCCCTACTATCTTTCCGGTATGCAGACCAGCGCCTTCCGCCATATGCTGTGGGTATCGGGAGCCGCCGCCCTGCAGGGCGACTGTATTGCCGGGCACATCGGTGACGGCAGAATGTACCTGACGAACCGAAAAAGCGACGTTGCCCACTACCAGAAGCAGGCCGGGCAGCTTCTGAAGCGGGTCTGCCCCCTGATGGAGATTTACGGGCCGGACAGGAAGGCGGCATTTGAGCGCTTTTTACAGGCGGACAGTTCAGAAATCGGTTCTCGCCGGTCTCTTCTGGCCTCCCTTCCAATCTACACCCTCAGCGACGATCTGGCAAAGCGGATTCTATGCCGGTGCGGGATTTCGGAACAGGCAGCGATTGTGGACTATGTCCACGCCGAGCATCAGAGACTCCAGCGCATTCTGGAACACAGTACCGTTTCCGATGTCCTGCCAGCCATTTCAGAGGAGGAATTCAGCCGCTATCCCATGGGGCTTTCTCTGGCGGGGATGTTTTATCCCGGCGACATCCGTCTGACCTACCCGGAGTATCTGGAATATCTGAACCAGTGTGATGCCTTTGCGGCGGCCCATCCCGGCTATAGCTGCCGCCGTGACAAAGACGCGCCCTTCCGAAACATCCAGATTACCATTCTGGAGGGCAGCAGGGTCATTGTCACCAAGAACAAATCCCCGGCGATTCATTTCGTCATTCGGCATCCCAAAATGTGTACTGCCATCGAAAACATGGTGCTGCCGGTGATCGAACCGCTGACAGAAGAAAGGAGAGAGGAACCATGAAGATCAAAGCCTATACCTGCCCGTCCTGCGGCGGGCCGCTGGATGTGAACTACGACACGACCTTTACCTTCTGCCCCCATTGCGGGTGCAAAATCCATATTTCCTATAAGGGGGAAGCCGCGCCGAAAAATCCCGATCTGCGGCAGTTCACGGCCTCGGATACCGGGGTGCCCCTGGCCAGCGCTGTGGTTCCCCCGGATTACACCCTGAAAGGCGCCCTGCGTACCCAGTGGCAAAGCGATTTGGTTCCCTTTACCGCCACCGTGCAGGCTGTCAGCCCGGATCATTCCACGGTGCTGATGTCCTCCTCCCGGGAGGTCTTCGAGGAATACCTGAATCCCATGCAGAAGCGGATGATTGCCTCCATGCCGGGGGCGATTAAGACCGGCTTCCGGGACTTTATGGAGCCGGAAGCTTATTTACAGCAGTATGCCCAGCAGGTGCTACAAACGCCCCTTACCCCGGTTGCCAGGGCGACCCTTCCCAGCCTGTTCGGAAAGAATCTGCCCGGAGAGCGGAATGCGTTGCTGTCTTACTTCCAGTCCCACTGCATCAATATCAATGTCCGTATTGAAGTGGCCAATCTGGTCTGCGACGGAATCCTGATGAAATTTAACGCCCGGCTGGGCAATCGGAATGTGGTGGTACTGGCAGGCGCGGACTGGCAGGGGGTGGAATACTTTGATGCCAACCAGGGCTTTGCCGCCGTCATGAATCCCTTCTCGAATCCTCTTTCCAATCTTTTCCCCTCTGGCGGTGGGGAAGAACCGAAAAATTCCGGTCAGTGGTTCCTACAGGGCGGTCTGGTGGGACAAATGCAGCGCAAACGCAGAGCCGCCGCCCAGCAGGCGCAGCAGGCCCAGCCCCAGCAGCGCAAGCAGTCTTCTGGCCCCATCCCTCTGGGTCATGCCAAAGAATATGGGAAACATGTGGATGTCATCCAGTGGGGCAGCAAGCGGCGGTATCTGATGCTGGCCCCTGTGGAAAAAGAGCAGGAAGCCACGGAAATCTTCCTGCGGTTTGTGGGAAGCCTGACCCCGGAACCGGCCCTTGTGAAACAGGAAAGCGCGCTGGTGGAGCAGATGTTCCAGACCCGGGTGATGGAAGCCCAGGGCTATGCCGCCCAGGCCCAGCAGATGCGCATGCAGGCCATGCAGCGGCAGATGGAGGTATCCCGGCAGATTGCCCGGGACAGCGCCGAAATCTCCGCCGGTATCATGGATTCCTGGGAAAAGCGCAGCGCCTCCCAGAGCCGGATGAGCGCGAATTATTCCGAGGCCGTCCGGGGTGTCAATACCTACACTACGCCTACCGGCAGAACCGTGGAGTGCGACGTGACGGCAGACCATGTGTATCAGAACCGCTATGGGGACACCATCGGGGTGTCCGGCAATGCCGTTGACCCGGAGGTGGCTGCGAAGCTGGAGTGGACGGAATTGAAACGGAAATAGGAGGATATGAATATGAAACTGCGAATCTTTCTGATTGCCTTGGCAGGATGCCAGATGCTTTCCGCCTGCGGCGGGGCGGAAAATGTACCGAAAACCAGCGCGGCAGCGACGGAGACTTTCACTGAAGCGCCGGAGACTATCACCGAAGCGCCGGAGACTGCCGCCGCGACGACGGCGGAAACCACCGTCGTGACCGAAGAAGCGTATACGGTGGAAGTGACCACGGAACCCACCGCCACCACGGAGAATCGGTATCATACCGAGGGCTGGGACTGGTGGAGCGACTACGTTTATATGGAGAATAAACAGCCCAAATACTGGATCGAGTTTGACGGGGAATTCTACCTGCACTGTATGTTCCGCTCCGACAGCACGAAATATGAAGAGGTGGTTTACACCCTGTATCCCGACTGGGACGCGCCCTGCGCGCAGGAGCTGACCATCCGCACCGTGAAGGACGCACAGGGAAATGATATTTCCAATTGGTTTGAATATCTTCATTTCTGGTTCAGCTATGAGAACATTGTATTTATGGAGGTGAAACGCAACGAGAGCACCCTGGCAGGCGGGCCGGACAACAACCTTCTGAGCGGAGACTATGTGCTCCTGCCCCCGATGGTTTATCCGAAATAGCGGCGGTTTCTTTGGGAGGCCAATATGATAGTTTTACTTTGCATAGCAATACTTACTTTCTTTATTTGCGTAATCTTTTTCTTTACCAGCTTTTTTGCCGCCTTTGGCAACGAAAAACGGGATCACTACAAAAAGGGTGAGGCGACCTTTCTGGGGGAGGTGAAACGCCGGGGCAGGGATGAGGATGTGCATTTTGAGATTGCCTATACCGTTGACGGTGTTGCCTACAAGGTAAGTGTACATCGGGCAAATGTGGAGGCCATCACCTACACAACGCGTGTCGGCTCCAAGGTGCCCATCTGTTATGACCCCGAAAATCCGGAGCGGGTCATCATCTCGGATGACCCCACCATGCGCAAAACCATGGAATCCTGGAAGCGCACCCGGAAACGCTGCTTCATTGGGATGCTCATTTCCCTGGCGATTCTGGTACTTACCTTTCCCAAGTATGCGGAAAAGACAGGCCTGCCCCGGAATGTAACCACCATGGGTCAGTTCCGCCCGGAGTTTTCGGCGCTGGCGGATAAGACGCCGGACAAGCTGATTTTTACCGAGTCCATCGGTTCGCCCGACACCTTCCACATTACCATCGACGATCCCACGGAAGCGAAGAAGGTGCTGGATACGATTCTGAACGCGCAGGTTTCCAAGGTGGGCAGTCAGGTGGATATGGCCCAGTATCGGTACGAAGAATACTGCTTTGTATTTGGTAAGGAAACCTTCACCTTTGGCTTCCTGCCCCACAGCTATTTCTGTTACAACGGGCAGGACTACGAGCTGGGAGAAAACCGAATCAGCGCAGTGTGTGATTCCCTGCACGAAAGGGCTTTGGAAAACGGGGAAACGGTTATCACCGGCAGTGGAAGCTGAAAGGAGAAATCGACATGGATAAATTCTGGAAAACCTACCGTACCATCAGTCTCTATCTGATCTTCCCTGCAATCTGTATGTTTGTGATCGGCATGTTTTCTCATATGTTGGATCAGGACCCGGAGCGCTTTGACCGCCAGACCCAGGGGGTGGTGGTGTCCTGCGTGGATAAAACCGACAGAACGAGAGCTACGCGGGAAAACGGCGGATTCATGCTGGTATTTCAGATCAAGGCGGAGTATCAGGTGGACGGCGTTACCTACACCTGCAAGGAGACCGGGGGCTCCCCCAGAAAGGTCGGCTCTGAGGTCACCGTTACCTACAATTCCGCCAAGCCCTCGGACAGTACCATGAACACGGATCCTGTGGCGGGGAAAAAGCGGGTTGACGAACTGGTGGTGGGTTCCGGGATCGTCCTGGTTTTCTGCGTGGTTCCTCTGGTCGCGGAGAAAATACGAAAACCCGAAAAGCGAGCCTGAACCCGGGAAGCAAGGATACTCCCCCGCTCCTCCACGGCGTTCCAAAAGGTTTCCCTGTCTGCGTACTCCGGCGGGGCGTGGGCTGGCAGCAGGATTGATGCGCCGATGGGTTCGCCGTTTTCACAGTTCCGTGAGATTTGGGGGGAACAGCGGAAAACCCCATAAAACCGTGAACCTGCTTCACGATTCCCACCATTGGAAAATGGTTCGTGGACACTCCTTTCAAAACGCAAAAAGCCCCAGAGCTTCATCCGATATGGAGATGAAGTTCTGGGGATTTATACTGATATTCAATTAAAATGTTTCATTCGGTAGAATGGAACAATTTAATAGGAAGATCATAATGAGACGGGTATCTTTGATTTTCTATTCCGAAAATCATAGATACCACAACGCCGTCAGGCGGTGTCTTCTCAATAGAATGAAACCATTCTATTGCGTAATAGACAATATGAAATGACTCCTCACTTATAAAACGTGGATTTACCTGTCATACTTAAGGTGCAACACATAAGCAAACTGGAATTACCACATACAAGGAGGAGTTACCATGACAAGTATAACCTATATCGGGATGGATGTCCATACCACAAATTTCACGCTTTGCTGTTATTCCTTTGAGGATGACAAAGTGTACGCCACCGTTCAAGTCAAACCGAAATATACGCAGATACTCAAGTACATGAATGCAGTCAGAAGCGTGCAAATGTACGCCGAGCTTAAATGATTTCTTTCATCATACCGACGCCAAGAGCACCATCACCTGTGTGGCAGGATATGCTGATTGGCAGGGGATCCAGTCCGATGGACATTCCCGGAAATGCCGTCTGCAATTCTGCCTGCCAGATCGCACCGGCTTCCAAATCTCCGGAATAAGCTGCGCGAATGACTGTTTTCTTTCCGGCAAAGCGATGAGCCTGATCATATTTCAGCCCATCAATCATCATCTGCATGGCCTGATGCATACCACGCGCTCTTTTGTAGGCATCCAGCTTGCCGCCTTGGATTTGAAGAACAGGTTTGATGTTCAGAATGGTCCCAACGGCGGCACCCGCAGCCGTAACCCGGCCGCTTTTCTTCAGATACTCCAGCGTGTTGACCGCAACATAAATGCTGGACTCCAATCCCTCCTGCTCCAGACGGGTCACGATTTCCTGGGGATTTTTTCCCCGGCAAGCCAGATACTTTGCTTCCAGAACCGACTGCCTCAAAGTAACCGATATTCTGCGGTTATCCACCACGTGGATGCGTCCATCGTATTCCTCTGCCAGCATGGCAGCCGTATGGCAGCCGCCGGAAAGGCCGCTGGACATAGGGAGGTAAATGATCTGGTCATAATGCTCCAGAAGGCTGTCCCAGCAGTCTATTAGGATACCCGGGGCCGGTTGAGAGGTGCTGACCCGCGCGCCCTCGCGCAGGCGCTGAAAGAACTCCTCCTGAAAAATGGATTCATTCTCAAAATAGGTTTCATCGTCAATGATCACCGGCATTGCCACCAGATAGATACCATACCGGGCCGCTTGTTCTGGGGTAATTCCACTGTTTGTATCTGTCAAGACCGCAATCTTTTTGTCCATATTTGTCTCCTTTATCTGTCCGGGGTCACCCCGCATGCTCATCCCGTCCGTTTCATCTTAATCAGCACTGAACCATGATTATCCTGCGTCGATGATTTCCGGCAGTTGGTGGCGCATGATTTTTACCGCAGTAAGAATGGTGACAAAATTCAATACTCCCTCGGTGATGAGCGTCAGCCCAAGCAATACCATCATTATCCGGGCGCTTTCTGAGGGCCGCAGCACCAGAAGGAAGCCAAAAATCCCCGTCAGAATTGCTGCTGCGAGAATCAGCCACCATTTTGCAATTCCAAAGGCTTTTGCATCAATGGCAATTTGTACTTTCAGCAGGGCGTCTGCCAGAACATAGATCCCCAGAATCATACAAATAATGCTGATCATCACATTTGCACGAAGCATCATGATGATGCCGAGGGCCATCAGTAAAATACCGGATGCCAGATCGAACTGAAATGCCAGCCGATACAAGTCCTTTGAGAAATAGCCGATCATTTTGATGAGCCCAAACAGAAGCATGATGATTCCCAAAATCCTGCAAAACAATTCGGCTGAAAAATCCGGGAGAGCAACCAGGAGTATCCCCAGCGCGCAAAGCAATGTTGAGATGATTAAGTATCCAATTTTTGCGGTTTGAATCCGTTTGTTCCAATACATAGCATATGCCTCCCAATTATTGGAATATATCGAAGATGCGATTCTATACGCAAGTATAGTCGGCATCCGTAATGTCGAAGGTTGGTTCAGAGAGAATTGCGCTCTCACGAAATGAGGGTAGGATTGCCAAGACTGCCACAGCAACTACTGCGAGAAACCAAAATACAATCTGTAGTATCGTCTCCAATGTCCGTACTCCCTCCAATTCTTATAGTCTGATCAGCCGGATTGCCTACCTTCCTGTAAAGAAGCAATCCGGCTGATTCGTGTCTCTATGACATAGCCTTGTTAGTCATTTTGTTGCTGCCTCCTGCTTTTTACAGCAGCTGCACTGCCACAGGGTA
>SAMEA3663092__coassemble_199_pt1 | contig 21098 bp, 22 predicted proteins | sample SAMEA3663092__metabat2_high_PE_027 | metagenome-assembled genome bin SAMEA3663092 (sample SAMEA3663092) | pig gut metagenome | biome: pig gut; feature: pig-associated habitat; material: faeces | place: France | collected 2012
AATTCATCCCGAAGGGATTCCTCAATTGTCAACTGTCAACTGTCAATTGTCAATTCGGCGCAGCCGCCAAAGGATCGTTTATCTGCCCTGTGGGGACTGGGTGTTCTGATACTTCCTTCGCAGCTGCCCGCAGGAGGCGTCGATGTCGCCGCCCAGTGTCCGGCGGACGGTTGCCGTGATGCCGCCGTCTTCCAGTATCTTCTGAAACCTCGCCACCGCTTCCTTGGAGCTGGGCTTCAGGGGGCTTTCCTCCACATGGTTCAGGGGAATCAGATTGACGTGGGCACCCAGACCCTTTAATCGCCGCACAAGCTCCCTAGCGCACTCCGGGGTGTCGTTGAGGCCGTCAATCATGGCGTACTCAAAGTGAATCCGCCGCCCGGTGGCATCGTAATAGCGGCGGCAGCTTGCCAGCAGCTCCTCGATGGGATAGGCCCTATTTACCGGCATGACCTTGCCCCGGAGTTCATTATTGGGGCCGTGCAGGGAGATGGCAAGGCTGATTTGCAGCTTTTTTGCCGCCAACTCGTCAATTTTCGGCACAAGGCCGCAGGTAGAAAGGCTGATATGCCGCATGGAGATGTTCATGCCCTCCGGGTGGTTCACCAGCTCCAGAAAGCGCATGACGTTATCAAAGTTATCCAGCGGCTCGCCGATGCCCATGAGCACAATGTGGGAAATGGGAAGGCCGGAGTCAAGCTGGGTAAACAGCACCTCGTCCAGCATTTCGGATGGCTCCAGCCGCCGCACCAGACCGCCCAACGTGGAGGCACAGAAGGCGCAGCCCATCCGGCAGCCCACCTCCGTGGAAATGCAGACGGTGTTGCCGTAGCGGTAGCGCATGAGCACCGTCTCCACGCAGTTGCCGTCAGACAGCTGCCAGAGGTATTTGATGGTGCCGTCCTTTTTCGACTCCTGCTTGCGCACCACCTTGGGAATGTACAGCGGGAACTCCCGGGCCAGGGCCTCCCGCAGTGCCTTAGGCAGGTTCGTCATCTCCTCATAGGAGGACGCGCCTTTATGAAGCCACGAGAACACCTGCCCCGCCCGAAAGGCGGGCTGACCCAGCTGTTTTAGTTTTTCCGCCAGCTCCGGCTGGGTCAGGGATTTCAGATTCATGCTTTCCTCCGCAGACGGCAGATAAAGAAGCCGTCGGTATCGTATTGTCCGGGAATCAGGGTCAGCATCCCGGTTTCGTTTTTGGAAAATCGATCGGGTAAGGGCAGGGGTTCGGTGGTAAAGTCCCCATTTCCTTCCAGAAACGCCTTCACTACATCCTCATTCTCCCTGCGCAGCACCGTGCAGGTGGAGTAGAGGAGCAGACCCTCTTTTTTTACATAGCGAGATTGATTTTCCAGAATTTTCAGCTGTAATTCCGGCAATTCTTCCGTATCTTTCAAATTTTTGTAGCGGATATCCGGCTTTTTTCGGATGATTCCAAGGCCCGAGCAAGGGACATCCGCGATTACCGCATCCATGGCGTTCTCCCACTCGGGGACGAACTGGGATGCGTCCTGCAAGCGTGGTGTAATGTTGGTTAAGTGAAGCCGCTGAGCGCCATTGGCAATCAGGCCGGTTTTGTGGGGGTGGATATCGCAGGAGATCAGCTCTCCCCTGCCGCCCATGGCAATGGACGCGGCAAAGCTCTTTCCTCCCGGCGCGGCGCAGCAGTCCAGCACCCGTGCCCCTTCCTTGGGAAGCTGGGCGCACAGCACGCTGAGCTTCGCCGCCGGATCCTGCACATAAAATAGCCCTTCCCGGAAGGGTTCCAGCTTTTCCAAGTCCCCTGTGCCGGATAAAATCAGGCAGTCCGGCATCCAGTCGTGGGGCTTCACCGTAACGCCAGCCGCTGCCAGCATTTCCGCCAGCGCGGGGGTGGTAATGCGCAGGGTATTCACCTGCACCACCGTATCCGGGGCGGCGTTGTCCGCAATCAGCATGGGCTCCAGGGTTCCCTTGGGTAAATTCTGCTTCAAAAGCGAAATCAGCGGGTCGGGATGGCTGTAGCGGTCGGCGTAAGCGGTTGGCGCTTTCAATTCTCCACGGGTACGGACGGCGTTTCGCAGAACACCGTTGATTAGGCCGGCCGCCTTGGGGTTGCGGCAGTATTTCTTCGCCAGCGCCACGGATTCATTCACCGCCGCGCTGTCGGGAATTTTGTCTAACTCGTAAAGCTGGTACAGCCCCAGATGCAGGATATCCCGCACAACAGGGTGCAAATCCTTCAGCTTCCCGGTGAGCAGCTGGGATAAATAGAAGTCCAGCTTTCCCCGGTTCTGGGCCACGCCGTAGGTCAGCTTCGTCGCCAGCGCCGCCTCCCGGCTGTCCAAATGCTCCCGTCGGATGGCGGTTTTCAGCACGGCGTTGGGCCACGCCCCATCCCGGCGGCAGGCAATCAGCGCGTTCAGCGCCGTTTCCCGGGCGCCCATTTAGTTTGCCAGCGGGTGGCCCCGGAAATAGTCGGGGGCCGCCATCCGTTTTCCTCCCTCGGCCTGCAAGGACGTAATTTCCACCGCGCCCTCACCGCAGGCGATCACCAGGCCGGTTTTGGTCAGGCCCAGAATCTGTCCCGGCGTGCCGCTGCCGGACACCACATGGGCAGCGTGAACCTTGAAGGTTTTCCCCTGCAAAACCATGGTGGCCACCGGCCAGGGGTGCAGTCCCCGTACATGGTTATGCACCTGCCGGGCCGTTTTATTCCAGTCAATGGGGCACATGGTCTTATCCAGCATGGGCGCGTAAGACACCTCGTCCGGGTTCTGAGGCACCGCGGGCACCTTTCCCTCGGATGCAAAACGGCGCAGGGTCTTGCTGAGCAGATCCGCACCCAGCACCGCCAGCCGGTCAAGTAATTCCCCGGCGGTCTCGTTTTCACCGATGGGGGTCTTGCTGACGTCGATGATGTCTCCCGCGTCCATCTCCCGGCACAGGTACATGGCGGTGACGCCGGTCTCCGTCAAGCCGTCCAGCACCGCCCACTGATAGGGGGCGCTGCCCCGGTATTTGGGCAGGACACTGGCATGGATGTTGATGCAGCCGTACTTCGGCACGTCCAGCACCTTCTGAGGGAGAATCCGTCCATAGGCCACTACGGCGCAGACATCAGGCTTTAATTCCCGCAGCGCTTCCACAGTTTCCTCCTCCCGGAAATTTTCCGGCTGGAACACCGGGATCCCCGCCGCCAGCGCCACTTCCTTCACCGGGGAAGCAACCATTTTCATGCCCCGGCCCTTGGGACGGTCGGGCTGGGTGTAGACGCCCACCACCTCAAAACCGTCCGACAATATTTTCTTCAAACAGGTCGCCGCGATGTCCGGCGTTCCCATGAATACAACCCGCATTAGTCCTCGTCTCCCGCCAGCTCCTCGTCGGTGAGGAACCGCTCCATAACCTCGGTATACACGATGCCGTCCAAATGATCCAGCTCATGACAGAAGCACCGGGCGATCAGCTCCTCCCCCTCGGCCTCGTACCAGTTGCCGTTTCTGTCCTGGGCACGAACCTTGGCGTAGTTGGGCCGCTTCACCAGGCCGTACTTGCCGGGAACGCTGAGGCACCCTTCCGCGCCCACCTGCTCGCCGCTGGTTTCCAGCAGGGTGGGGTTGATCAGTTCCAGAATTTCCTCGCCGGTATCCACCAGCACCACCCGGCGCAGAATGCCGATCTGGGGGGCTGCCAGTCCCACGCCGTTGGCCTGCTCCAGCGTTTCCGCCATGTCGTCCAGCAGCTTATGAAGCCGCCCGTCAAATTTTTCCACCGGCCTGCAAACCTTGTGCAGCGCGGGATCCTTGTCCGTTAGAATTTTCCGCAGTCCCATAGCTCGTTCCTCTCTTTACATATCGTATCCATTGACGTCGATGAAGGCGCTGACGCCCCGGTTGGCTTTGTCCTTGCCGAACTGCCGCAGCAAGTGCGCAAGCAGCTGCCGCAGAGGCTTTGTCATCCGGCACCGCAATGTCAGCTGATACCGAAAATGGTAGTTTACCTTGGGCACCACACAGGGGGCAGGCCCCAGCACGGTGCATTTTTCTGCCGAATAGGCGGCCTGCCGCAGACAGGCGTTCAGGCTGTCCCGAAAAACTGCCGCCCCCCGCAAAACAAACGACTCCTCCTGCCCGGTGAAGGTCACAGCCGCCAAGTCCCCAAAGGGCGGGGCGCTCTGAGCCTGCCGCAGCCTTACTTCCAGATCATAAAATCCATCGTAATCCTGCTTTGCCGCCAGACGGATGATCTGGTGCTCCGGCAGCAGGGTCTGAATCACCGCCCGGCCTGGGGCGTCACCCCTGCCTGCACGGCCCACCACCTGGGTCAGCATATTGAAGGTGGTCTCCCCAGCCCGGAAGCCCCCGGTGTACAGGCTCAGGTCGGCATCCAGCACGCCAACCAGCGTCACCTTCGGCAGATTCAGGCCCTTGGCAACCATCTGGGTGCCAAGCAATATGGGGGTGTTGTCCTTCTGAAAGTGTTCCAGAATTTTCTCGTGGGTATTCACGGCGCTGACCGTGTCAGCATCCATCCGCAGGGCTTCCATGTCGGGAAACAGGGCGGCAAGCTCCTGCTGCACCTTCTGGGTGCCGGTGCCGATGGTTTTTAAGGGGCCGCCGCAGCTGGGGCACCGCTCCGGGGCGGGCTGGGAGAAGCCGCAGTAGTGGCACATCAGCCGGTGGTTGGCGCTGTGGTAGGTCAGCTTCACATTGCACCGGGGGCACTCCGGGGTTTCCCGGCAGTCCACACACACCAGGGCCCGGCTGTTGCCCCGGCGGTTCAGAAGCAGAATGGTCTGCTTTCCCGCGTCCCGGGTGCGGAGAATCCCCTCCCGGAGGGGGATGCTCAGGCTGGTGTCATTGCCCAGCTTCAGCTCCTCCCGCATATCCACAATGTCCACCTCGGGAAGGGGGCGGCCATTGTAGCGTTGGTGGAGGGTATACAATGTATATGCGCCGGACTTTGCCCGGTACATACTCTCAATAGACGGGGTGGCGGAGCCCAGCAGCACCATCGCCCCCTCCTTCGCCCCCCGCCAGATGGCGACTTCCTTTGCGGAATATCGGGGGCTGCTTTCAGATTTATAGGAATGCTCCTGCTCCTCGTCCAGAATGATGAGGCCCGGGGTGCAGGGGGCAAACACCGCGCTGCGGGTGCCCACGACAACCGTCGCGTCACCCTGTTTTACCCGCTTCCACTGGTCGTAGCGTTCCGCGGTGGACAGGCTGCTGTGGAGCACCGCTACGGAATCGCCAAAATAGGCCGCCATCAGTCCCAGAAGCTGGGGGGTCAGGGCGATCTCCGGCACCAGAAGCAACGCGGCTTTTCCCCGCTCCAGACAGGTCTTTATCAACTTAATATAGACTGATGTTTTTCCTGAGCCGGTAACCCCATACAAAAGCGCCACACCGGGCTTGGCATATCCCATCTGCTCAGACAGGCCATCAAAGCAGGCCTGCTGCTCTGCGTTCAGCTCCAGCGGGCCGTCCAGCTGGGCAGGCCGAATCTCCCGGCACCGCAGCACAGGGCGCTCCGACAGGGTCAGATAGCCTGCGCTTTCCAGCCGGTTTACCGTGGCGGTGGACGCGCCGGTAAAATAGCACAGCTCCTTCACCGCCACGCTGCCCACACTGCACATAAGCTCCAGCACCTGCTTTTGCATGACGGCGGACTTGGGCCGTTTTTCGGCGTAGGCCATGGCCTCCTCCGCGGGAACCGCAAGGGTGGCGATTTTCTCGGATTTATCGTGGGCCTTTCGCAGATAGTCCGTCTGGGCGGAAACCCATTTTTTGCGGGTCAGGTAAGTCAGCACCTCGGAAAGCGCATCCTCGTCGTCAATCAGATTCCGAAGGGTGTTCTCCTCCGCCTGACCGCCCAAATTCTCCAGCAGCTCCAGCACCGCCTTGGCATTTTCCTTGCGGAGACTTTTTTCCTTCCAGCTTCGGTCTTCCGTAAGGCTGACCGTCAGCTTGGTGCGAAACCACAGCCCCGCCGGAAGCATCACCCGGATGGCGTCAAAAAAGGTGCAGAAATACCGCTCCCGCAAAAAAGCCGCCAGCCGGAGCTGGCTTTCGGTGAGCAGGGGCGCGTCATCCAGACAGTCTTCGACAGCCTTCAGCTTGTCCGCGCTGCCGTCTTCCACCGTCAGGACGATTCCCTCCGTGCGCTTGTTGGCCCGCCCGAAGGGCAGCATGACCCGCTGCCCCGGCCTGACAGTCAGATTCTCCGGGACAAAATAGGAGTAGGGCTTGTCTATGGCAAAATTCGCCGCCGCCACAGCAATTTTGGCAATCATTGCGCCACCGATTACTTCTTGTATTCTTCCTTCACAAAGCCGGACAGTTCGCCGTCGGCAACCTCCTGAATGGCCAGGGTCACAGGCTTCTCAGGCAGTTCCTCCTGCAGGGCCTCGGCCTCTGCGGCAATCTGGCGTGCCCGGTGGGCCACCACGTTCACCAGCAGGTAACGGCTATCCACATTCTTCAGCAAATCAGCAACAGGGGGGTACAGCATATTATATTCCTCCAATAGAAATAGCATTTGGTTTTAGTTGACAGTTGATAGTTGATAGTTGGCAATGCTACATCCATTCGGGATGATCGTACACAGCCGGAAGATGGCTGACATTTTCAATTGTCCCGCAGGGACTCCATAACTGTCCACTGTCAACTATCAACTGTCAACTTATTCTTTTCTTATTCCGCGATAATTCTTAATATCTCATCTGCGCAGCGTTCCGGGTCGTCGTTGACCACCACATGGTCATACCACACTCTCTGCTCCATTTCCCAGATCGCACGGTCCATGCGCAGCTTGATCTGCTCCTCCGGGGTATCGCCCCGGCCTCGGAGACGGCGCTCCAGCTCCTGCATGGAGGGCGGCATAATGAAGATCAGCTCCGCGTCCGGCATCTTTTCCCGAACCTGCTTCGCGCCTGCCGGCTCAATGTCCAACAGCACCGGGCCGCGCTCCCGCTTCTCCTCCGCCTGGGCACGGGGGGTGCCGTAGTAATTCGCGGCATGGGCGTCGTATTCCAGAAACGCGCCCTGGGCAATCATTTCCGCAAATTTTTCCCGGGAAATAAAGTAGTAATGCACGCCGTCGATCTCACCGGGCCGGGGCGGCCGGGTGGTGGCGGAAACGGAGAAGGATAAGTCCTTCCGCTTTTCCATCATGATGCCCAGAACCGTGCCCTTTCCAACGCCGGAAGCGCCGGAAATCACAATCAGCTTTCCCTTGCTCATGTCTCTTCCTCCAACTTTACCTCCTGCACGTCCATCCACCGGGCGCCGATGGTCTCCGAGGGAATGGCGGACAGGATCACATGGTCGGTATCCATCAGAATCACCGCCTTGGTCTTTCGCCCAAAGGAGGCATCGATGAGCATTCCCCGATCCCGGGCCTCCTGCACCACCCGCTTGATGGGGGCGGAGTCCGGGGCGACGATGGCCAGCAGCCGCTCCGCCGCCACCATGCTGCCGAAACCGATGTTGATGAGCTTCATAGCAACCTCCGATGGTAGAATTTACAGATGAATGGGCGCCGCCGGTCGAGGGGCCCAAAGGATGTACGATGACAACCCGGGTTCGTGACGCATTGGCTGGCGGCCCTGCCGCCTATTCGATGTTTTGGGTCTGTTCCCGGATCTTTTCCAGCTCAGCCTTGATGTCCACCACAATCCGGGCAAGTCTTACATCGGAGCACTTGGAGCCGATGGTGTTGCTCTCCCGGTTCATCTCCTGCAAGAGGAAATCCAGCTTCCGGCCGATGGCGCCGCCGGTGGTGAGCATGCTGTTCATCTGATCCAAATGGCTTCTCAAGCGGACGGTCTCCTCGTCCACGGCAACCTTGTCCGCGAAAATGGCGGCTTCCGTCAGAATCCGGCTTTCGTCGATGGCGGTGTTCGCCAGCACCTCTTTCAGCTTGTTTTCCAGCCTGGTTCGGTAGTCCGCCACGGTCTGACCGCTGCCGGCCTCCACCTGCTCCACAAGAGACAGGATGGTTTCTCCCCGGGAGCGAAGGTCGTTTTCCAGCGCCTTTCCCTCGGCGGTACGCATGGCGTCGTAGCGCTCCAGGGCCTTATTTACCACGCTCAGCAGATCGGAAAGCAGCTGTTCCTCGTCCACCTCCGGCTTGTCCACGGTGAATACATCCGGCATCCGGGACAGAAGGCCCACGCTGATGTCCTCCCTGATGCCGTAGTCCCGGGCCATCTGGCGCATGGCGGCAATGTAGCCTTCCACCACCGGCGCGTTCAGGGTGATCTTTACATCCTGGGCGCTCTCGGAACGCAGGGAGATGAACACATCCACCTTGCCACGGGAAATAGCGCCTTTCACCGCCTGCTTCACCGCGTCCTCGGCAAAGGACAGGGCCCGGGGCAACTTCACGGCGCAGTCTAAGTAGCGGTTGTTGACGGAGCGCAGCTCCACGGTGAATTCCCGGCCGTTAACGGTTTCCACCGCCCGGCCATAGCCGGTCATACTCTTAACCATGGTTTTCTTCCTCTTTTCTGACGGTAGTCGTATCCGCGAACGCGGTAATGGTATAGCGTATATTGGCCTTGTTTACCACCAGACGGTCATAGGCAACGACGATGACCACGCCCAGCACAAATCCCAGTACACCGCCCAGTGCGCCAAAGGCTCCCGGCAGCGTTCCCAGCCAGTAGCCAAGGAAAAACAGCACCAGCGGCAGAACATACAGCACCACGGCGGCCTTCAGCACCGGGGCCGTGGAGGACTCCACCTTCACCAGCTCCCCTGCCTTCGCGCCAATGGGGTTATCGGCGATGAAGACCACCGCCTCCTTTGCCGCGCCGCAGCCGGAGCACTTGTGGCAATCCCCGGAGCAGGCGCTCTCCCGAAGGTGAATCACCGTGGCAGTCCCGTCGTTATGGGCTTTCCGAACCCGCACCAGCTGCTCCATGTCATCCTCCCACTGCCTGAACAGTAGCGGAAACGGAGCTGGCCTTCACGGCGCCCACGTTGGGGAACTGCTCGCCGCACACGATGTTTACTTTATAAGTGGCGGTGCCCACTTCCGCGTTGGTGAAGTCCACCACCGCCCGGACATCCTCCTCATTCAGAGCGGCAATCTCCGCCTCGGGGCCCCGAAGCTTTACGCTCAGATTGGCATTGATGATCTCCACGGACAGCCCCTCAGGCACATTGACGGTCTCGAAACGGTCGATGGTGAATTCCCTGCTCTTCAGGCCAGTGAAGCGAATGGTCACCGTGACCTCGCTGACGCCGGTCTGGTTGGTCACGCCCTCCGGCAGGGTCAGGGTATACTTTTGCTCGTTCACATTCTTATCCAGATCCGCCAGATTGATGGTGCAGATGGTCAGGCTGTCGCCCAATTCGGCCAGCACCGCCTCGCCGCCGGAAACCCGGATGGTGGCGGGAGAAATCTCCACGGTGGTGTTGTGCTCATTGGCACCGCCGCCGTATACCACGTCCGCAGCCAGCCGAATCTCCTGAATCTTCTGAATCTGCATTTCCAGACGGACTTCTTCCACATTGGTGGTGATCTGCCCGGCATCCACGGGATTGCCCTCGGCATCGCAGAGGGTATAGCGGTAGTTCTGGCTGATGGACTTGACCTGTTCCGTCAGATCAATCTCCACCCGGGCGTGGTCGATGGTATCCACCACAGAGGCCGGGCCGCTGATGGTCACGGTATTGTTGTCCAGTATTGCGTTCTCCGTGTCATAGATGTAATCCTCGGAGCGGTTGCCAGTCCACTTGATCTGAACCGGGATCTCCGATACCCTTCGGTAGTCCACGTCCACATAAATGGCACCGGGATTCTTGTTTCCCTGGGTAAAGGCGCTGGGAGATACGTCGCTGGGGAAGGTAATGGTGTAGCTCAGAGGAATCCGCTCCCCCGGCTCTTTGATACCGGACAGGTCCACCTTGGCCGCCAGCTTGCTGGAATCCAGCTTGCTTAAGTCGCTGCGGGCGCCGGACAGGTTCAGTGACACCGTATTGGCGGAAATGCTGGTGATCATCAGGTTCTCTTCGCTCAGAATCGCTTCGCCTTCCATCACCACAGGAATGTTATAGAAGGTATTGCTGTCTTCAATGCTCACATTGTTGGATACATACAGCCACAGGCAGAAGGCAACCGCCAGGGACAGGAGCATGGAATAGAGCTTATTTCTTGCCATAGCTTCCATCCTCCTTTGCCTTGCCGGACAGCCTTTTCAGCACCTGTGCCGGGAAGCTCACGCTGTCCTCCTCCGGTTCGATGGTGAGCAGCTTATCCAGGGTCGCCACTGTCAGTTTGCGTTTGAGCATGCCCCCCGCCGCCACAGAGATGGCGCCGTTTTCCTCGGACACGATGACCACCACTGCGTCGGTGGCCTCGCTCATGCCCACACCCGCCCGGTGCCGGGTGCCCAGCTCCGGGGCCAGATTCTCGTTGGTGCTCAGGGGGAGCACACAGCCCGCCGCCGCGATGCGCCCGTCACGGATGATCATGGCGCCGTCGTGGAGGGGAGAATTCTTAAAGAAAATGTTCCGAATCAGCTGGTCGGAGACCTGCGCGTCAATGGACGTGCCGGTTTTGAAGTATTCCTCCAGCCGCTGATCCCGGGCAAACACAATCAGCGCCCCCACCTTCTCCCGGCTCATGGCCTCACAGGCCCGAACGGTCTGGGTGATCACCGCGTCCATCTCCTGCACCGGCCGGGACATGCTGAAAAACCTGGTAATTTTCACATTGCCCAGATGATCCAGCATCCGCCGCAGCTCCGGCTGGAACAGCACCACAAAGGCCAGCAATCCAACGGCAAGGAACTGGTTTAGAATCCAGTTGATCGTGTACAGCTTCGCCACATTGGTAATCCAGGAAATCGCTACCAGGGCAATAACCGTACGGGCAAGACGCATGATATGGGGTGTCCTGAGCAGGGGCAGCAGCTTATAGATCAGGAAAGCGACCACAAGGATATCCAGATAATCAGACCACTGCATTTTCAGTACCTGCTGAATAATGTTCATCTTCCCATCAACCTGCTTTCTATCATGAAACCATGGGCACAGTCAGCCATGGTATAGTTATCTATTATCCGTTCCATTATAGCGGAAAAGTACGCCGATGGCAATAGGTATTTCTGTTAAAATTTTATGATCGAATGGGCGGTAATTTGGCTGACGCCCGGAGAAAAGTGTCGATTTGGGCATTTGTGGAATCAAAGCCCAGACTGACCCTTATGGTTCCCGTTTCCAGTGTCCCGGCGCTTTCGTGGGCAAGGGGCGCGCAGTGCAGCCCCGCCCGTACCGCTATGCCCTGCCGGGCTAAGATTTCCGCCGCCTTCTCGCAGTCCAACCCTGTCAGGAAAGACACCGTTGCCGCCTGATGCGCCCCCGCGAATACCCGGAAGCCCTGCTGAATGAGACCCCGGACGCAGTGCCGGAGAAGCTGCTGCTCCCGCCGAAAAATGGCGTCCGTACCCACCCGTTTCAGATACTTCAGCCCCTGCGTCAGCGCCGCGTAGCCGGGTACGTTCAGGGTGCCCGCTTCCAGCCGTTCCGGCAGCTCCTCCGGCATATCCTGCCGGATAGACTGGGTTCCTGTGCCGCCGTACAGCAGCGGCTCCCCCCGCTGTCCGCACAGGAGCAGGCCCGTACCCGGCAGTCCCAGCAGGCCCTTGTGTCCCGGCATGGCGATAAAATCCGCCCCCAAAGCGGAAAAATCCACAGGCAGCGTTCCCGCGGACTGAGCCGCGTCTATGATGAAGGGCACGCCCTTCCGGCGGCACAGAGCCGCCAGCTCCCCCACCGGCAGAATGTAGCCGAACACATTGGAAACGTGGGTAAATACCGCCGCGTCCGCCCCTTTCAGCGCTTTTTCAAATTCCTCCAGCGTATTGTCCCAGTCGAACAGCCTCCGCCCGGCCACGATTATTTCCGCCCCCAGGGCGTGAAGGGGCCGGGTAACGGCGTTGTGTTCAAAGCCCGTGACCACCACCCGGCTGCCGGGCTTCACCACGGAGCGGATGGCGATATTCAGCCCGTGGGTGCAGCTGGTGGTGAGCACCACCTGCGCCGGATCGCAGGAAAACAGCTCCGCCGCCGCCGTGCGGCAGTCGAACACCGTTTTTGCCGCCTCCATGGCTGCGCCGTAGCCGCCCCGGCCCGGATTGGCACAGGTGCGCATAGCCCGTTCCGCCGCCCGGTACACCGCCGGGGGCTTGTGAAAGGAAGTGGCCCCATAGTCGAGGTAGATCATTGTGCCACCTCCTCCAACTGCCCATCGGGCTTTTGCAGATAGACCCGGCGAATGGGAATCTGGCGCTCCGAAAGCAAAGCCGTGGCCGGTTCAATTTCCGCCGCCCGAATTTTCAGGGCATAGCCGCAGCCCTGTTCCTCCATCCAGCGGGGCGTCCGATGCAGCGCGCACCGAAACCCGCTTCCCTTCAGCAGCCGCTCTCCCTGCTGGGCATAGGTCACCGATCGAAAGGTAATATAATAGTATCTCATGCCCATAACCTCCCCGGCCCAATCTATGCCGGTTCGGCTTTTTCGGTGCAAAAACGCCCCGCGGCATTTACCGCAGGGCGCGTCATTATTTCGTTTCTTCCAGCAAACACACCGCGTGACAGGCCATGCCCTCGCCGCTCCCCGTAAAGCCCAGCTTTTCCTCCGTGGTGGCCTTTACGTTCACCCGGTCAGGGGTAACGCCCACCGCGGCGGCAATGTTTTCCTGCATTTGCGGAATGAAATCCTTTAATTTGGGCCTCTGGGCGATCATAGTCACGTCGATGTTGCCTACATGGAAGCCCTTTTCCGAGATTTTTCGGTACACCTCCCGCAGAAGCTCCAGAGAATCCGCCCCCTTGTATTTGGGGTCGGTGTCCGGGAAGTGGCGGCCGATGTCTCCCAGTCCCGCCGCCCCCAGCAGAGCGTCGGATACCGCGTGGAGCAGCACATCCGCGTCGGAATGGCCCAAAAGGCCCTTTTCGTAGTCAATTTTCACACCGCCCAGGATCAGGTCCCGGCCTTCCACCAGCCGGTGTACGTCATATCCGTGTCCGATTCTCATGGTTCTTCCTCCAGCAGCAGCTCCGCGATTTTTAAGTCCATGGGGGTGGTGACTTTCAGATTCCGCTCGTCGCCCTCCACAATTTTGATTTTCATGCCCGTCCGCTCCACAGCGGAGCAGTCGTCGGTGACGGAGGCTCCGTCGGCTTCCGCCTTTTTCAGCGCCCCCCGCAGCAGGTCAAAGTCAAAGACCTGGGGGGTCTGCACCGCCTGCAGTGTGGCCCGGTCGGGGGTTTCCTTCACCAGTCCCCCGGAAACCAGCTTGATGGTGTCCTTCACGGGGATGGCAGGAGCCGCCGCGCCGTAGGTGTTTGCCGCCCGCACCACCCGGTCAATGATCTGCCAGGAGATCAAGGGCCTTGCCCCGTCGTGAACCGCTGCCAGCTTCGTGCCCTTTGGCAGGGCGTTCAGGCCCAAATGGACAGACTCCTGACGGCTGCAGCCCCCGGCGACCACGGCAACGACTTTTTTCATATCCCGGCAAAGCCCGGCGATGGGCTGAATCAGGTCTTCCCGGGTGACGATGACAATGGAGGCAATGGCATCGCAATTCTGGAAGGCCCGGACGGTGCGGAGGATCATGGGTTCCCCGTCCAAATCCGCCATGACCTTGTCAATGCCCCCCATCCGGGAGGCGCTGCCCGCGGCCACGATGACTGCGCCGCAGGTCTTCAGCTTCAGCAGCTTCCGGGCCGGGCGGGTTACCTTCGTAATGTCCATGGCTACAGCTCCTTTACCAGTTTCTTGTAAAATTCGCCCCGAACCATGAAATTCTTGAACTGGTCAAAGGCGGCGCTGGCGGGACTCATGAGCACCACGTCCCCTTCCTTCGCGGCAGCGGCGGCGGCACGGACGGCTGGCTCAAAGGTTCCGCAGTCCACAATTTCCAGCTTCTCCGGGTCATAGTCCGGGCAGAAAACCACCGCCTGGCGTATTTTTTCTCCCGTGGCGCCGCCGAGGAACAGCTTTTTGACGTGGGCGCAGATTTCCGGCCCCAGCACGTCGTAGGGGATGTGCTTGTCGTAGCCCCCCGCAATGAGGATCACCTTTTCCGGGAAGCTCCGCAGGCCGGCGATGGTGCGGCTGGGGCTGGAAGCGATGGAATCGTTGTAGAATCGAACGCCGTCCTTGACCCGCACCAGCTCAATGCGGTGCTCCACGCCGCCGAAGGTTTTCGCCACATGGCGGATGGTGTCATCGTCCACCAATCCCTCCACCATGGCGATGGCCGCCATGTAATTCTCTACATTATGGACACCGGGAATGAGAATGTCCGCAACCGGCAGCACTTTCTCTCCATGGCGGCAGATAACGCCCTCTTTCAGGCAAACGTCCGCTTCCTTCTGCCGGGAGAAGAACCGGGTGGTGCCGTTGCCCCTGAACCCGGCGGTGATGGCGTTGTCGGCGTTGAGAATCAGAAGGCCGGTTTCGTCCTGATGGCGGAAAATGTTGGTTTTCGCCTCCACATACTCTGCCATATCCTTGTGGATATCCAAATGATTGGGGGCCAGATTGGTAATGATGGCCCGGGCGGGACTGCGCTTCATGTCCATGAGCTGGAAGGAGCTGAGCTCCACCACCGCATAATCCTCCGGCTTCATCTGCCGAACCAGCGGCAGCAGGGGCGTGCCGATGTTGCCTCCCAGCCAGACAGTTTTTCCCGCTGCTTTCAGCATTTCCGACACCAGCGTGGTGGTGGTGGTTTTTCCGTCGGAGCCGGTCACCGCCAAAAGCGTACAGGGACAGACCTCGAAAAAGACTTCCATCTCGCTGGTGACCTCCGCCCCACGGCTGCGCAGGGCTTCAATGGCGGGGTTACATGGGTGCATGCCGGGGGTGCGGAACAGGACGTCCGCCTCCACGCCGTCGAGATACCCCTCTCCGACCCGGAGTTTGCAGCCAGCCTTTTCCAGCTCCAGAACCTCCGCGTCCAGCTTGTCCCGAGGGGTCTTGTCACAGCCGGTGACATCACAGCCGTATTCCAGCAGGAGACGCACCAGCGGGCGGTTGCTGACCCCAAGGCCAAGCACGGCGATTTTTTTATGCTTCAGGGAAGAAAAGTATTCCTCAAATTTGCTGTTCATAGTCCATTCCTCGTTCCATAGAAGATGGGTCTAGTATAGCCCTTCTGAAAGAAATTTGCAAGATGTTTGACAATTTCGCCATTGTGCGGTACAATACTCCCGCGACCAGGTCGGACAGCCGCGGACGGAGGCCGAAAGGCCCCGGATGAGGAAAGTCCGGGCTCCACAGGGCAGGGATAACGGGTAACGCCCGCCGAGGGTAACCTCAGGACAAGTGCAACAGAGAGATACCGCCCATTCTTTGAATGAGTAAGGATGAAAAGGTGGGGTAAGAGCCCACCCGGCCCATGGTAACATGGGTTTTACGCTGTAAACTCTATCCCGGAGCAACGCCGTGGAGGAACATAAGGCCGGCCCGGCCGTTCCGAGGAGGCGGCTTGATCCCGTGAGCAATTGCGGGGCTAGATAGATGGCTGTCAAGACAGAACCCGGCTTATAGACCTGTGTCGCAAAAAGCAAGCACACCCAGCGGAGGAATTCCTCTGCTGGGTTTTTTGCGTACCGCGCCGCGAGGTTCGTACGATTTTTCCATAGCCGATAAATGGGAATATATCTGCGTAGGGCTTATGTCATGACCCCGCCGACGCAGTATCGGCATTCAGCAATTTGTATTGAATGGTATTGGGCTGGTTAATGGTGAAACGATAACAGCTCATCCGGGCACGCATTGACTGTCGGCCCTGCCGACAAAAGCTCCCCAGTCTTGCGACTGGGGAGCCATTATGCGTATTAACCGCTCAGAGAATTACTCGTCGACCTCGGTGACAACGCCGGAACCAACGGTACGGCCGCCTTCACGGATAGCGAAACGCAGGCCCTTCTCGATAGCGATGGGGGTGATCAGCTCAACGCTCATAACAACGTTGTCGCCGGGCATGCACATCTCAGTGCCTTCGGGCAGGGAGATGATGCCGGTAACGTCGGTGGTACGGAAGTAGAACTGGGGACGATAGTTGTTGAAGAAGGGAGTATGACGGCCGCCTTCTTCCTTGGACAGGACGTAAACCTGGCCCTTGAACTTGGTGTGAGGATGGATGGAACCGGGCTTGCACAGAACCTGACCACGCTCGATGTTCTTCTTGTCGATACCACGCAGCAGAGCGCCGATGTTGTCGCCGGCTTCAGCGTAGTCCAGCAGCTTGTGGAACATCTCGATGTCGGTAACGACAGTGGACAGCTTGTCCTCACGCAGGCCAACGATCTCCACGGGCTCGTTCTTCTTGACAACGCCACGCTCCACACGGCCGGTAGCAACGGTACCACGGCCGGAGATGGTGAACACGTCCTCAACGGGCATCAGGAAGGGCTGGTCAGCCTTACGGTCGGGAGTGGGGATATAGTCGTCAACAGCGTCCATCAGCTCCTTGATGCAGGCATACTCGGGAGCCTCGGGATCCTTGGACTCGGAAACCAGAGCGTTCAGAGCGGAACCCTTGATGATGGGGGTGTCGTCGCCGGGGAACTCGTACTCGGACAGGGTCTCGCGGACTTCCATCTCGACCAGCTCCAGCAGCTCCTCGTCGTCAACCTGATCGCACTTGTTCAGGAACACAACGATATAGGGCACGCCGACCTGACGGGCCAGCAGCAGGTGCTCACGGGTCTGAGCCATGGGGCCGTCGGTAGCAGCGATGACCAGGATAGCGCCGTCCATCTGAGCAGCACCGGTAATCATGTTCTTGATATAGTCGGCGTGGCCCGGGCAGTCGACGTGAGCGTAGTGACGCTTGTCGGTCTCATACTCAACGTGAGCGGTGTTGATCGTGATACCACGAGCCTTCTCCTCGGGAGCCTTATCGATGGAAGCGTAGTCCTCGAACTGGGCCTGGCCCTTCATAGCCAGATACTTGGTGATAGCGGCGGTCAGAGTGGTCTTGCCGTGGTCAACGTGGCCGATGGTGCCGATGTTAACGTGGGGCTTATTTCTCTCAAACTTCTGCTTTGCCATTTGAAATATTCCTCCTAGTTAATGATTGTATAAATGAATGAACATTTTAGGTTCGTGCGTCGCCGCACATCGGGTATATCATACTACACAGTGGCGGGAAACACAAGAGAAATTTTGCAATTTCCCGGAAAAAACTGCATTTTCTGTGGGAAGCGGTGCCTCCCACAGAAAAGGAAGCGCGATCAGTCTCTGCCCCGGGCCTTGATGATCTCGTCGGTCTTGGACTTGGGCAGCTCGGAGTTGTGGCTGGGCTCCATGGTGTAGTTGCCGCGGCCCTGGGTCTTGGAACGCAGGTCGGTGGCGTAACCGAACATCTCCGCCAGAGGCACGTTGGCATCCACCTGAACAGCACCGGTACGGGTGATCTGGCCCAGAATGTTGCCGCGGCGGGCGGTGATGTCGCCGATGACGGTGCCCATATACTCATCGGGCACGGTGACGGAAACCTTCATGATAGGCTCCAGAATGACGGGGTTCGCCTTCCGGCAGGCCTCCTTGAAGGCCATGGAACCGGCGATCTTAAATGCCATTTCGGAGGAGTCGACTTCATGGTAGGAGCCGTCGAACAGGGTGACCTTCACGTCCACGACGGGATAGCCAGCCAGAACGCCAGCCTCCATTGCGCCCTGAATACCGGCGTCAACAGCGGGGATATACTCCTTGGGGATGGCGCCGCCCACGACGGCGTTGATGAACTCGTAACCCTTGCCGGGCTCGTTGGGCTCCACACGGATCTTGACGTGACCGTACTGGCCCTTACCGCCGGACTGACGGGCATACTTGGTTTCCTGCTCAACGCTCTTGCGGATGGTCTCCTTATAGGAAACCTGGGGAGCGCCCACGTTGGCCTCGACCTTGAACTCACGGAGCAGCCGGTCAACAATGATCTCCAGGTGCAGCTCGCCCATGCCGGCGATGATGGTCTGACCGGTTTCCTTGTTGGTGTAGGTGCGGAAGGTGGGGTCTTCTTCAGCCAGCTTACTCAGGGCGATGCCCATCTTCTCCTGACCAGCCTTGGTCTTGGGCTCGATGGCGACCTCGATAACAGGCTCGGGGAACACCATGGACTCCAGAATGATGGGATGGTTCTCATCGCAGAAGGTATCGCCGGTGGTGGTGTTCTTCACACCCACGACGGCGGCGATATCGCCGGCGTAGACCATGTCGATATCTTCCCGGTGGTTGGCGTGCATCTGCAGGATGCGGCCCATACGCTCCTTGACGTTCTTGGTGCAGTTCAGCACGGAAGTGCCCTTCTCCAGCGTGCCGGAGTACACACGGAAGTAGCACAGCTTGCCGACATAGGGGTCGGTAGCGATCTTGAAAGCCAGAGCGGAGAAGGGAGCCTCGTCGGAAGCGGGACGGAAGTCCTCTTCCTCGGTCTCGGGGTTGACGCCCTTGATGCCCTTCTTGTCCAGGGGGCTGGGCATATAGTCAACCACCGCGTCCAGCAGCTCCTGAACGCCCTTGTTCTTGTAAGAGGTGCCGCAGACCACGGGCACCATCTCGTTGGCGATGGTAGCGCGGCGGATGCAGGCCTTGATCATGTCGATGGGAACCTCTTCGCCCTCCAGATACATCATGGCGATGTCATCATCCAGGCAGGAGACGGCGTCCATCAGCTTCTCGTGGTACTCGTTGCAGATATCCACCATATCCTCGGGGATATCCTCAATGCGGACATCCTTACCCAGCTCATCATAGAAGACGTTGGCCTTCATGGTGATCAGGTCCACGTTGCCCTTGAAGAAGGCCTCGGAGCCGATGGGCAGCTGGATGGGCACCGCGTTGCACTTCAGGCGCTCATCGATCATGGTCAGAACCCGGTAGAAGTCGGCGCCCATGATGTCCATCTTGTTGACGTAGATCATGCGGGGCACCTTGTACTCGTCGGCCTGACGCCAGACGGTCTCGGTCTGGGGCTCTACGCCGCCCTTGGCACACAGAACGGTGACGGCACCGTCCAGAACACGCAGGGAGCGCTCGACCTCAACGGTGAAGTCAACGTGGCCCGGGGTGTCGATGATGTTCAGGCGGCAGCCCTTCCAGAAACAGGTGGTAGCAGCGGAGGTGATGGTAATACCACGCTCCTGCTCCTGCGCCATCCAGTCCATGGTGGCGGAGCCGTCATGGGTCTCACCGATCTTGTAGTTCTTACCGGTGTAGAACAGAATACGCTCGGTGGTAGTGGTTTTGCCGGCATCGATGTGAGCCATGATGCCGAAATTTCTGGTATTCTCCAGAGAATACTGTCTAGGCATTGAGTCTCTCCTTTATTACCAGCGGAAGTGAGCGAAAGCCTTGTTGGCTTCGGCCATCTTGTGGACATCCTCGCGCTTCTTGACAGAGGCGCCGGTGCCGTTGGCAGCGTCCATGATCTCAGCGGCCAGCCGCTCCTTCATGGTGTTCTCGCTGCGGGTACGGCTGTACAGGGTGATCCAGCGCAGACCCAGGGTCTGACGACGGTCGGGACGGACTTCGATAGGCACCTGATAGGTGGCGCCGCCCACACGGCGAGCCTTCAGCTCCACAGCGGGCATGATGTTTTCCATGGCCTGCTGGAAGACTTCCAGACCGTTCTTGCCGGTCTTGTTCTCGACGATTTCGAAAGCACCATAAACGACCTTCTGGGCAACGCCCTTCTTGCCGTCCAGCATGATGCTGTTAACGAGCTTGGTAACCAGAACGGAATTGTAATTAGGATCCGGGAGGACCTCTCTCTTGGGAACATTACCTCTTCTGGGCACTTTGCTTCCCTCCTTCATAATATAATGATTTCATCGGTACTCGAAAGTGTTACTTTCGTGGTGCCTGGCCAGAGGTTTATACTATATATAAAACCATCTTGGCAAGGCGATGCCTTGCGAAAGGGCATGAAAAGAGTCAAAGTTTCGGACAGGCTAAGAATTACTTCTTCTTGCCGGCCTTGGGACGCTTGGCGCCGTACTTGGAACGGGACTGCATACGGTTCTGCACGCCCTGGGTATCCAGAGTACCACGGATGATGTGGTAACGCACACCGGGCAGGTCCTTAACACGACCGCCGCGGATCAGCACCACAGAGTGCTCCTGCAGGTTGTGGCCAACACCGGGAATGTAAGCGGAAACTTCCATACCATTGGTCAGACGCACACGGGCGATCTTACGCAGGGCGGAGTTAGGCTTCTTGGGGGTGGTGGTACGAACAGCAGTGCACACGCCGCGCTTCTGGGGGGAGGGCAGGGAAGTTGCCTTGTTCTCCAGAGTGTTCAGACCTCTCTGCAGAGCGGGAGCGGTGGACTTGTAGCTGACCTGCTGACGGCCGGAACGAACCAGCTGATTAAAAGTAGGCATTTGTTTTCTCCTTTCTTTGGTTCTCGCCTTTCGGCGGGTAATTTATTCTACGGATTTTGTCCGATAGAATCACAATAAAACGGCTGCCGCCGCCGCGCCAACTTCGATACCGCAGGCGCTGCCCAGGGCTTCCATGGTGGGAACCCAGGTGATCTGGATCTGATTGTCCCCGCAAAGCGCCGCCAGAGGCTGGGTCAGGGCGGGATCGGCGTTTTCTGCCAGATAAACACACCGAACGGTTCCGGCCCGGACAGCCTTTCGTAGCTGTTTGGCGCCAACGGCTATCCTCTGCCGGGATAAGTCGGGTAAATCCCCCCGATTCGGCAATTTATGCTTCTTCTTCATATCCATACGATCTTATATTATACGCACTTTCCGAAAAAAGTCAACAAAATTGCAGGAAAATTTTTTGTGATAATGCTGTTTTCGGGCATCGATTTCGCTATGTCCGCGCAAGAAAGACCGATGCCCGTGAGCAGTGGGCGGCCAGTGGCCGCTGACATTTCGTTACGAACCCCGACTGTTTTCGAAACACCTTTGGGCACCGCTCGGTATCGTTCCTGCGGAGAATGTGTCCGAATTCAGCCTGCCGCGTACACATCCGCAAAATAGGCTTCATAGTCGAAGGCGGTGTAAAAATCCTGCACACCCTGCCAGTAGTCCGCGCAGTTCTCCTTTGTCAGCGCGTGCGCCCCTTCC
>SAMEA3663092__coassemble_207_pt1 | contig 20604 bp, 18 predicted proteins | sample SAMEA3663092__metabat2_high_PE_027 | metagenome-assembled genome bin SAMEA3663092 (sample SAMEA3663092) | pig gut metagenome | biome: pig gut; feature: pig-associated habitat; material: faeces | place: France | collected 2012
CCCGAGGGCGACTGGCTTCTGATTTACACCGTAGACAGTGCCGGCAGAAGCGTTGTCAAATGTGACCAGCCCCAGGCTGTGATTGAGCCAAAGATTCCAGGCGCGAAATATGCCATGACCATTCAGGCGGCGGACGGCACCTCCGTTCTGGGCGGCGTATACAGCTATGACTGCCCGGATGCCCCTGTATTCAATCAGTTTGAGTTCTCTGCCGAGAACGCGGAGGCAAAGCTGCTGCGGACGCCGACGCATTCCAAATGGTACTGCGAAACTGTCGAGGAAAGCGCCTACACAGATACCTTTATCTCCGGCGAAAGCATTTCTGTCGCGATCCGCAACAGTAAGAGCTTCTATTTGCCCGGCACGGAAGTCGAAATCCTCTACGTTATCCGGGACGCCTACGGCAATGTTCTGCCGGATTATGCGGCTGCCCAGAAGGTGGTCTGGAAGAACATCTGGGCAGGCGGCGACGCCAGATGCGGCGAGCTGACCATTCCCAAGGTTCCACAGGGAGCCGGAAGCTATGAGCTGCGCATCTTCATTGAGGGCATGGCGTTGGCAAAGCTTCCCTTTACCATCCAGTAATCTCCATATTCGGCACGAAGCCGTCCCACCAAACGGGACGGCTTCGTTATTTGCCACAAAGGCAGCGCATGCAATTTTCTAAAAGTTATAACTTCCTATGAAATTCCCGAATATTCACAATTTCTTCGAGAAATATGCTATAATTAACCCATACTACGATTTATGAGGTAATTCTATGCGCGGAAAAAGTCATCTACGCATTGCGCAGTATCTGGTGGAGCACTACATGCCGGATGTACCGAAGCACTGCAAGACCGCTTTTCGGATCGGCTGTATTGAGCCGGATCGAAACCCGGCTACATACCTGAAAGGCTCCATCCGATGCCAGTGGCTTCGGGGTCACAACTATCAGAACGCCCGCCGTTTCATGCGTGCCATCGCCGCCCGTCTGGAGCGAAAGGAAAAACTGAACCTGTTTGACTACTACACCCTGGGCAAGCTGATCCACTACACCACCGATGCCTTCACCTTTGCCCACAACGATACCTTCCCTGTTCAGCTCAAGGAGCACAAGGCCTACGAGGATGCCCTGCAGGAGCATTTTCTGCGGTTCATGGAGCGCAACCCGAAGGTTGAAATTCCCTCTGCCCACACCATTATGGAGGCGATTTCCCGCTATCATGAGGAATATGAACAGGCGGAATCCAACATCCACAACGATTCCCGGTTCGCTCTGAATGCCTGCTGCTGCGTGCTGGCCATTCTGTGCCTGAAACCCGTATTCTAAACCCGGAGGTAACCATGTATCGTGTGTTTGCCATGTGTCTTGAAGCGGGAATCGCGGCAATCATTCTGATTCCCGCGTTCTGGGTGCTGAACAGGTACTGCTTCCGCAATTCACGCCGGGCCGTCTGGTATCTTCTGATGTCGCTGTATCTTGCCGCCGTAGACGCAGTGGTGGGGCTTCCCAGCCTGATGTACATTCACTTCGACCAGAATATCAATCTGGTGCCCTTTGCGTATATGTTTTCCGATTATCGGAACAGTCTGCTGAATGTACTGATGTTTGTGCCACTGGGTTTTTTCCTGCCGGTGCTTTGGAAGCGGTTTCGCTCCTTTCTTTGGACGGTGCTGTTTGGACTGGGCTTTTCCCTGTCTATTGAGCTTTTGCAGCTGTTCACCTTCCGGGCAACGGATATCAACGACCTGATAACCAACACAGTTGGAACGATTCTCGGCTGGTGCCTTGGGCGGCTCTTCGGGAAGTTGTTTCCCTCCATCCGGCCCAGCTGGAAAACCTGGGAGCTTGCGATTGTGTTTGGCCTAACCTTTACGGTCATGTTTCTGGTGCAGCCCTTTTTGGCTGAGGTTGTCTGGCAGCTGATCCGACGTTAAAATATGCGGCAGCCGCTTTGGGCAAGCAGCCCGTTGAATAAATTGCCTTTACAGCTCTGCGCTGCACCACCATCTGCCCGGTTGCGTAAGAGACGATGATTTTGGAAAAGCCGATCACGGTGCCCTCGCAAAAAACGGTCATCATTGAATTATCTGTCAAAATCAGCTTTTCTTCAACATTTTTCTCTTGCATAATTCCACCTGCCGTGGTATAATGTCCGCAGCTAAGGGACTTGGAGGTACGTTCCATGGTCGCGGATCGTATGAGCAGCGCTTTCTTTTATTGCTACTATTACTTTTTTCGCCTGAAAAAGTAATAGCGATTTGTGCTGCAAAGAATCCCAAGGCAAAATCAAGTATTTGAGCGCCGCACGAATTGCCCGTGCGGCGCTTATTATTTAGGAGATGTAAATTATGATCGCGATTCTGAAATCCGGCACTACCCCCGAGCAGACCCAGCATCTGGTAAGCTGGCTGAAAACCATGAATCTGGACGTGCATATTTCTCAGGGCGCTGAGGTCACCGTCCTGGGCCTCATCGGCGATACCAGCCGGGTGGACATGGATCTGCTGAAAAGCCTGGAAATGGTGGAGACAGTCAAGCGGGTCTCCGAACCTTTCAAGCAGGCAAACCGAAAGTTCCATCCCCAGGACACCATTGTAGAGGTTGGAAATGCCCGCATCGGCGGCGGTTATTTTGCCATGATCGCCGGCCCCTGTTCCGTGGAATCCGAGGAGCAGATCATTGAGGTGGCCCAGGCGGTAAAGGCTTCCGGCGCAACCATGCTCCGGGGCGGTGCCTTCAAGCCCCGTACCTCTCCCTACGCGTTTCAGGGCATGAAGGGCGAGGGCATCCAGCTCCTGCTGAAAGCCAAGGAAGCCACCGGCCTTCCCATCGTGACAGAGCTGATGAACATTTCCACCCTGGACCTGTTCGCGGATGTGGATGTGATTCAGGTGGGCGCCCGGAATATGCAGAATTTTGATCTTTTGAAGGAGTTGGGCAAGACAAAAAAGCCTATCTTACTGAAGCGGGGTCTGGCCAACACCATTCAGGAATTGCTGATGAGCGCGGAATACATTATGAGCGAAGGCAACGAAAACGTCATTCTCTGTGAGCGCGGTATCCGCACCTTTGAGACCGCTACACGCAACACCCTGGACCTGTCCGCTGTGGCTGTACTGCACAACCTGACCCATCTGCCCGTGGTGGTCGATCCCAGCCACGCCACCGGCAAGGCCCATCTGGTGGCTCCTATGGCCTATGCCGCCGCTGCCGCCGGTGCCGACGGCATCATGGTGGAGGTTCACAATAACCCTGCCTGCGCCCTGTGCGACGGCGCCCAGTCTCTGACCCCACCTCAGTTCGATGAACTGAATCGGAAGGTCAGAATGATTCGCGAGGTTCTGGTATGAATGTGGGTATTCTGGGCCTTGGCCTGATCGGCGGTTCCCTTGCCAGAGCCTACGCGCTGGAGGGACACACCGTCTACGCGAGTCAAAGAAACGAGGCCATGCTGTCCTTTGCCATGCTGGCAGGCGCGGTGCATGGCAAGCTGAATGAAGAAACGATTCCAAAATGCGACCTGATCCTGTTGGCCATCTATCCCGACGGCAGCGCCAGCTGGCTGGAAAAGAACGCCCATCTGATTTCCAAAGGCGCATTGGTGCTGGACTGCTGCGGCGTAAAGCAGGAAATCTGTGCTCGATGCTTCCCTGTGGCGGAGCAGTACGGTTTCACCTTTGTAGGCGGGCACCCCATGGCCGGTTCTCAGTTCTCCGGCTTTAAGTACAGCCGGGCGGATTTGTTCAGCGGCGCGCCTATGGTTCTGGTGCCTCCCGTGTTCGATGATATCGCCTTGCTTCAGCGGGTAAAGGACGCTTTGAAGCCCTGCCATTTTGGCTTCTTCTCCGTAACCACGGCGGAGGAACACGACAGAATGATCGCCTTCACCTCTCAGATGCCCCATATTTTGAGCAACGCCTTCATCAAGTCCCCTACCGCTCTGAAGCACAAGGGCTTCTCGGCAGGCAGCTATAAGGATTTGACGAGAGTAGCGTGGCTGAATCCCCAAATGTGGGCGGAGCTGTTCCTGGAAAACCGGGATAACGTATTGTTTGAGCTGGATTACTATATCGAAAGCCTGAGGCAATACCAGCAGGCCATCCGGGATAAGGATGTGGACAAGCTGGTGGAGCTTCTGGACGAGGGCAAAAAGCGAAAGGAAGAGGTGGACGGATGAATACCGTAACCGTCAGCGCATCCAAAACCTATGACATTCTGATTGGCAGCGGCCTGCTTACCCAGTTGGGCGAACGGGTGAAAGCGCTGGGAAAAGCGCAGAAGGTCTGCGTGGTCAGCGAAACCACTGTGTTTCCCCTGTATGGGAAAGCAGTAGCGGAAAGTCTGGAAAATGCCGGATTCTCTGTGGTCAGCTTCGTCTTCCCCGCCGGTGAGGAAAGCAAAAACGGTTCCGTGTTTCTGGAGCTGCTGAATTTTCTGGCAGAAAACAGATTGACCCGTTCCGATCTCATCGTTGCGCTGGGCGGCGGCGTCACCGGCGACCTGGCCGGATTCGCCGCGGCAAGCTACCTTCGGGGCATCCGCTTTGTTCAGGTGCCCACGACCCTGCTGGCAGCGGTGGATTCCTCGGTGGGTGGAAAAACCGCCATCGATCTGCCCGCGGGCAAGAATCTGGCCGGGGCCTTCTGCCAGCCCAGTCTGGTGCTGTGCGACACCGACACCCTGAATACCCTTCCCGCCGATATTTTCCGGGACGGATGTGCGGAAGTCATCAAATACGGCATTTTATATGATCCTGTTCTGTTTTCGCACCTGGAAGAGAAGGGCTTGGACTTTGACCGGGAAGCCGTTATCACTCGCTGTGTGGAGCTAAAGCGGGATGTGGTTATGGAGGACGAGTTTGACACCGGGGCCAGAATGAAGCTGAATCTGGGCCACACCATCGGACACGGCGTGGAGGCAAAGAGCAATTTTACCCTGTCTCACGGGAAATCCGTTGCCATCGGAATGGCCATCGTCGCCCGGGCCAGCAATTGCCCCGATACTGCCCGGATTTTGTCGATCTTGCGGCAGTTCGGCTTACCCACAACCACCGATGATTCCGCCGAGGACATTTTCACCTACGCCCTGTCCGACAAAAAGCGTTCCGGCAATACGGTGAAGCTGATTCTTCCCAACGCCATCGGTGACTGCTCCATCGTCCCAACCCCGGTGGAGCAGCTAAAATCCTTTATTCAGGCAGGACTGTAACCATGGATATTACCATTCAACCCCAGCTTTTGCAAGGCGAACTGACGGTGATTCCCTCCAAGTCCCAGGCGCACCGTCTGCTGATCTGCGCCGCCTTCGCCGATGCCCCGACCGTTCTTCATTGCCCGGAAACCAACCGGGACATGGACGCGACCGCCGGATGCCTGAATGCGCTGGGTGCAAAGATTGAAAAAACACAGACAGGCTATGCTGTGGGGCCTGTGGAACACCTCCCCGAAAAGGCGGAGCTGAATTGCCACGACAGCGGTTCCACCCTGCGGTTCATGCTGCCGGTTGCCGGTGCGCTGGGGGTGGACACGACGTTTATCATGGAAGGCCGGCTTCCTCAGCGTCCCCTCTCCCCCATGTGGGAAGAGATGGAACGGATGGGCTGTACCCTGACCCGTCCCACCACCAATACCATCCGCTGTACCGGCAAGCTGCGGCCCGGGCACTACAGCATTGACGGCAGCGTGTCCAGTCAGTATATCACCGGCTTGCTGCTTGCACTTTCTCTACTGGATGAACCAAGTAAATTGGAGATCACGGGATGCGTGGAATCCAAGCCCTATATTCAAATGACAAAAGACGCCATTTCTCTGTTTGGCGCGGATCCGGAGCATCCCGGTACGAAATGTTTCCGATCTCCCGGAACCCTGACCGTGGAAGGAGATTGGAGCAACGGCGCTTTCTTCCTCGCTGCCAACACCTTGGGAAGCCGGCTGGATATCCAAGGCCTGAATCCAGACTCCCCCCAGGGAGATCGGGCGGCGGCTCAGCTTCTTCCAAAGCTGAGAGACAGCAGACAGGTCATTGACGCCAGAGATATTCCCGATTTGGTACCGATTCTTTCTGTCGTGGCGGCCTGCTGCCACGGAGCAGAATTTACCAATATTCGGCGGCTGCGGCTGAAGGAATCCGACCGGGTTGCTTCCGTGATCGCCATGATCACGGCTCTGGGCGGAAAAGCGGAAGCTGACGAGAATACCCTTCGTGTTTTCGGAACCGGGCTGACCGGTGGTCTGGTAAACAGCGTCAACGACCATCGCATTGCCATGTCCGCCGCCATCGCTGCCACCGTTTGCAAGGAGCCGGTGACCATTCTCGGGGCGGATTGCGCCAGGAAATCCTATCCAAAATTTTTTGAGGAATACCGCCGTTTAGGAGGAAATTATGAGCAGTACCTACGGTGAGAACTTAAAACTAACCATTTTTGGGCAGTCCCACGGCGCTGCCATCGGCATGACGCTGGACGGCATTCCCGCAGGACTTCCCGTCGATTTTGACGAACTGCAGGCCTTTCTGAACCGCCGCGCACCGGGACAAAATAACTGGTCCACCCCCCGGAAGGAAGGAGACCGGCCTGAGTTTCTGGCAGGCATTCTGGACGGCTTTACCTGCGGCGCACCGATTGCCGCCGTCATCCACAACACCAATACCCGCTCCGGGGACTACGCCAACCTGAAAGACTGCCCCCGTCCGGGACACGCAGACTACACCGCCCAAATGAAATACGGCGGCTTTCAGGACGCGGCAGGCGGCGGCCATTTCTCCGGGCGGCTGACAGCACCCCTGTGCATTGCTGGCGGCCTGTGCAAACAATGGCTGGCGGAACGGGGCATCCGTGTCGCGGCCAGAATCGCCTCCATTGCGGGAGTGACTGACGACTTTGAAGTGAATACGCTGAATCCGCAATTGGATTTGATTGGCACGGATTTTCCCGTGTTCTCCCCGGATGCCGGAGCACGGATGCGGGAGAAAATTGCTGAGGCAAGGTCGGAATGCGACAGCGTCGGCGGGATCATCGAGTGCTATATCACCGGGGTGCCCGCCGGACTGGGCGAGCCTATGTTCGGCGGTGTAGAAAGCCGGATCGCGCAGATCGTGTACGGCGTGCCCGCAGTGAAAGCCGTGGAATTTGGTATTGGCCGGGAGGCCGCTGATCTGCGGGGAAGTCAATTCAACGATGCCTTTACTGTGGAAAACGGGCAGATTCGCACGGTGACCAACAACGCGGGTGGAATCTTAGGCGGAATCACCAATGGAATGCCCTTGATTTTCCGGGCCGCCATTAAGCCCACACCGTCCATTGCCCGGCCCCAGCAGAGCGTTTCTCTGCGTAATGCACAGCAACAGGAATTGGTCGTAAAGGGCCGCCATGACCCCTGTATCGTCTCTAGAGCGGTTCCCGTCATCGAGGCGGCAGCAGCCATTGCCCTGTTCGATCTGCTTCTTGGGAATACACAGACAGACAGGAGGAAGTAACGTCATGGATTTATCGGAAATCCGCCAGCAGATTGATGGTATTGATCAGGAGCTGGTGCGGCTGTTCTGCCAGCGGATGAACCTGTCCGCACAGGTGGCCGACTACAAAAAAGCCAACAATCTGCCGATTTTCGTGCCCGCACGGGAGCGGGCAATTCTGCAAAAGGTAGCGGAGATGGCAGGCCCAGAAATGGAAAACTACACCCGGGTGCTGTACTCCATGCTCTTTGAGCTGAGCCGCAGCTATCAGAGTAAGCGAAACGGCGAAATGAGCGAGCTGTACAAGACCATTTCCAAGGCCATTGAGGAAACACCCAAGCTGTTCCCTCAGACTCCCATTGTTGCCTGTCAGGGCGTAGAGGGCGCGTACTCCCAGATTGCCTGCGAAAAGATCTTCAAAAGCCCCTTCATCATGTACTTTAAGAACTTTGATGGTGTTTTCAACGCCATTGAGCAGGGCATGTGCCAGTATGGCATCCTTCCCATTGAGAATTCCACGGCTGGCTCCGTCACCAAGGTCTACGATCTGATGATCCGGCACAATTTTTCCATTGTCCGCACCTTCCGACTGAAGGTGGATCACAATCTGCTGGCAAATCCCGGCGCTTCTATTTCTGACATCAAGACCATCTATTCCCACGAACAGGCAATCAACCAGTGCACGGATTTTCTTCGAGGCCTGCCCGGCGTAAACGTGGTTGCCGTGGAGAATACCGCAATCGCTTCGGAAATGGTGGCAAAATCCGGCCAGAAGGATGTTGCCGCCCTGTCCAGCCGCTCCTGCGCGGAGCTGTATGGTTTATCCTGCCTTGCTGCCTCGGTGCAGGACAAGGGCAACAACCGCACCCGATTTATCTGCATCAGCAAGAACCTTGAAATCTACCCCGGCTCCGACAAAACCAGCATTATGATGGTTCTACCCCACAAGCCCGGTGCGCTTTACAAGGTGCTGGCCCGGCTGTACACCCTGGGCATCAACGTGACCAAGCTGGAATCCCGCCCCATTCCTGACCGGGAATTTGAGTTCATGTTCTATTTCGATCTGGATACCTCCATCTATTCTGAGGAATATGTGCAGCTCATGTGCGAGCTGGACGAGCTGTGCGAGGAGTTCAAGTATCTGGGCAGCTATACCGAGGTGATTTGATGAAATGCGGATTATTGGGCCGGAAGCTGGGGCACAGCTATTCTCCCCAGATTCACGGCTTATTAGGTGATTATTCCTACGAATTATTTGAAAAAGAGCCGGAGCAGCTGGCTTCTTTCCTTCGTGAAGGCGATTTCACCGGCATCAATGTGACAATTCCCTATAAAAAGGATGTGATTCCCTATCTGGATGAATTGTCCCCTGCCGCTCGGAAAATCGGTTCCGTGAATACCATTGTCCGCAGAGCCGACGGCAGCCTCTTTGGGCACAATTCCGATTATTTCGGTTTTGTCTCGCTGGTAAAGCACAGCGGCATCGCTGTGGAGGGCAAAAAGGTACTGGTTCTGGGTAGCGGCGGCACCTCCAATATGGTTGCGACGGCGCTGAAGGATCTGGGCGCTGTGCCTGTGGTCATTTCCCGTTCCGGGGAAAACAACTATGAAAATCTGCATCTTCACGCCGACGCTTCTGTCATCGTCAACGCCACGCCTGTGGGTATGTATCCAAACACCGGGGTTTCTCCCATTGACCTGAAATGTTTTCCAAGGCTGGAGGGCGTTCCGGACGTGATCTACAATCCCGCAAAGACAAAATTGCTGCTGGACGCAGAGGGTCTGGGAATTCCCCATGAAAACGGGCTGTGGATGCTGGTGGCGCAGGCAAAGGAAGCCTCGGAATACTTTACCGGGAAGAAACTTTCCGATGCTGTGATTGAGCGAATTCACCGTGTTTTATCCCATCAGATGCAGAATATCGTTCTGATCGGCATGCCGGGCTGCGGCAAGAGCACCATTGGTGCCCTGCTGGCAGAAAAGCAAAATCGGAAGTTCCTGGACGCAGACGAAGAGATTATTCGACTGGCGGGCAAATCCATCCCCGATATTTTTGCGCAGGATGGAGAAGATGTTTTCCGTCGTTGGGAAACCACCGCATTGGAGAATTTGGGGAAGCTATCCGGCCTGGTAATTGCGACAGGCGGCGGCTGTGTGACCCAGAGCCGCAACTACCCCCTTCTTCACCAAAACGGTATGATCGTCTGGCTGCAGCGGGATCTATCCCAGCTTCCCACAGATGGACGTCCTCTGTCTCAGGCAAACCAACTGGAGGAGATGTACGCCCTTCGCAGGCCCATGTATGAGGACTTCGCGGATATCCGGGTCAGCAATGCCGGATGCCCGGAGGATACTGTCAACGAAATCTTGTCGCATTTGGAGGAATTATCGTGAAAATTCTGGTAATCAATGGGCCGAATCTGAACATGCTGGGGATCCGGGAGCCGGGTATTTACGGTAAGAATACCTTTGCCGACCTGCTGACGCTGCTGGAGAACACCGCAACAGAGCTGGGCGTGGAGCTTGAGCAGTACCAGTCCAACCATGAGGGCGATCTTGTTGACAAAATTCAGTGGGCTTATGGAAAAGTGGACGGAATTGTCATCAATCCCGCTGCCTACACCCACACCTCTGTGGCGATTCTGGACGCGCTGAAAGCCGTTTCCATCCCCGCAGTGGAGGTACATATCTCCGATGTAGACGCCCGGGAACCCTTCCGGCAGATTTCCTATGCGGGCATGGCCTGTGAAAAGACCATCAAGGGGCATGGTTTTCAGGGGTATCGGGAAGCGATGCAGTATCTTGTAGAAACCTACGGATAGAGTAAATCGGCTGTCATCTCAACTGAGACGACAGCCGATCTTTTATTCTACGGATTTCAGCGCTTCCGCCATATTGATCTTGTCTAAGCGGAAGTAGAACACAAAGTCCACAATTACAGCCGACAACAGCGTCAGGCTGATGGACCAGACATAGGAGATGGGTTCTGCCAGCACCTGGAACCAGACCATGTCGATCTTGATCTGGCTCATAACGAAAATCAGCAGCAGTTTGCCGAACACCAGGCCCAGCAGCGCACCCACCACCGTCAGAGCCATATTTTCCTTAAAAACATAGGCTGCAGTTTCTGATGCGTTGAAGCCAAGAACCTTGATTGTCGCAATCTCCCGAATGCGCTCGTTGATATTGATATTGGTCAGATTGTACAGAACCGTTACCGCCAGAAGTCCGGCGCAGAAGACAATGACCCATACCACCAAATCCAGGGCCTCCATCATTCTGCCCACGGTCGCCGCCGTGTCATCGCTGATCGCTACGTTCATCACAAAGCTCAGGTCACTGACTGCCGCGCCAAGGGCGTGGACATCCGCCCCATCCTTCATGCAGATGAAGGCCATTTGATACTCCGGCTCCCGCCCCCACTGGCCCAAAATGGTCTCCGGGGAGACGATGGCGTAGTTATAAACGTGGTTATCATAGATGCCGGAAACCGTCAGGTGCAGTTCCTCCAGATCTCCATTTCGCAGAATCACGTTATCTCCCTGCCGGATACCCAGATTCTCGGCAACGCCGGAAGACAGCAGCACCTGATCCTTTCCCGGCAGAGACAGCTGGGCAGCACCCTTATGGAAATCAATGAAGCCGGTCAATTCCTCTCCGCCGGAAAGCAGGTAGATCTCCTTCACCCGGTTGTCAAAGTCCAGTTCCACGCTGCTCTGATGGTAAAACATCATGCTGGACGCATCCTGCTCTGCCACTTTTCGGAATTTATCCCGCTGACGCTCAGAGGGTTCCTCCCGGAAGTAGACGGAAATATCATATTTTGTCACATTTTCAAACTGATAATCCGCAACATTGGAAATGGAATCTCGCAGTCCGAAGCCAGTTAGGAGCAACGCCGTACAGCCGCCGATGCCAATGAGCATCATGGCCAGTCTCTGCCTATAGCGGAAGATATTGCGGATGGTTACCTTGTTCAGGAAGCTAACCCGCTTCCAGAAGGGCAGCTTTTCCACGAAAATCTGCTTGCCCGCCTCCGGCGCCTTGGGGCGAATCAGCTCCGCCGGGTTCTCCGCCAGCGTCTTGTGACAGCACCACCAGGTTACATAAAGCATGACCGCCGTGTATACAACCACAACCGCCAGAGAGAGGGGCCAGTTGAAGGTCAGAACCACATTGGGCTGGATGTTCAGCATGATGCAGTAGGCCTTCCAGAGAATCTGGGGGAAAACGGTGCTGCCAGCCGCAATGCCCAGTCCACAGCCCAGCACTGCGCCGCTGCCGGAATAAATGAGGTATTTATTCATGATCTCCCGGTCTGTATAGCCCAGCGCTTTCAAGGTGCCGATCTGGGTTCGTTCTTCGTCGATCATCCGGGTCATGGTGGTGATGCAGACCAGCGCCGCAATCAGGATGAAGAACACCGGGAACACCCGGGAAACGCCAGCCACGATATCCGAGGAGCTGTCCAGATTGTTGTAGCCCACGTTGCTGTTTCGATCCAGAATCATGAGATCCGGCTTGTCCATGGAATCAATCTCATCCCTGGCGTCCAGCAGCTCCTCCTCCGCGTCCTTTAATTCCGCTTCGGCATCTGCCAGCTCCTTTTCGGCATCCTCCTTCGCCTGCTCGTATTCCTGCCAGCCCTCTGCCAGTTCATCTTTCCCTTTTCTCCACTCGCCCCAGCCTACATTGATTTTCTTTTCGGCATTGTTCAGCTTGATTTCATTGGCCCACATCTCCTGCTCGCCCTGATCGATTTGGGTTTTCGCGTCAGCTAACTGCTTTTTCGCGGCGGACTTCTGATTTTCCAGTGCGGCATACTGTGCCTGCACGCCGGTCATTGCGCTCGAGATCTCCAGAACCCTCTGAGCCTGTGTATACGCATCTGCCATGCCGTCCAGTTCCGACGATAGTTCGCCTCTCTTCTGAAGTTCAGTGTCCAGCTGCGTCTGAATGGATTCCTTATCTTCCTCCGCCGCTGCCGCCAGTCTCTCTTCCAGCTGTGAAATGACACCATTCTTTTCGTTGATCGCATCCGTAAGCGCACGATGGCGGTCGACGCAGGCCTGAGATTCCGTGATCTTGTCCGCCACCTGATTATAAGCCTCTTTGACAGGTGCGCTCTGTGTATTCAACTGCTCCTCCGCAGCCGCAAGTTGAGCTTCCGTCTCCGCCTTTTTCTGAGCCAATTCCTTCCGCGCCTGTTCAATCTGCCCACGGGCTTCTTCGATTTTCTCTCTGCCGTCCTTGATTTCCTTCCCGCCATCGATCAGCTTTTTTCGGTTCTTCTCCAGTTCCTCCTCGCCGTCTTTCAGCTCCTGCTCCGCGTCGACCAGTTCCTTCTCCGCATCGGCTTTCGCGTCCTCATACTCTTTGACACCGTCCAGATATTCCTGATAGCCGTCGTTATATTCTTCCTCGGCTTCCTCCTTAACATCCAGAAAACGCTCCTGGCACAGCTGCTCCGCCTGGGGCTTCAGCCGGTCTGAGGCAGTATCCAGAAAATCGTTATATTCCTCTGTATAGATCCCATAGCCGCCGTCAAGGCGCAGATGGATCTCCGTATAGTAGTCGTTATCCAGCGCCGCCTTGGGCACATAGAAGCAATCCGCCAGAGAGCCGCTGCCCACAGTGGTTGTGCCGCGGTTCATATCCATATACAGCGGCGAGGAAACATAGCCAACAATGGTAAAGGTTCTTTGCACCACTTTTTCCAGCGAATCTGCGTCGTTACTGTCGGTAATGGTGATCTTTGTGCCCAGAACACTGTCGTCATTGTGAAAGCTGTCAGCAAGGCACTCGTCATCCCTCTGGGGCATTCTGCCGCCCCGGAGGGCCACCTTGTCCACACTGTCCGGGATGGTATAAAACCGATAGACAGACTCCTGCGTGCTCCCCTCCCGATTGGCAATCAGGTCGATATAATAGACACCTTCGGCAGCGGTGACACCATCCAGCTGAGAGAATTTCTGAACATACTTGTCCGTCCAGCCGTAGTTGCCGATCATTCGCAGGTCGAACATATCCTGCTCGTCCATGAAGGTCTGACCCGTAGCCACCATGTCCGTTTTGGTCATCAGCAGGCCAACGAACAGACCGGCGCCCAAAGCGATGATCAGGGTGATTGCCAGATACCGGCCCATAGATTTTATGATGGATTGGCGCAGATTTCTGCGCATGGCATTCCTGCTCATAATTACCACTCAATCTCCGAAATATTCTGCGGATGCTCGTTTTTGGTCACCGAGGCCACCGTGCCGTTCTTCACCCGGATTACCCGGTCAGCCATGGCTGTCAGGGCACCGTTGTGGGTAATGATGATCACGGTCATGCCGGTTCTTCGGCCTGTGTCCTGCAGAAGCTGCAATATGGCCTTGCCGGTCTGGTAGTCCAGGGCGCCGGTGGGTTCGTCGCACAGCAGAAGCTTGGGATTTTTCGCCAGTGCCCGGGCAATGGCTACCCGCTGCTGCTCACCGCCGGAGAGCTGGCTGGGAAAGTTCTTCTTCCGTTCCTCCAACCCTACTTCCTTCAGAATCTCCTCGGCATTCAGCGGATTTTTGCAGATCTGGTTGGCAAGCTCCACGTTTTCCAGTGCGGTCAGATTGCCAATCAGGTTGTAAAACTGGAACACAAATCCTACATCATGACGGCGGTAGTTCGTCAATTCCTTCTTACTGAGAGCGGAAATCTCCCGGCCATCCAGCATGACACGGCCTGTGGAGAGCGTATCCATACCGCCCAGAATATTCAGCAGGGTCGTTTTGCCTGCGCCGGAGGGGCCGACAATCACCACAAGCTCACCCTTTTCCACTTCAAAAGAGGTATCGTGCAGAGCGTGAATCTCTACCTCTCCCATGTGATAGGTCTTTCCCACATTTTCAAATTCTACAAATGCCATGATCCGCACCTCGATGGAATTTTTCTTTGATTATATCACAGTTGCGGCGGTTTATTTGAACGTTTTGTGAACAAAAACCGCAGTTTCGGTCATAGCGCCGAAACCGCGGAAGCAATTTATTTCTTTCTGAAAACCAGCAGCTTACTGCCCACATAATTGATGATGATAACCAGTACCTGTGTAACAAGCTTCCAGATATTTCCGTTCCAGTTCATACAGTCCACGCTCAGAAACAGGATCACCGTTTCCAGTGCTCCAGAGGCAATACGGCAGCTTACAAACTTTGTCAGTTCCGGCAGGACTGTCTGTGCTGACCAGTCATGGCTGTGGAACACAAAAGGCTTATTGGTCAGAAAAGCAAACGCTACGGCGACCACCCAGGCGATCATATTGCTGACCGCCGCGGAAATGCCGCAAAAATTATAAACCGGCAAGTAAACAGCATAGTTAACCACTGTTGTCAAAACACCAAATACCAAATATGTCAGAATGTCCCAGTATTTTACTAATAAGGAACGAAGCTTTTGAATCATAATGCGCCTCCAATTCGTTTCCGGGTGATTATATCACACAACTTCCAGAAATTGCAACAGTAAATTAACAAATTCGCTATTGACATTTAATAATATTTCGATATAATATTATCGATACTTAAAGGAGGAATAAATTATGAAGCTTGCATTCTTTGATACGAAGTCCTATGACATTCCCGGCTTTGACCGCTATGCCGTTCCTGCCGGAATTGAAGTCAAATACTATGAGCCGAACCTAAACCGGGACACCGTTTCCCTCGCAAACGGATTTGACGCAGTCTGTGTCTTTGTCAATGACACGGTAGACGCGGTTGTTGTCGAGAAGCTCTACAAAATGGGCGTTAAGGCCATCGTTCTGCGGTGCGCCGGATTCAACAACGTGGATATCAAAGCCTGTGACGGAAAGCTGCGGGTTTTCCGTGTGCCTGCCTACTCCCCTCACGCCGTTGCCGAGCACGCCATGGCGCTGCTGCTGACCATCAACCGCCGCACCCACAAGGCCTATATCCGCACCCGGGATTTCAATTTCAGCCTGCAGGGCCTCGCCGGCTTCGACCTGTATGGCAAAACCGTTGGCGTCATCGGCACCGGCAAGATCGGACGGGTTTTTGCGGACATCTGCAAGGGATTCGGCATGACCGTACTGGCCTATGACAAATTTCCCGCTGCCAACTCCGGCCTGAACTATGTGGAGCTGCCGGAGCTGTTTGAAAAGTCCGACATTATTTCCCTGCACTGCCCGCTGACGGAGGAGACCCGCCATATTATTAACGCAGACTCCATTGCCATGATGAAAAAAGGCGTGACCATTATCAATACCTCCCGGGGCGCACTGGTCAACACAGAGGATCTGATCACCGGCATCAAGGACAGAAAGGTCGGCGCCGCCTGTCTGGATGTGTACGAGGAGGAAGGCGACCTGTTCTATGAGGACTACTCCGGCCACATTGTGGAGGATGACAAGCTGGTTCGTCTGATCGCCATGCCCAATGTCATCGTCACCTCCCATCAGGCCTTCCTGACCAACGAGGCTCTGGACAACATCGCCGCAACTACCGTCAACAACCTGACACGGTTCTTCAGCGGTGATCCTGATACCAGCACTGAGGTGTGCTACCACAAATAAATAAGATTACGAAAAAAGGTCTGCCGGCTGCCCGGCAGACCTTTTCTATTTAGAAGCCCAGCTCCTCCCCTACCAGAATAAACTTGATCCGTCCGGCGGGGCGGCAGTTGCGGGTGATCAGAATCTGGTTGCAGATGCAGTCATCGCTCTTGCAGTCGGCGCAGGCGCCGGTGACCTCACAGGGAGTTTTGAAGGGGAAGCGCTGCTTGTTCATGGGAGCGGCGACGGTTCTGGCCCGGGTCACAGCGTCATCCAACGTATCGCATACCTTGTTCATGCCTGCAATGACCAGAACGGTCTCCGGGCCATACACAATGGCTGCCACACGATTTCCCGTGCCGTCGATGTTAACCATTTCTCCGTCCAGGCTCAGAGCGTTGGCGCCGCTTAAGAATACATCCGCCGTCAGACAGCGCTTTAGTAGCGCATTTCGCTCCTCGGGGGTTTTGGCAGCATCCCGGTCAATGGCGGCGTAATTGCCGTTCTTCACCGCGTCAATCAGGCCGATCTGCTGGGCAGACAGCGCACCGCCCCAGCCCACGCTGGCACCCTCAGGGATCAGCTCCAGCGCCTTTTCCAGCGCGCTGGCTGCATCCGGGCAGTAGAAAGCATCAAAATGGCGGCTCTTCAGGTTTTTCACCAGCACCTGAGCCCGCTTTTCATAGTATTTTTTCATCTGTTCTGTCATAAGAATACCTCCTGTCAGAAGATCTTTCCGGCACAGTCAATAATGCGCTCTACTTCCTTGTCAGTATGGGCATTGCACAGGAACATGGCCTCAAACTGGCTGGGCGCGGCGTAGATACCCTGCTCCAGAAGGCCCAGATACCAGCGGCGGAACTGTTCCAGATTCGAGGAACGAGCTGCTTCATAGCTGTTAACGGGATTTGCCGTAAAGAAAACGGTCAGCAGAGAGCCTACCCGGTTCACCTGGGCCGGAATCCCGGAAAGCGCCTCCTTCAATCCCTTTTCCAGCATGGCTCCCCGGCGCTCCAAGTTCTGATAGATTTCGGGGTTGGACTTGAGAATCCGTAGCTGGGCGATGCCCGCCGCCATGGCAACCGGGTTGCCGGACAGCGTACCCGCCTGATAGACAGGCCCAAGGGGGGCCACCTGCTCCATCAGCTTCCGGCTGCCGCCGTAGGCACCCACGGGCATACCGCCGCCGATGATCTTTCCGTAGGTCACAAGATCAGCCCGAACACCGAAATACTCCTGGGCACCGCCGGGAGCCAGCCGGAAGCCGGTAATCACCTCATCAAAAATGAGAAGCGCACCGCTTTCGTCACAGAGTCTGCGCAGGCCCTGCAGGAAGCCGGGCTGAGGCGGAACCACGCCCATGTTGGCCGCCACCGGCTCCACAATCACCGCTGCCACCTGACCGGGATTGGCCTTCATAAGGGCTTCCACACTGGAAAGGTCGTTATAATTCGCCGTGAGGGTGTCCCCGGCGATTTCCGCGGGAACACCGGCGGAATCGGGGGCGCCGCCGGTGAGTGCGCCGGAACCGGCCTTCACCAGCATGGAATCGGAGTGTCCATGATAGCAGCCCGCGAATTTTATTATTTTGCTTCTGCCTGTGGCGCCCCGGGCAAGACGCAGGGCGGACATGACAGCTTCCGTGCCGGAGTTGACCATACGCACCATTTGGGTGCCGGTCATTTCACACACCAGCTGAGCCATATCCACCTCAGCAGCTGTAGGCGCGCCGAAGCTCAGGCCCTTGCGGATGGCATCACTGACAGCCTGCTCCACCGCTTCACAGCAGTGACCCAGGATCAGCGGGCCCCAGGAACCGATCAGATCGATATATTCTTTGCCGTCCACATCCCAGACGTGGCTGCCCAGGCCCCGATCCAGAAACCGGGGATAGGTGCCCACACTGCGGCAGGCCCGAACAGGAGAATTTACACCGCCGGGCATGACCTGCTGGGCTTTTTCAAACAGCTGCTCCGAACGTGTCATCAGCCCAGTTCACCCCGTTTCATGGCCTGCGCCAGCTCCTTGGCGTAATAGGTGATGAGGATATCCGCACCGGCACGGAAGATAGACAGGGCGCTTTCACACATGACCCGGTGCTCGTCGATCAGTCCCGCCTTGCCTGCCGCCTTGATCATGGCATACTCGCCGCTGACGGAATAGGCCACCATAGGCAGATCAAAGGCATCGGAGCATTCCCGGATAATGTCAAGATAGCTCAGCGCGGGCTTGACCATCAGAATGTCCGCTCCTTCTTCCACATCCAAAGCGCACTCCTTCATGGCTTCCCGGCGATTGTGGGGATCCATCTGGTAGCCCCGGCGGTCACCGAAGGCGGGAGCGGAACCGGCAGCGTCCCGGAAGGGGCCATAGAAGGCGGAAGCGTACTTGGCGGAATAGGACATAATGGGCACATTTTTATAGCCGTTGTCGTCCAGTGCCTGACGAATGGCGGCGATTCGGCCATCCATCATATCAGAAGGGGCTACCATATCGGCCCCGGCCTGGGCGTGAGACAGCGCTGTTTTTGCCAACACACGCAAAGTCTCGTCGTTGTCTACCTCATGGTCGTGAAGGATTCCGCAGTGGCCGTGGTCGGTGTACTCGCACATACACACGTCAGTGATCACATAGCAGTCAGGGAACTTTGCCTTGATTGCCCGGATGCCCTGCTGCACCACGCCGTTGGGATCCCAGGCAGAGGATCCGCAGGCATCCTTATGGGCGGGAATGCCAAAGAGCAATACCCGCTTGACACCAGCTGTCATACATTCCTCGATTTCCTCGCAGACACGGTCAGGAGAATAGCGCCACTGCCCTTCCAGAGAAGGAATTGGCTCTTTGATATTCTCACCCTCGATCAGAAACAGGGGGTAAATCAGGCTGTCCGGGGATACCCGGGTCTCCCGCACCATACGGCGCAGGGTGTCGCTGCCGCGAAGTCTGCGGGGACGAATGGTTAAATCCATGTTAATACACTCCTTTGATACACGCAATCAGGGATTCCATGGTTGCTTTTTCAGCAATCCGAACGGGAATTCCATATTTTTCGGCCTCCGCCGCGGTCTGTCTGCCGATACAGCATCCCACAATTTTGGAAAAGTCCGTATCCGGCAGACTGCGCACAAAACCGCGAACCGTGGAAGCGCTGGTAAAGGTGACGATGGCGCCGGATTGCACCAGTTCCTTCACGGAATCAGAATTCGGTGCTTCATAAATTGTATCATAGCAGGCGACATCCGCAAAGGGAATGCCCTTTTCCATAAACAGCTTCGGCAGCGCGTCGCTTCCCTCGCTGGCGCGGCACAGAAGCACCGGGCCTTCCACATGGGCCATGGCCTGCGCAAGGTGGTCAGAATCATAGGTTTCGGGTACCAGATCCGCGAAAACGCCGAATTTTTCCAATTCCGCAGCGGTTTTGGGGCCGATGGCGGCGATTTTCAGATTCCAAAGTGCCCTCGCATCCTTATGCTGCTTCCGAAGATGCTTGAAGAAAATCCCGGGGCCGACGGGACTGGTGAATACCAGCCAGCGGTAGTCATTCAGCTTACCGATGGCGCCCTCCAGTTCCGGGTTATCCGCCCGCTCCGCAGTACGGATACAGGGATATGCTGTCACACTGGCACCCAGCGCACTGAGCTTTCCGCACAGGGAGCCGTTTCGCTCCGCCGGACGGGTGACAATGATCTCCCGGCCTTTCAGCGGCAGATGATCGAACCAGTCAAAGCTGTCGGACAGGGTGCACACCCTGCCCACCACAATGATGGCGGGACTGACAATATTCGCCTCCTGCGCAGTCTGAGGCAGCTTTTCCAGCGTGGACACCACCTTGCGCTGACGGGGCAGCGTCCCCCGCTCGATGACAGCGGCGGGCATATCCCCTGCCATACCGGCATCCAACAGTCCTTTGCAGATCAAGGGAAGGGCTGTTACACCCATCAGAAACACCAGCGTACCATTTGTCCGCCGCAGAGCGTCAAAGTCAATTTTCAGCTCGGCTCCGGCTTTGGCGTGGCCGGTGATGATATGGACGGAAGAACAGTAGTCCCTGTGGGTCACCGGGATTCCGGCGTAGGCAGGCACGGACAGAGCTGAAGTCACCCCGGGCACCTCCTGAAAGGGAATCCCGTTTTCTTTCAGCAGCTCCAGCTCTTCACCGCCTCTGCCGAACAGGAAGGGGTCGCCGCCCTTCAGACGAACCACACGTTTCCCCTCCCGCGCCTTTTCCAGCAGAATCTGATTGATCCGATACTGGGGCACGGGGTGGTTGCTGGCCTGTTTGCCGACATCGATTTTTTCCGCATTTTCAGGCATCAGGCTCAAAATGTCGGGGCCGACCAACCGGTCAAAAACCACGACTTCCGCCTGACGGATGGCTTCCAGGCCCTTCCGGGTCAGAAGGCCCGGATCACCGGGGCCTGCGCCCACTAAGATCACACTACCGACGCTCATTGGCACTCCCCCTCCTTCAAAAGCCGGGCAAGGGTTCTGCCAAGCGTTTCCGCATCCGGCACACCGCCGCGGATACTGCCCTTGCGCTGAATTGTCTCATCAGGACTGACGTAGAAGCCCGTCAGTATCAGTGTTTCACCGTCTACCGTAGCGTGAGCCGCGACAGGAGAACTGC
>SAMEA3663092__coassemble_213_pt1 | contig 20412 bp, 24 predicted proteins | sample SAMEA3663092__metabat2_high_PE_027 | metagenome-assembled genome bin SAMEA3663092 (sample SAMEA3663092) | pig gut metagenome | biome: pig gut; feature: pig-associated habitat; material: faeces | place: France | collected 2012
TTCCAGGCATCGTAGCGCACCGGGTCGGGCAGGTTCTCATAGCAGATCCACTCCGGACTGAAGGGTGTGTCCTTCACCATCAGGTCGTATCCGAGACTGTATTTGCCGTTGTCCCAGTACACCACCGCTTCTAAGCGCACAGCGCCTGCTGTGAGAATCGCCACCACACGAAAATGGTTGCTCCCCTCCAGCCGTTCCAGCAGCCGGGCCAGATTCTTCGCGGAGAACCGCTGCTCGAACCGGTAGCCGGTGCCCAACTCTTTTTTCAGACGTTTTTGCTTCGACAAACTGATTCCTCCTAGAAAAAACGCATACCCTCCATTCTCTGCTGCGCCAGATCCATGCTGTCGCTCACCGCCTGATCCAGCACAGCCATATCCAGCCCGCAGTCCGCATACCCCTGACGGACGATGTCATAGTAGCTCTTGCTGGGGTTTCCGAAATCCATCCGCTGGTCCATGATATAGACCATGCCGGTGAGGGTTCCATCCTCCATCTGCACAGGTATGTCCTGTTTGAAATAATAGCCGGGATAACCCTCATAGACATCCAGCCGCCGCTCGTCTGATCTTTCAATCGTCCAGATGCCCACAGGAACAGAGCTGCCAGCCTTCGGTACGATGGTGGCGTGGGCATTGTGCAGCGACCCTTTGAATTGCAGCGCGTAATCCTGAATCACCCCTGTGCCCACAAACTCCGCTGTGGGACAGCGGCTGTGCATCTGCACCATATTCAAATTGCTGCCATAGGCAACGTATAACTTTGCCATGATTCCTCCTAACATTGTCCTTCCATAGAAATAGCAGGCGCTTCTTCCTGCTGGACAGCAGAGGACTGCGCCTGCTCTAACCTCTGCTGCATCAGACGCTCCCGCTGGCGGATTGCCTGGGCCGGATCTTTCCAGGCGATGTTGCCGTCCAGATTTTTCAGCAGGTGCTGACGGGCAGTCTTGAACTCATCCCCAATCAGCCCCAGCCGCAGAAGCCAGGTGCGGAAGGTGTACTTTTCGTTCTCGGACTGGGTTCTGGTGCGCATGGCCCGCTGTTGGATCAGCGCCTGATGGGAAATCGCCAGACACAGCTGGATGTAGCTCTTGACTTCTCCCGCGTGGAGAGTAGAATTGAACATACGAAACTCAATTGTTCCCTTGCTGAACACGCTGTGCAGGTTCAGGGCGTGGTAGCGGGTGCTGTCATAGTGAATACCCCGCCGGGAAGAGCCGTTGTACCACAGGGTTTCAAACTCGGACATGGACTTGGGGCGCTTGAGATTCACATCTTCCAGAAACCGCAAATCTGCTTTTTGACAGTAATACTCCCGGTCGATCTGCACCCGCAGAGTCTTGTACAGCAAATCCTCCTTGGACGCCATGATGTTGACGATGTTGCGCAGAGTTTTGGGGTCATGCCGGGACGCATCCACATGGATGTGGATGCCGCAGCTGTCGTTCACCCTGGCTCCACCCCGGCGCAGTTCCCGCACCAGCTGTTGGATGGTTTCCATGTCCTCATACTTGCAGATGGGCGACACCACCTCCACCGCATACAGGCGGCTGGCGGTTCGTTCTCCCCGGGACTGGCACTGAATGCTGGCATCGCTGACCACCTTCCATTTCCGGCCGGTATCGTCCTCCACCGTATAGGTGTCATAGGTGCCGCCTACATGGGTAGCCGTGGTTCCGAAATGTCCTGAGATGATTTTCGCTGCCGCACTCCGGGTAATTCCCGTCATTTCGATCTCGATGCCGAAGTTCTGATCCCGCAAACATCATCACCACCTGACCGCCATGCGGAAGGGGCCGGGGAAGCCGGATTTTTCTGCGTATGCCCGTGTTTTCACGCTTCTTTCCCTCCCGGATGGGCAGGGACTTCACCCGCACCCTTTGGTTCAAACTCCCGCGCATCCTGCGTGGATTCCCGCCCCATGCGATACCGCCAGAGCGGACATTTCCGGCATTCGCACAAACGAACCTCCAACGCACTACCGCAGCAGCAATCCAGACATTTCAGCCGGATCGCTTTCCCCCGTGTGATTCGTTCCTCCACACTTAGTCCCCGACAGCAGAGGCAGAAGTACCCCGCGCCTTTTTCCTGGGCTTCTGGCTCTCCACCTTCATGTCAACGAAGGCACGGACATTGGCGGGGACGATTTTCTGATACAACGCCTCTGCTGCCTGCGCCAGCTCCTCCTCAACAGAAGCGCCCCGCTGCTCCGCGTACATCCGCAGCGCCAGCAGCTTTTCTCCCTCATAACTGACCATGATACATTTTTTCATAGTGATGACCTCCAAAAAAAGAAGCGCCGAGGTATTACCCCGGCGGTATAGGTGATTGTTACTCAGCAGTGGTATCCGCCGCTTCATAGGCATCCAGCGCCTGCTCGATAAGCCCGACGATGAACTCCCGTTGACTGACCTTCTTTCCAGTGCGCTCCTTTTCCGCTGCCAGATAGTTTTTGATCCGCAGATCCAGTTCCTCGGAAATCTGGAACGCCAGTGTCTTGGTTACTGCCATAGTGGTTTTACCTCCTTCAAAATGTTCTTTGAGAATTTGGGTGACGTACTCGCTGAGGGACTGCCCCAGTGACTCCCGCTCCTCCCTGACCCTGTCATGCAGGGAGATGGGGATCTGGGCGCACAGGTTGCGGGTTGCTTCCATGGGTCTTACTCCTTTCCTGATTTGCAAGCCAAGCATACCGCAAGAGACTCACAATAGCTATTCACAGAAAGTAACAAAGAATCGCGTCAAATGGAAGCAGAAGCAATATAACTGCGGCATTGTCAACCGTCCTCCTCCGTTTCCTCAATGTAGTTGATGTAGGGAATTTTCAGCCAGTGCGTCCAGCTGCGGGCGGCGACCCGGGTTTTCACAACACCATACCGGGTGCCCATGGCTTCAATGGCATAGCCGTTGCCGATGTAAACACCGATATGACCTTGATGCCACACCGCCAGACCCGGAATCTCCGGCATGGTGGAGATGGGGCCCTTTACCGTAGCTGTCTGGTACATTTGGTTCGCGCCCAGGTCCGGCATGCCGTTGGTGGCGTAGCTCACCGAATCGGTTTCCGGGTTGTACCAGCAGTAGCCCTTGATAAATCCGGCGCAGTCCGCTGTGCGCTTGCCCAGATAATTGCTGCGGATGTAATCCTCATAGATGCCCACATTGTCCGGGTACTGGGCCACCTTCGCCGCCAGCGCGTCCCGTGTCAGCACCTGCCCAAAGGTACCCCACACATAGCCCCAGCCCGCTGCCTCCGCCGCTATCGCCCACTGCACCAAGTCCAGATTGTTCTTGGTGGTGGGATACACAAAATTCGAGGTATCCACATACTGAGAACGCACATTGCCCACCAGCTTGGTAAAATCCTCGGTGACGATGTTTGTTCCGAAGGCGCTGTTGACAGCGGCGATGAGCTGGTCGTCGGTCTGCTCCGGCTGGAAACAGCGAACCAGCCGGGACACGAATCCCGGCTGGCTGGAATGGTCGTATAGGGCGAGGATGTACAGCACCTGGGCTTCCTTGACACGACTTGCCATGTCCGCTTCCCGCAGGGCCGTCTGGATGGCGTTCATGTTGTCCTCCACCTGCTGGAGCATCTGCCGGTCGCTGTCGGACATATTTTCCGCGATCTGTTCCTGCAGGGCAGCAACATCCAGTTCCAGCGTGCCGCTGAACACGGCGATGATGGCAGCCATGGGCATGAGCAGGGCGACTATAATTACGAGGGCGGCCATAGCAATATTTTTCAGCGTCTTCTTGTCTGATACCAGAGCTACAGCTATCTTCTTTAACGCTGCCCCGACTGAGATACCCACTAACGTCCTCCCGCTTTCCCGAACAGGGCTTCCTTGTAGTCCGGCACCTGTACCTGTAAGTAATACCGTTCTCCGCCGCAGCGGTAGAGACAGACACCCCGGTCAGGGTTGCGGATCAGATCGTATTCCGCTTCATCCACCTGCAGGGCATCCATGTAGTCCCTGGGGTTGATGGAGCCGGGATAGAACAGGAACTGGTGGGTGGGGATGGAGAACATGGGCTTGGTGAACTCCCGGATGGAGGGGATCAGGAAATCCTCAATGTTCTGGGACGCCAGCACCACACAGGAATCCTTCTTCCGAACCCGCTTCATGGAGTTGCGGATGTATTCAATGGCGGTCTGGTTGGTCAGAAACAGGTACAGCTCGTCAATGGATGCCACGCTGTTGCCGATGCCAATGAGGCGGTTACTCATATAGGACAGGATGTTGAACAAAATGGCGTCCTTCAGCCGCTTGTTGGTATCCATGAGACCCTTCACCCCGAAACACAGGAACTTATCATCCACAATGTTGGTGTGCCCGTTGAAGTACCGGCTTTCCGTGCCGACGCACATGGAGTGGATGCCGAGACATATCTCCCGGAGCATCTCCTGGGTGTACAGGTGCTTTTCGCTGGGATCGTATTCCAGATACTCCTTCTGACACAGCCAGTAGAACTCCGCCATCACGGGATATTGGATGGGGGTAAGCTGAGAAAAGTCCGTGATGTCCGTAATCCCCCGCTGGGCATACAGCTTTTCCAGCAGGATTTCCATGGTGTCCACCTGAGCATCCGTGAAGTCCTTGTAGCTGCGGAAAAAGTCCTTGAGGAACGCGATATGCTGGCTCAGCCGGGTGACCTTTCGGAAGGCTTCCGGGCTTTCCTCATCAATCTCATCCCCATCGGCAGACCATGCCTTCGGCTCCAAGGGGTTAATGATGTACTGCCCGGTCATGTAATCCACATAACAGCCGCCCAAATTTTCTGTCAAATCCTCATATTCCGCTTCCACATCCAGACAGATCACCGCCTTGCCGGACTCCCGGAAATTGGTCAGCAGCAGCTTCATCAGATAGGATTTACCCTGCCCGGAGTTGCCCAGAATCAGGGCGCTGCCGTTGGTTTTGTCGTTGCTGCGGCGGTCGAGATCAACCAGAATGTTGGTACCGTACTTGTCCCTGCCCACATAGAAGCCCTTGGGATCGGTCTTGCCGGAAAAGCTCAGAGGGTACATATTGGCAACGGAACCGGCAGGCAGAACACGCTCGTACTGGTCGCCAAACTGGTTCCGTCCAAAGGGCAGCACCGACAGAAAGCCCTCCTGCTGCCGCAATGTCAGCTTGTCCACCGTGATCTTGGCCCGGGTCAGCTCCATGGCAATCTGGGACTGGAGCTGCTCCAAAGTCTCCATGCTTTTGGCTTTCAGCTCCATGTATACGCTGCAATGGAGCAGTATCTCCCGGTTGTTTCGCATGGTGGCGAGCAATGTCTGCACATCCTGCAAATTCCCCTCCGCTTCCATGGCCTGGGTGATGTCATGATCGCCCGCCATGAGCCGGTTCTTCCGGGCGGCGTTGTTGACGATCTGCTTTTCCTCCACGGGCGTGACCCGGCGGTGGTATAGCCGCAGGGTGACCCCGGTTCGGTCGGCAAGCTGGGCAAGAATCGCCTGCTCCTCGGTGGTGGGGGGATATTCCCGGATGACCCACACACAGCGATAGGTGTCGCCCACAATGTAATAATTGGCAAAGAACTTTATGGTTCCCGGCAGAATGCAGTCAAAGAAATCCTTGGTGCGGTATTCCTGACCTGTGTCCTGTGCTTTCTTCTTTTTTCCAAACAGGCTCATTTTGCCCTCACCCCTTTCACATACTGGGCACCGTCCACATCCGGCATCCGGTCGCCGTCCATGGATGCGCCGAAGTAGATGGCAAGAAACCGCTTGATATCCGGCTTCTTCATCCGCTGCACCTCAAACCCTGCCCCTGCCAGCTGCTTATGGGTTTCGTTCACCAGACTCAGCACCTGCTCCGGCTTCAGGCCAGAACAGCGGCGCAGGAACACGAACTGCCGGGCGGTGGACATCTCCGCCTACAGCTCCGTCAGCATTTCTCCATCCTGATGCAGAAGCCGCCGGACACAGGCATTGCTCTCCTCCCGTTCCCGCTGGCGCAGGTAGGCCTTGTTGGCATCGAAGCACTCGCAGGAATCGGTGCAGATAATTTCCAAATCCGGCATCACCGTCAGGGCGGTTTGCAGGGTATGGATTTTCACATCAATATTGGATGCAGACAGCACCGAGATATTCACGGGAGACACCCGGAAGAACAGCAGCTCTCCATGCTCCGTAGCCAGTCCGTACCGGGTAAAGCCCCGGATGCCCATAAGCTCCTGCACAGAGCGTCCCCGCTGTTTCCGTTTCCGTTTCTTTCGTCTGTCCTTCTGATTTTCTTCTTTCATGGTTCATCTCCATTCGTAGTATTTCTGGCTGGTCACAAAGTGCCGGGCGGCATAGCCCAGATAGTCCATGACGGTGGTATCCTCCATGCGGATGGTCATGAAGGCAAAGCACAGCACCCCTGCCAGCGGGAACAGCAGCCCGGAATGCACCAGCAGCACCACCGACAGCAGAGCGGCGATTGCCAGAATCACAAAGTCCCGCATCCCCCAAAGCCAGAGATGGGGCTTGGCTTTCAGGTTCTGGGGATAGATATAGGTTTTCATTTGGGTTCCTCACTTTCGCATGAGATTCTTTGCCAGATTCACCGCCGAGGAGGTGCTGTAGACCACGCTGGACACATTCACCCGGACGCTGGAATCCAGTCCAAACTGCTGGGCGATCCGAGGCACCTCATTGGCAGTTAACATAATTCCTAGGCCCATCAGCATATTGTCCTGCAGGGTCAGCATTCCGAGAAACAGCAGGGTGGTTTGCAGAAAAGCTGTCAGGCAGATTGCCATGATCTGCTTGCACCACTGGTTGAAGCCATCGGTATAGCCTCTGGGCACGCTGAACATGTACAGCGACCCCACCGCAATCTGAATCAGCAGAATGCCGCCCCGCTTGATGTTGGCGAAGAACACCTTAATGGCGCAGTAGGAAAAGGACAGCAGAAAGAACAGCAGCTTCAGCACAGGTTCCGTGGGTGTTCCCAAGGTAAACACGGTTCGCAAGATAAATGCGGTGATTTCTCCAATGGTGGAGCCTTGTGCGCCGGAAAAGATGCGGGTCAAATCACCGGCGAAGCTGTTCTGCAGGGAAACGCAGAATTTGTACAGCTCCACCGGGAGAACGCCTATCAGCGCGCAGGCAAAGAAGCCCTGCAGCACATTCAGGGCAGCGCCCTTGATGCTGGTTCTTCCCGACTGGGCTTCTATGGCCACCTCGAACACAGCGCCTACCACGCCCACGGCGAAGAGCGCCCAGCCGAACAGGGTGAACAGCCGCACCACGGCGTTCACCCAACTCAAATTGAAAATCTCCGCGCCCATATTGTTCATGCTGGTGAAAAGGTCAGCCACCGCGTCAAAAACCGTGTTGTAAATCCATTCCACCAACGCGTTCCAGATATCCACGGCGATGTCCGCGCCGATTCCCTCGAATACCACACTCAGGGCATCTCCCAGCCCTGAGAGGATATCCCCTAACCAGTCAAACAAAGGCCGTCACCGCCCATCAGCCGAGGATGCTCCAGATATAGCTGGGCGCGGTGAGAGCGAACAGCAGGCAGGCGAACAGGATCGCCGGCGCGGTGAACTCAAACTGTCCGTGTTTGCGGTAGTCCATATACGCCGTTGCGATCTTGACGAACAGCAGCACCGCCAGAATCATGTCAATCACCGGGAATACCACGTTGTTGACAATGGTCTGCACCTGCCCCTTGGCAGCATTCCAGGTGCCCTCAATCGCGCCGGACACGTTGCCTGCTGCGGTGGCGCTGGCGCTGGCGGGGATTGCCATGAACGCCACAAACAGGGTCAGGACACAGAGCATGGTGAACAATCTTACAATTCTTTTCTTCTTCATGAAACCTCCATATTGTCGATGCGCTCACAGAAAACCAGATACCGCTGCTTCCCCCCGGAAGCAGGCGGGTGGCAGGTGAGCAGGGTTAATAATTCACGGTTGGCTTGGATGTGGATGGCGTCCACATCGTTGGGGGAAATCACCTTAATTTCGGATACCTTGTAATTCAGGGTTTCCCAGAGGTTGGTGACGGTGACCGTATCTCCCGGGATGAGCCGGTCAACGTACAGAAAATAGGCGGCGCCGTTCCAGCCCCGGTGTCCGGCGAGGACGCAGTTGGTGTTTTCGCCGCCGATGGGCAGGCTGGTCTGGCCCATGACGGCGGCACCGTTTGCCATATTCTCCTTGGTCGCGCCCAGATAGATGGGCATGCGCAGCTCCAGCCGGGGGATGGAGAGGACACCGAAGACCTCACTGTCCAGACCATAATCCCCCAGATGGAAGCTGGGCTTCTCATAGGCGGCGGGGTCGGATAGTCCTTCCTGACCTTCCCGGAAGATGGTTTCGTTGTAGGCCTTCATGTCCAGCCAGAGTTGGGGATACTGTTCCGGCACAGTGGATTCCTCCTTCTCCGGCTTCTCTGCAATGACAAAGGAAACTCCTCCCTTGGTTTCCTCTGGGCTGTCCTCCCACAGAAGCAGAAATTCTTCTGAATCCTTGTGCATGGTATGCTCCACCCACAACCCGTTCAGGAAGGGATACAGCGTGATACCTCCGCCGAACAGCAGAAGCAGCACAGCCAGAATGGCAAATATGATTTTTCCCTTACTTTCTGACATAGCGGCCTCCTTTCTGCGGCTTCTTCCGAAGGTACAGAAGCGCATTCAGCAGCAACACCATGCTGACCATAGCCACCAGTCCCAGGCGGATGCCCAGCCAATACTGCTCCTCCCAGCGGGAGACTGTGTTTTCTTCATGGGACACAGAGGAGATCTCCGTTTCCTCTGCCGGAACAAATGGAATCCGGCTTCCCTGCACCAGCAGGCGGTGGGTATTGATCCCGGTGGGCGTGCAGGTTACCAGCGTACACAAATCCTGTCCAGAAACAATTCCCAGATGGGTGGTGTCATGGGGCAGTACCGTATGAACTGCCTTCACTTCATAGGCAAGGGTTTCATCCAACACACGAAGGTAAAACACATCCCCCTCCTGAAGCTGCTCCAGATCGGTAAACATCTTCTGAGATGCCATGCCGCTGTGTCCCGTGATGATGGCATGGGTGCTCTCGCCGCCCACCGGCAGGGAGGAACCCAGCAGATGCCCGGTTCCTTTGTTCAGAGTGTCACTTCCCGTTCCGTGGTAGATGGGCAGGTCTACATTGATCTTGGGGATTTCGATGTAGCCCATGATACCACTTCCACCTACGTTCAGCTGGTTAACATAATTATTGGATGCTGTAAGAATCGCCTCCTGCGAATAGGCTTCCTCCGCCGCACCGGGGGTGATAGATTTGTTGTACTCCACTGCATTTTCCCGGATACGCTCAAGTTCCGCGGTGTCCGTCTGTTCCAGCACCTCTCGGTAGGCGGTCTGAATCTGGGATTGGTGGCGCTGGTTATAGTAGTTGCTGACCACGGGATACAGCGTCAGCCCCAGCGCCAGCAGAAACAGCACAGCCGCAAGGAGAATTTGCAGATACCTTTGCTTCATGCTTTCTCCCCTGACTGCGCCGCCCCGGAGTTTCCTCCGGGGCAGATGAAAGATGCTCACTTGGATTTCTTGCGGGTGGCGAAAATAATGCAGGCAGCAGAACCCGCCATGAGCAGGATGCCAGCCAGACCGTAGATCCACACACCCCGGTCACCGGTGGCAGGCAGGTCAAAGCCGCTGGTATTCACCACGCTGAGAGGGGCGAGGGCGTTGGCGCTTCCGTTGTCCGCCAGCATGTTGACCTGATTGCCGTCCACGGTGGCAGAGGCGGAGTCGTTCTCACAGGTAATCACCACAGTAATGGCATTTCTCAGCAGGGTGTAGCCATCCGCGGTTTTGATTTCGGTGATGATGTACTCGTCGTCCTCCAAACCCTTGACGATGATCTTGCCCTTGCCATCCCCGCTGACGGGAACAAACCGGGTGGCATCCTTCTTGTCCGTGACATGGCCGGTCACGTAATAAATGCCGGAATCCTCATCCAGATTGGCTTTCAGATAATAGCCGTCGGTCTTGTTCTGCATGACGAACTGCACCTTGGAGAAATCTCCCTTGCCGTCGGAGAACAGCTTGGTCAGCTCCAGACCGTAGGTGTAGACCTTGGCGGCATCTTTCAGAGTGTCATAGGAATCCTGAGAGGTGCGCTTCCAGGTCAGCACCACCTGGTTGGGGTTGCCGTTGTCGCCGTAGACCACATCGGCGCTGCTGCTGACGGTGGCAGCGTAAGTAATCCGCAGGGTGCAGTCGGAGTAGCCGGAATTGACCATGGAGCTTTCAGCATAGACAGCCTTGGAGGTGTTGATCTCTTTCAGACCCTCCGCCGTCATTTCAATGGTCATCTTGGATTCCCCGGTATCCGCGGTGCTGTAGGTGACGGTGAACTTGCCGTCTGTTTCCGTCCACTTGGCAATGGAATCGGTGCAGGCAGCGTCGGAGAAGTATTCCAATACAACATCATTTTTATTGTAGGTAATACCCTTGCTCAGAGTATCTGCGAAAGTATAGGCGGTCAGGTAGGTGGACGCGGAGGTAATGCTGGGCAGGGTGCTGACGATCTGGTAATCTACAATGTCGCCGTCGGATGCGGTGCCGGTGGCAGCGTAGCCGTCAGTGATACTCGCAGAACCGTTATGCTTGCCGGTATCGTCCTTGTTTTCCCGCAGGGTCTTGTCCAGGGTGGGGTCGCCGGTCAGGTTCTTGGGGTATACGGTCACATCGTAAATCCAGCCATTTCCATCGCCGGAGGTCATGGGCAGGCTGATGAAGAAGGGGTTGCAGGTGCTGGTGACCATTTCGGGCACCTTGGTTTCCACCACCAGATACAAGCCCAAATCGAGGTTTTCTGCCTTGGTCTTGCCGTAGGTATCCGTCAGGGGCATGGCGGTGCCGCCGTTCGCGGTGATATAGGCTTCCAGCGCGTTCTTCACGGTGGTGGCATTGGCTTCCAGCGCGGTGCTCAGGGCGGAAATCAGCACATCGGACTGGTAGTAGTAATTGGAAGCGTTCAGCTTGTCACTCTGATCCGCATTTTCATATCGATTGGCGCCGTTTGCCAGACCCAGGGCAGCGAGCAGTTCAGCGCCCGCGGTTTTGCTGATGCCGTACAGGGTTTCCACATGGTCAAAATCCGCGCCGTCCGCTGTGGACTCCGTGAACTGGACCACATCCGCAACCCGGAGATAGGTGAATTCCACGTCTTTCAGGGCATAACTGTTCAGGGTATCATTTACAGTCTGGTCGTAGACACCGGTGGAAACATAGCTGGAGTCCCAGACACCGTCCTTTTCGGCATTGGTCAGATCCACCTTGTAGATGGTCAGAGAGCCTTTTGCGGCGGTATCGATGGTGGCGTTCTCCGGCTCCGCGGCAGAGGCGCCAACGGGGAAACACAGGAGCAGCGCGAGGGAGAGCAGCAGGGCGATTGCTTTGGTAAACTGTTTCATTTGAAGCTTTTCCTTTCATAATATCAGTGTGTTGATTTTTGCCATGGCTTTTCGACAGGCAGCGGCCTATCCCTTGCTCTGTAGGGCGGATTCATGGGCTTATCTCCGCTTCTTCGCCAGACGGAACAGGATAATCAGCAGGATGACGCAGATTCCCACCTGTACAGCCGTCATGGCGGAATAGCCAGTGGAGCCGGTCATGGGCAGCTGGAATACCGGGGCATTCACCACGGTCAGCTGTATAAAATATTCGCCGTCCTTCTGGATGCTCCCTTCGTGGACAGGTTCGGTCAGAAGCTGATACCCCTCCGGGGCCTTGGTTTCCGTCACCCGGTAGAGGCTACCGGAGTACAGCCCGGTAAACCGCACCACACCATCCTCCCCGCTGGTCAGCTTTCCGTCGGCAAGATCATCCGAAGTGCAGGTGCCCTCGGAGACATCCAGAGAATCCGTATAGGTCACGGTCTGCCACTGTTGTCCGTCCTCCGACCATTCCAGCAGGAATTCCGCTCCGGCGAGGGGTTCCCCATGGGTGTCCACCTTCTGGATCAGGACCTCTCCGGGCTTCAGGCGATTGGTGAAGGTCACCTCCGCAGTCTGTCCGGCGGTAATGGTAAGGGTTTTGGGATTGGGCGCGTCACAGGTGTAGGGACTGCCCTCCGGGATGATTTCCTTGACGGTGTAGGTGCCGGGGAGCAGATAGTCGGTGAGAACAGTGCCATCTTCCCCTGTTGCAAATGTACCAATGAGACTGTTATCCGATGCGCGGACTTCAAACTCCCAGCCTGCGGCGCTGCCGCCGTCCGGCATGGTCTTGATGATCTTCCCCCGTCCTTTGTGGGTGTTGGTAAAGGTCACGGTTGCCGTGCCGTTGGCTGTAACTGTCACCGACTTTACAGCAGAATCGCAAACCCAATACATGTCGGTTACCGCTGCTTCCTTGGCATAATAGGTGCCGGGAGTCAATCCCGTAACCGTCACCGTACCGTCTGCCCCAGTGGTAAAGGGAGAGCCGGACACAGCATTGGTGCAGGAAGAATCCGTATAAAGGCCTATCTTCCAGCCGTCCAGATTCTTACCCGTGTTGGTTTCCTTCACCAGCTTCACGCCTCCGGTGTTCAGCTTGTTGGTAAACCGAACCGTTGTTGTGGCATTGGCTGTTACGGTCACCTTCTGCGGGTTGGTACTGGCACAGTAATACTTCGCATTGATGGTGCTGTCCGTATGCCCCAGCTCCTTGACGTAATAGGTACCCACTGTCAGATCGGTAACGGTAATCTTGCCGCTGCTGTTGGTACTGTAAGGACCGAACACCAGATTCGTACAGGCAGAATTGGAATAGATTCCGAACCGCCAGCCGGAGAGGTTCTGCCCGCCCTCTGTAGTTTTCGTCAGGCTGATGTTGCCCACCTGGGGGACAGCCTTCAGCTTGAAGTAGGCATTGAGACTTCCCGCGGACGCATTAGCGAGAGATACCGTTGTCTGGTAGGTGGAACCCGACATGTACCAAATATTGAATGAGGAGCTGGATGCGGAAGGCAGGTTCCGGGTAGCTTTGAATACCGTGGATTCGGATATATCCCCGGTCTGGGTGATGTACAGGGTATTTCCGCTCTTGTAAAATTCCGCGCCATTGCCGTCCGTAAAGGAGAATCTACTCAGAACACCGTTGCTGTCCGTGACCGAGGTTTCCTCTCCGCTGAGGGTGATGGTGGGCGCGCTGCCGCTGGTGGAAGCGGTAAAGCTGGGAATCTTCTTCGCCGCCTGAATTGTGTCCACCAGCGCGTTATACTTGGGCGCGAAGTACGGAACGCTGGCTTCTCCGGCATTGTAGAAGATATCGCCGGAGGTACCGCATTCGTTGGTGGAATTACTCTGGAATGTGGTGGGATTCCGCAGACCGCAGACGATTTCGTAAATCAGGAACTGGGTGGCAATCCGCAGAGGGACATTGGGATTGCTGTCCTTCTTTGTGGTGGTCACGCTGACGGATTTGTCCCACATCTGGTTGCTGTACAGGAGGATCAGACCAATGGCCTCTCTCCGGGCGGCGGGCAGGGCATACCGCACATTGCTGCCGGTGGTGCTGCCGCTGCCGTCCAGGGTCACACCTCTGTCCACGGAGTTGCCGGAGGTGCTGGCTCCATAGCTGCGCCATGGCTCGATGCAGTACAGAGGATCGTCGGGATAGGCCACGCCGCCGTACCGGGCAAAGTGCCAGCCCAGGTTTTTGATGTAAGCCGTTCGGGTAGTGCCGCTGCCATTGGGCTTGTAAGCGCAGGCAACCTGAGAATTGAGGACGGTGGTGTAGTTGCCATTATCCGCATAGTCGAACAGCATGATGCTGTTCTGGGTGCTGGCAATGGACATCACCGCGTAGTTCCCAGCCGCGCGCAAAGCCGCAGGGGCAGATAATATCGTCTCCCCCGGCGGGTCTGTCGGCTCGGTAGGCTCTGTAGTGTCCTCCTGCACTACGCTGCCGGTATCCGGCTCCGCGGCGTAGGCTGTGGGTACGATGCCGATTAGGAGCATCAGAACCAGAAGTAAAGAAATAAAGCGTTTCAGGTTCAATATCATTTGGTCATTCCTTTCTGCGTAAAAAATAAGCCCCTGCTTTTGGCAGAGGCAAACCGCTGATTGTTACATGCCGCCCATCTCCATGGGAAGCATCCCGTCATCGCATTCATTCACCCAGTCCGGGTACTGGGGTTCCGGGTACTGCTGGGGATATTGGGGCTGGGGATAGTAGTCCCGCTGGTGCTGAACCTCCTGGGGGAAGCCCTGTTCCTCATAGCTCTGCTTTGGCGTGTAATTGGGATCGATCTGCTGCTGGTAAGCCTGCAAAACCGATTCCTGCAACGCCAGCTTCGCGGAATTGGTCAGGGCGAAGAAGGTATTGCTGTACTTCTTCTGCCCATCCTTCCCGGAATAGGATTCCTGGGGCATGGAAACAAACAACCCCTTTTTCCCGTCCATAACCTTCAGGTTCTTTACCACAAACATTCCGTCGAGAGAAACCGAGGCAATGGCCTTGACGTTGCCGGTATTGACCATTCTGTCAATGCGTGCTTTGATTTTCATATGACACCTCTCAGAAGCAGTAGAAGGTAAAGCCCATATCCGCCTGCACCTCCCGCTGGGAGATTTGGTGGGGTTCGGCGTATACCTGCAAATAGCGGCTGACCTCCGCGTCCGTCAGGGAGCGGAAGTTCTCACCCGCTTCTCCAATGACAAAGAAAGGCCCCGCGATAATGGAGCCGCTGTCCAGCCGGCGGTTGCCCTCCATGCCCAGAAGCTTTGCCTCATCGTTTCCGACAATAATGGTTCCGTCGTTGTGGGCATAAATACATTCAATAAGCCCGCCCACTGCCTCCTGCAGATCTTCCAGCTTTGTGCCGATCTCCCTTTCCACGGCGGGCTTGCCCGGCTCCACATACACAACCCGGTATTCGCTCATTCTCATTCCCTCCCCATTGTTTTGTCATGGCTCTGCGCCCACAGGACAGACAGATGCACCAGAGCGCTGTACCGCTGCTTTTCATCCAGGCTTTCCAGGAAAGCAATGAGGGAAGCGTCCCGCCCGGGGCCGGGCGGAATCTTCTCCTTTCCCCGCAGCGCCTCCCGGCGAACCAACACACTGTCATCCTCCATGAGCTGGAAGGACACCACATCATCCGGCAGGAAGCCTACCGCCTGCCGGATGGCGTAGGGAATGGTAATCCTCCCCTCATTGCCGATAATCCGAAATATCTTCATCTCTGGCACCCCTCACAGCAGCAGGCACGGAGAACCCGCTGGTGGAATGTGCTTTCTTCCTCGTCCACGGGTTCAATGATGATCCGGCCACGGGAGACGCTCATCTGGATGGTGGAATACAGGTCGATGCCCACTTCCTCCAGCAGGTCTGCCGGAATGCCAATAAGGACACTTTCTACGATTTCATTGTTCGATTTCTGCATGGTATAATTCGCTCCTTCAAAATTTGTTCTACCGGGATGGACTCTCCCAGCAATTCATTCAGGGACATCTGGATGGGAATCTCCCGCTCCCGCTCCAGAAGGTCATAGTTTCCGATGAGCAGCTCCCCGAACTGCTTACCGGGGGTATACTTCTGCACCATGGGGTGAATCCGTTGGAAATCCAGAATCTCATAATCCTTGAAAAGATACCGAATTTCCGGGCAGTCCACCTGAGAGATCAGCCACTTGCCCTTGCAGCGTGCCAGCGTGTCACGGAGCAGCACATGGTGATCCCAGCTGAACTCCGCGTCATAGACATATTCACTGTCATAATAGGGCGGGTCGCCGTAAAAGAACGCATCCTCCCGGTCATAGTGGGGGATCAGCACCTCGAAGCTCTGCTGCTCGATGATAACGTTTTCCAGCCGCTGGGACATCTCCCGGATCTGGGTAAACAGGGTTCGGACGCTGAAGGGCTGGCAGGCGAAGCTCCGCCCGGAGCTGGAATAGCTGTTGCGAACACGCTTCAGGTAGGCAGCCGCCTGCCGCACATCCCGGTAGTCCGAACGTTTACGAAGAGACGCTTTCAGCTTCTCCGCCTCCTGTCGCAGATAGGCAGGGGTCGTTCTGTCGAGGATCTCAACCTGATCCGGCAGGTGGATGGTGGGTTCGTTGCCGCCGTCGTGAAAGTGGAGCCAGCTGGCGAACTCCTCCCGGGAGTTCAGGGGCAGCAAATCCAGTTCCAGCAGCAGCTCCGCGGGGCGGTTCTTTACTACCCGGAAGAAATTCACCAACTCGCCCTCGATGTCGTTGTACACCTCGAACTTGCTTGGCTCTTTGCCCAGAAGCACAGCGCCGCTGCCGCCGAAGATTTCGATGTAGCGCCCGAATTCCTTTGGGAACACGGGCAGGATGATCGGCAGCAGGTTCGTCTTGTTGCCGATGCGGGTTATTGGGGTTCTGATAGGTTATCTCACGCTCCAATCCAAATAGAAACGGCCGGTACAGTGCCTGGGGTCAGGCTGCTGTATCGGCCGTTGGGTTTATTATCCTTCCATTTTTCGGGATACCTATCCTTAAATTTGCGTCGATTTTTCATTGACATCACCTCCCTTCAAGGTTTGCAAATATTTGTTTGATTCATTCCCGGTTTATTGGACTGTACCTAAGGTAGAATCTCCTGTAACTTGGTGGAACCAGGTTTTCGAAAAAGTCAAGTCTTGTCTTTCCACCTCTTTCATGGTATCATCCCAACCAGTGCGTATAGAAAAAGGAGAGATTCAAAATGAGCACTGCCATTCCCTACACCCGTCAGGAGCTGCTCAGGCAGCAGGAAGCCGTCTTTAACAGCATTCCCGGCATGAACGCCCTGCGTCACGCCGCCCCGGAGAGCATTCCCGAACTGGAAGCCAAATACCCGGACGCAGCTTTTGCCCTGATGATCTCGGACAACCTGTTTGTCGGTGACCGGGAGCAGAACGAGATTCACCAGAAGGCTTACACCGCCATCCTGAACGGTGAGTCTATCACCGGGGTGCGGTTCAAATATGACTATGATCTAGAATCCTATCTGCTCAAACACATGTGGGACTGACAAAAAATTCCTGGTTTTTCTTTTTCATGCAACCTTTTCCTTCTGCCAATCGTATGGTTCATGAAAGATCTTTCAAACCAAGGCTGCCTCCCTGCCGGGAAGCACCAATGTACAGGAGTTTTTTATGAGACTATCCGTAGAGGAAGCATTCCAGCGATACGGTGACCGGGTGTTTTCCGCTGCTTTCAGCATCTGCCAAACCAAAGAAGATGCCGACGACACCGTGCAGGACACCTTTCTGAAATATTACACCCAGAATGCAGACTACATAGACGAAACCCACCTGAAAGCCTGGCTTCTCCGGGTTGCCATCAACCGGGCCAAGGATATTACCGGCGCCTTCTGGCGCAGGAACCGGGTCAGCTGGGAGGACTACATGGACGAGCTGGAATTTCAGGAGCCAGAGGACCGCAGCCTTTTTGAGGCCGTCATGCGTCTGCCGGAGAAATACCGAATCGTGATCCATCTGTTCTATTACGAGGAATACTCCATTGAGGAAATCTCAGCCACTCTGCGCAGCCATCCGGGAACCGTGAAAAGCCGGCTGAGCAGAGGAAGAAAACTCCTGAAATCCATGCTTACGGAGGTAGTGTGCCATGATTGACAAGCAGCAGTATCAGCGCACCTTTGGTGTGCTCCACGCCTCCGGAGACTTTTTGAAGGAGGATTTCCCAATGAATAAGACAAACCATTTCCCCGTGCGCAAGCTGATCATTCTGTGCGCCGCAGTTATTCTGCTGCTCAGCACGTCCATCATCTGCTATGCCGAAGATGTGGGCGGCATCCGCACAACCATTCAGCTTTGGATTCACGCAGACCAGACCACCGCTGTGATGGACATTCAGAACGGTGAGTACACCCTTACCTACGAAGATGCCGACGGCACGCCCCGTGAGCAGGCTGGCGGCGGTGTCGTTGTCAATCCAGATGGTTCCGAGCGTCCTATGACAGATGAAGAAATCATGGAGCGTGTGATGCAGCAGGTACAAATGCCGGAGGTTGATTATAAGAAAGACGGCAGCGTCTGGGTCTATTACATGGATCAGGCAATAGATATCACGGACCAATTCAATGACGACGGCATCTGCTTTGTCCAGCTGAAAAACGGTTCCGATATTCTCTATCTCACCGTAGATTACAAAGCCGGGTATGCCACAAGCCCCGATGGGTTTATCCAGCCCGAGGAGATCCGTTGACCGAAAAAATGCCGCTATGGTTTCCTTTCGGATTCCATAGCGGCCTTACTCCATTTCCATGTCCATACACACCTCCTGATGGGCAGAGGTAATATTCACATAATCCCCGATGATACTCAGGGCGGAATCATAGCTCTGGCATTGGAAAATTCTGTTACGCATCTCCTCTGCCTGTTCCTGCATCCCATTCTTTCGAAGCGTCTCCGAGGCTTTGCCAATGAGATGAAAGATATTGCCGTCAGTGCCTATGAGGGGACAATCCGGCTTGACATGCTCAGGCTCCGCTTTTGATTCCTGAACCTGCACGAAACCGCCGAGACGATTGGAAACGTAGTCCGACAGCCATGTGCCGCCGAAGGTAGAATGGGTTCCCAGCCGCCATACGGCAAGCTTTCCCATATCCAGCTCCATATTTTCCTTGAAGGGAAACAGCATACAGGTCAGCCCATCATGCCGGAAGGTATAGGCTTCCTCAAACTTGGCGCCCTTTTTGAGGATGCCTTCCTCTGTGAAGATCTGATTGATGCCATCCACCCATTCCTGCGGATCACCCCCGCAGCCTTGAAGAATCAAGCCCTCCTGATCTCTCGTCCGACGGAGCTGCTCTGTAGAAATCTTCTGAATGCTCACAGTTTCATCCCCTCCATCCTCACGCCCTGTTCCTGGGCAATTTCCTGCTGGTTCAGTTTTAGGAAGCTGTCCACGCCGGGAATCAGCGAAAGGCTGCGCCCGTTGTCCCAGGCAACACCGATCTGACCGGCATCGTCCACATACCGAACGGTGCCTCGCGTTCCGGGTTCTACCGGGGCATAGGGGTCATTCATACTGCTCAATACAATTCGCGTGCCGGGTGGATAGCAGCTCCGGGTAAAATCCACCTGACTGCGGCTGGGAAATGGCATATTCATTTTGTGTCCTCCTTCTCAGATAGTTTCATCAGTCGTGTGCGCATACACTCCCCGTCCTCACCCCGGCACAGAAAACCATGTCCGGGAAAGGGGCACCCCTCGCACAATGGGGATGCCGTACAAACAGGCTTCTCCGTCTGGGCAGGAGGCCCCGTGTGGGAACGGTATTCGGGTCTGGTTCTGTTTGGCTTACAACTTCCTTTGTTCGGATTCTTCAATTTTAACCTCCATTTCCTCCAGCGCCCTTTTTGAGGCACGGGATATTATGCTAAGAAAACAAAAAAGCCGTCCTCCCTAAAAAGGAGAACGGCTGAGGAAAGGGTGCTGCGAAGCAGCGCCCTTTTTGAAAAAGAAAAAGCCGGGATACTTATGGCACTGCGCCACAAAAATCCCGGCTGATTCACATATGATAATTTTCTGAAAACTCTACTAAAAGCTGCGCCCTTTTTGAAATCCTGTCCGAAACCAAAAAAGGGCGCTGCGAATATCTTCGTCGTATCTGGCTGAGCCTGTTCAAAAAGCGTATGAAAGGGTGTTTGCATCTATGGAATTTCCAAAAATCGTGTTAACATTTTACCCAAGAGAATCAAACAATTATCCAGCAAATTCCCAATGTTTACCTGCAAAAAGCACTTTAGATGCAACTTATTGCAAGTTGCATCTAAAGTGTTGGGTAAACATGGCTCCCCCTGTTGGACTCGAACCAACGACCTGCGGATTAACAGTCCGTCGCTCTACCGACTGAGCTAAGGGGGAATATTTGTGTTGGCATTACCTATCTTCCCGGGCAGTCACCCGCCAAGTATTGTCGGCGTACATGAGCTTAACTTCTGTGTTCGGGATGGGAACAGGTGGACCCTCATGACAATCAATACCAACTATGTAGATGGCTCTTAACCATCGTTATGTCAAATGCTTTCGCATCTAACGCCTAGGATTTTAGCACATTTCTTCGTGCCTGTCAAGTACATTCTCAACAATCTTGGTGACCCGTACCGGATTCGAACCGATGTTAAAGGCGTGAGAGGCCTCTGTCTTAACCACTTGACCAACGGGCCATGGTGCACCTTCAGGGACTCGAACCCGGGACCCACTGATTAAGAGTCAGTTGCTCTACCAACTGAGCTAAAGGTGCAGATCCTTGACTTGTTTGCACTTTCCTGTGCTGTCCATGCACCCTGAAAACTGAACACTGTTCCTTATCTTTGCAATCCTGATCCAGCTCACTGAGCCTGCGCTTTGGTCAAGCTTTCGGCTTATTAGTATCAGTCAGCTACACGCATTACTGCGCTTCCACCTCTGACCTATCAACGACATAGTCTACGTCGAGCCTCA
>SAMEA3663092__coassemble_224_pt1 | contig 19882 bp, 20 predicted proteins | sample SAMEA3663092__metabat2_high_PE_027 | metagenome-assembled genome bin SAMEA3663092 (sample SAMEA3663092) | pig gut metagenome | biome: pig gut; feature: pig-associated habitat; material: faeces | place: France | collected 2012
CCCATCGGAACCGATGACCGAATTTACGCCATCGCCCAGGCAATGCGACTGGGTACCGGCGTGGACGAAATCGCGGACTGCTGCGGAATTGACCGCTTCTTCCTGCGAAAAATTCGGAATATCGTCAACATGGAAGGTTTCCTGAGGAACCACGCCGGAGACTCTGCCGCACTGTTTGCCGCCAAGAAAATGGGCTTCTCCGACCGTGCCGTTGCCGAGATCTGGGGTACGACGGAAAAGAGTATCTTCCTGCTGCGTAAGGAAAAGGGCATGACACCCGGTTATCGGATGATCGATTCCTGCGCCGCGGAGTTTGACAGCTATATCCCCTATTTCTACTCAACCTACGAGTCCGAGAACGAGTCGGTTGTGTCTGACCGCAAAAAGGTGATTGTTCTCGGCTCCGGCCCCATCCGAATCGGACAGGGTGTGGAATTTGACTACTCCACTGTTCACGCGGTGCAGACCATTCGGAACGCGGGATATGAAGCAATTATCATCAACAATAACCCGGAGACGGTTTCCACCGACTACACCACCTCGGATAAGCTGTATTTTGAGCCGCTGACGGCGGAAGATGTGATGAACATTATCACCCTGGAGCGTCCAGATGGTGTCATCGCTTCTCTGGGCGGTCAGACAGCCATCAACCTTGCCCAGCCGCTGACCGATCTTGGTGTAAACATCATCGGTACGGATTGCGCCGCTATCGAAAAGGCGGAAAATCGGGATGCCTTTGAGAAGCTCCTGCTGGAACTGAACATCCCCCAGCCCAAGGGCAGGGCTGTTACCCGGATCGAAGACGGTGTTTCCGCGGCAAAGGAAATCGGCTACCCCGTACTGGTACGCCCCTCCTTCGTTCTCGGCGGCCGGGCCATGCAAATTGTGTCGAATGAAGCCCAGCTGCGCCATTATCTGCAAACGGCAGTTGAAATTGACGCAGATAAGCCTGTCCTGGTTGACAAGTATATCCGCGGCAAGGAAGTGGAAATCGACGCCATCTGCGACGGCGAGCAGGTGTTTGTCCCCGGCATTATGGAGCTGGTGGAGCGTACCGGCGTGCATTCCGGCGACTCCATCTCTGTCTATCCTCCTTTCTCCATTTCCAATAAGGTCAAGGGCATTATCCTGCAATACGCCAAAAAACTGGGGCCTGCCATCGGCATCAAGGGTCTGTTCAACATTCAGTTTATCGTGGATCCCGAAGACAATGTGTTCATCATAGAGGTCAATCCCCGCTCCTCCAGAACCGTCCCCTTCCTGAGTAAAGCCACCGGCTATCCCCTTGCAGACATTGCTACCCGGGTTGCCCTTGGCCACAGCCTGCACGATCAAGGCGTGGATGTCCTCTATCCTGACGAGAAGAAGCGGTACTACGTCAAGGCCCCCGCGTTCTCCTTCTCCAAGCTCCGGGGGCTGGATGCCTACCTCTCCCCCGAGATGAAGTCCACCGGCGAGGCTATCGGTTATGACAATTCCATGACCAGAGCCTTGTACAAGGCCCTTCAGGCCTCCGGCGTGAAGCTTCTCAACTACGGAACCGTGTTCGCCACCGTATCGGACGAGGACAAGGAGGAGGCCCTTCCTCTGATCCGCCGCTTCTACCGGCTGGGCTTCAACATTGAAGCCACCCCCGGAACGGCTCTCTTCCTGCGAAAGGATGGCATCAAAACACGCATCCGGGCCAAGGTTGACGACGGCTCTACTGAGATTCTGGATGCCATTCGCTCCGGCTTTGTGTCCTATGTAATCAACACCATGGACGTTCGGTGTGAGGATGTTCACACAGGTTCCAGCCAGATCCGCCGCTGCGCCGTTGAAAATGGTGTCACCGTACTGACGTCGCTGGATACGGTTCGTGTCCTGCTGGATGTTCTGGAAGAGATTACCCTGGGAATCGCAACCATTGACGCATAACAAAAAGGCGCTGCCAGAAACCTCTCTGGCAGCGTCTTTCCGTATTGATTAAACGGTTTCAATTTTTATGGTATTGGTATTTCCCTGCTGGCCGTTTACAGGGCCGCCGGTCAGAACCATATTGTCGCCAGGCTGGAGATTCAGCGCGTCAACCGCCGCCTTTTTGGCGTAGTAGAACATGACTTCCATGCTGGGGAACTGATCCGCCATCACCGGGGTTACGCCCCAGCTCATGGACAGACGGCGCCAGATCTTCCGATCGGTGGTCATGCCGATAATATCGATGGGCGTACGGAACCGACTGACCAGCATAGCGGTCTTTCCGCTGACGGAGCAGACCACAATGGCCTTTGCGCCCACGTCAATCGCCATGGAGCACACTGCATGGGAGATGCAGTCCAGATTGTTCTTTCCCGCAAACTCCGTAGAACGGAAGCGCTGCTTATAATCCGTGTGTTTTTCTGTGTACTCGGCAATGCTTGCCATGGCCTTTACGGCCTCAACGGGGAATTTACCGGCCGCCGACTCGCCGGAAAGCATGACACAGGAGGTGCCGTCGTACACCGCATTGGCAACATCGGAGATTTCCGCACGGGTGGGACGAGGATTCTGAATCATGGATTCCAGCATTTCCGTAGCGGTGATAACACGCTTGCCCAGCAGTCGGCACTTGCGGGTCAATTTCTTTTGCACCGCAGGAACTTCCACATAGGGGATTTCCACACCCAGATCGCCTCTGGCAATCATAATGCCGCCGCAGGCGGAACAAATTTCTGTGACATTATCCACGCCGGAGCGGTTTTCGATCTTCGCGATGATTTCAATGTCGCTTCCGCCGTTTTCATCCAGCAGCTTCTGAATATCCAGCACATCCTGCTTGGTAGAAACAAAGGATGCCGCGATAAAGTCAACGCCGTGCGCAATGCCGAACAAAATATCGGACTTATCCTGCTCGCTGAGGTAAGGGCCGGACATAACCTTATTGGGGAAAGACATGCTCTTGCGGTCGCTCAGTACGCCGCCCACCAGACACTTGCAGCGGATCTCGTGGCCACAGATTTCCTGCACCTCAAACTGAACCATGCCGTTATTGACCGTAACCACATCTCCGGGCTTCAGATCTTTATGAAGCGCCTTGTAATTCACACTGACTTTTGTTTCATCGCCTTCCACCTCGTCCGTGGTGAAGGTAAAGGAGCTGCCCTCTGCAATCGTAACCTTCCCGGCAGCAAAGGTGCGGATTCGATATTCGGGGCCCTTTGTGTCCAGCATAATCGCGATGGGAAGCCCCAGCTTCTGCCGTACCTGCTTAATGAGCGCGATTTTCTTTGCGTGTTCCTCGTGGGTGCCGTGAGAGAAGTTAAGCCGCGCAACGTTCATGCCGGCAAGGCACATCTGAGTCAGGGTTTCTTCGTTTTCGCTGGAAGGACCGATGGTACAAATGATTTTTGTTTTCCGCATAATGTTCCTCCTATCGTATAGACATCTTGGTATCATCTGTATTTTATCACGCATCCCGAAATCCGTCAATCTATTCCATCAAATTTTACAAGATCTCTACATGATAGTGTATTAACCAGAAATTCATTTGCAGGAAATAGGCCATGATCTGAGGATTTCGCATCAGCTGCCCGTACCATGGCCATGGGGATGTGCTCTCCAGAATCTCCATCAGCTTTTCTTTTCTGACAATCTCCCACACCGGGGCATTTTGCGATGCCATTTCCCGGAATCGTCCGGCAATCAGCTCCGTATAGCGTGGGTCAAAGGTTTTGGGATAAGGACTTTTCTTTCGATACAGCACTTTCTCCGGCAGCAAGCCCTTTACTGCTTCCCGCAGGAGTCCCTTTTCCTTCCCCTGATAATCCTTGAATTCCCAAGGCACACCGTACAGGTATTCCGCGATACGATAGTCACAAAACGGTACCCGTACCTCCAAACCGTGATACATACTCATCCTGTCCTTCCTGTCCAGCAGAGTCTGCATGAACCAACGGAAATTCAGGTTGACCATTTCCTTCATTCGCTTCTCCAGCGCGGGCGTACCGGGAAGAATATCACTTTCCCGGCAGGTTCTTTCATAGGCATCCCTGATAAATTCCTCAGCGTTTAAGGCTGCGGTGGATTGCAGCAGCGAGATACGCTGTTGGGTATTCTGCGCCCACGGGAAGCCCTCCCGCTCTCTGACCTCAGGATCCCGATACCATGGATAGCCGCCAAATATCTCATCAGCGCACTCACCGGACAGAGCTACCCTCACCTCCCGGCGAATATCCCCGCAGAAGGCCAGCAGTGAAAAATCCACGTCCGCCATTCCGGGAAGATCTCTGGCGATTGTGGCCTCCTCCAACGCATCACACAGGGTTTCCGGCGGCAAAACTGTCCAGTGGTGTTCCGTATCAAACGCGTTTTCCATGATACCGATATACATACTGTCGGAATTTGGCTGGAATTTACTGGCCTGGAAGTATTTTTCATTGTTCAAATAGTCAACGGAGAAGGTTTTCAGCCGCTTTCCTTCTTTTTGCTCCTGTTCCGCGCAAATCGCGGTGATGATACTGGAATCCAGTCCGCCGGACAGGAAGGTGCCAATGGGAACATCCGAAACCATCTGTCGGGCAATCGCGTCAAAAACCAGATACCGCACCTGTTCCACGGTGTCGGAGAAATTCTCACGATGCTCTCTGTCCCGTAGCTTCCAGTATTGGTTTTTTGTCATTTTTCCATTCTGATAATACGCAAACCACCCCGGTTCTATCTCATGGATTCCCTGAAATACACCGCTTCCCGGCAGCCTTCCCGGCCCCAGCAAGAGGAGCTGGGCAATCCCCGTCTCGTCCAGTCTGGCCTTTACCGTGGGAAATGTCAGAATCGTTTTCATTTCCGACGCGAACAGAAGGCCATTTTCATGCTCCAGATAGAAAAGCGGCTTTACACCGATTCGATCGCGGGCAAGGAATAAGCGTCTATGGTTTTCCTCCCAAACGGCGAACGCAAAGATCCCATTCAGCTTCTCAAGGCACCTGTCACCGTATTGCGCGTATGCGTGCAGCACAACCTCTGTATCCGAGTGACCATGGAAAGTGTGACCGCGGGATATCAGTCCTCTACGCAGCTCAGCAGTGTTGTACAGCTCCCCATTATAGATGAGCACATAGCGCTCCCCTGCCCATTCAAGGGCCATGGGCTGCTGACCGCCCTCCGGGTCAATGATTGCCAATCTCGAATGCAGCAGCACCGTGTCCTCGCGAAGATAGGTTCCTTGAGCATCCGGCCCACGGCGACGCATGGTGGCCAGCATGGATTTGTGTATGGATTCGTCCGTTTTCAAGCCGATGATTCCGGCAATCGCGCACATAGCATCACGTCCCTTCATCTGGATATTCTATGTATACCCAGATGCGGATTGTGCATACTAGCATCGGTGATGATCGATGACAAACAGCAAGGAAATTCTGTCCTCCGTATTGAAAACCACGCAGATGGGCCAGATCGGTATTCGCAGCGTACTCGATACCAGTATGCGCCCGGCACTTCGAAAAGCTCTTGAGTCTCAGCTTCACGAATATGATTCCATCGAAACGGAGGCCCATTCCATCGCAACCCAGCGAGGCTGGGAGCTTAAGGAATTGGATCCGGGAATCCGTATGATGACGGATATGATGACCCGGATGAAGCTTCACGGCAGGAACACCGATTCCAAAATCGCCGGGATGATGATTCAGGGCAACACCCGGGGTATGATCAAGGGACTGAAAAACATCCATCAGTTCGCCGATCAGGATTCACAGGTGAAAACCGTCTGCCAGAAGCTGCTGGACTGTGAAACCGCAAACATCCGGCAAATGCAGGGATATCTTTAGCAGGCAGGCAGCGCCGGAGCGGTGCTGCCTGCACCTTTTGACCGGCAATGGCATATCCTATCAAGAATTGAAAGGAGTTGATTGCGTGCCATCCACCGGCTACATACAGGTGCGTGCCTATACCAGCAACGCGCAATATCCCCTGAGAAATGTGGCAATCACCATTACCTCTCAGGACGGAACCGCCATTGCCATGCGTCTGACTGACAGAAGCGGAAAAATCACACCCATCCCCATTCCTGTGCCGGATAAGGCGGAGAGTCAGTCCCCTGACCCATCGGAGCGGCCCTACGCCGTTGTCAATCTGTACGCCCGTCTGAAGGGCTTCGAGCAGACGGAAGCGGAAAATTTGCAGGTATTCGCGGGAATAACCACCATTCAAAACCTGGAGATGATTCCGCTCTCAGAATTTCCTGGTCAGTGGGATCAAATGATTATTTTCGACACTCCGCCTCAAAATCTCTAGGAGGTGAAATATGCCGCAGATCCTTCCCTACATCCCCCAGCGGATCACTGTCCATCTGGGGCCGCCGGACTCAGACGCGCAAAATGTCACAGTCAGTTTTTCGGACTACGTCAAAAATGTGGCTTCCAGCGAAATCTACCCCACATGGGAGGAGAGCGCCCTGAGGGCGAATATTCTCGCTATCGTATCCTTTGCCCTGAACCGTGTTTATACCGAGTTTTACAGAAGCCGGGGATATGACTTTGATATCACCAATTCCACCGCCTACGACCAGTTTTTTGTCAACGGACGCAGCTATTTTGAAAATGTAGCGCGTCTGGCGGATGAGCTGTACACCAGCTATCTGCGCCGGCCTGGCTTTGTGGAGCCACTGGCCGCAAAATTCTGCAATGGTACCACCGTGACCTGCGAGGGGCTCAGCCAGTGGGGCAGCCAGAATCTGGCACAGCAGGGCTATACCACCCCGGAAATCCTGCGCAGCTACTATGGCGATGTGGAAATCGTCAGCAATGCCCCTGTGCAGGGAATTACCTCCTCCTATCCCGGCGTGCTTCGCAGAGGCTATTCCGGCCCAAGCGTCGTGATCTTGCAGGTTATGCTCAACCGAATCTCCCAGAACTATCCCGCAATTCCCAAAATATCACTGGTTGATGGTATTTTTGGCGCCCAGACAGAAGCGGCAGTCATTCGGTTTCAGGAAATATTCAATCTGACCCCAGACGGTGTTGTGGGACGTTCGACATGGAACGCCCTGGTGCGCTACTATGTGGCGGTCACCAGTCTGGCGGAGCTGCGCAGTCAGGGCCAGCAATTCTACGCGATTAACTGGGCCAATTCCAATCCGATTCAGCAGGGTGACCGGGGTGTCAAGGTGGAGCATTTGCAATACATGCTTCAGGTGCTTTCAGACTACATACCCGAAATCCCGCCGGTCACAATCGATGGCATTTTCGGCCCCAATACCCGAAACGCAGTTCTTGCAGCCCAGCGCCGGTTTGGATTGCCTCAAACAGGAATTGTCGATTTTGACACCTGGGAAGCCATCTACGATCAGTTTTCCGGGATCGAAACGACAACCTGGCGTGACCCGGAAAGCTTCCCTTATACATCAGCCATCCTTGGCAATTCCAATCCCCGTGCCCGCTACAGCGCAACCAGCACCATGTCCCAGTTCCCAGGCGGGAATCTCAGTTCGGGGCAGCAGGACCCCGTCAGACAGGAGGCACCAAGATGAGACAACCAGAATCCTTTGTAGGTCAGCCGATCCGAAGCCTGCAAACCATGCTTCAGGTCATTGCGCGCAATGACGAAAGCTACGCAGACCTTATCCCCGATGGTATCTACGGCCCGGAAACCATGCAGGCCGTCGCTGTTTTCCAGCGGAAGCATCTGCTGCCGGTTACGGGAATCACCGATCTGGCAACCTGGGAAGCCATCGTACCCGTTTTTGATATGAGTCTGGCGAATCAGGATGCAGCCGCGCCTATTGAAGTGGTTTGGAATCCCGGTATTGTAATTCTCTGCGGCAAATCTCATCCAAATCTCTTTCTGGCCCAAGGAATGCTGGCGGTTCTGTCTGATGTATACCATAGTGTCAGCAAACCATCACTGACAGGCGTACTGGATAACATCACAGCGGATTCTCTCGCTTCCTTTCAAATGCTGGCAGGGCTTCCGATTACAGGCAATCTGGATAGAGTGACATGGACGCATCTATCGAGCCAGTACCCATTGGCAGCGAACAGAACCACCGCGTCGCGTGATATGTAGCAAGTAATTATTTCGGAAATGTGAATTTTCATCAATGCGACTGGTAATACTTGATAATCCTTTGTCGGTTGTCTATAATAACTAAAACACAGGCCTTTGTACCAACGACATAAGCGGAGGATGAACCCATGTTTATCAAAAACTGGAAAAAGGACATTTTTACAATTCCAAATTTGCTGAGCCTTTTTCGCCTGGTGCTGATCCCTGTTTATGCCACCGTGTATCTCAACGCAACCCAAAACTACCAGTTTATTCTCGCGGGGTTCATTTTGGCAGTATCCTGCCTGACGGACATGATTGACGGGAAGATTGCCAGAAAATATGGTATGATCACCACACTCGGCAAGGTACTGGATCCACTGGCAGATAAGCTCACACAGCTGACGCTGACCATCTGCCTGAGCATGAAGTATCCGGTGCTGTATCCTGTACTCGGTTTGTTCATCATGAAGGAGCTGTTTCAGTTGGTGATCGGTGTTGTGTTTCTGCGAAAGGGAAAAATGCTGCCGGGTGCCCTGTTGGCAGGTAAGGTCTGTACAACGGTACTGTTTATCAGTCTGATTGCGCTGGTTCTGCTGCCGGATATCGATCCCGCGGCAGTAACCGTCATCGCCGTGATCGACGCACTGTTCCTGGCCGTTTCCTTTATGAGCTATGCAATGGCCTATTTTGGAAAAAACGTCAAGGTTCGGGATATTGACACGGAATAACCGAAAGAATATAACATACGGCGGCTCAATGTACTGAGCCGCCGTGTTCCTTAGTCCTCTCTGTCCGGGAAGCAACGTGTCACGGGTACACCGTCGGGTTATCCGCAGATATTTCCACGGCATCGGCTTTCCCCATCGCTTCCCTCGTTGTATGTATAGTATACCAGATATTTTCGGCATTTGGTGAAGAATTCTTGAACAATCCCCAAAAAGAATCTGACAAAATGCACAAAAAAAGGACAGCACAAATGGCTGTCCTCACAATCTTAGGTGGGATACGCGTTACTGAAAAGCAGCAGCAGCGGCAGAGCCAGCGTAAAAACACTGATAGACCAGGAGTACATCGCTTTTCTGGAACAGAACATCAGTATCAGGCAGCCGCCAGTCAGGGCCAGAGGCCCCATCACTGCCATATTCCGGCTGATATACTGGGCGAACTCCCCGGTTGCCTGCAGGTTTATGCCAACCTGCTCCGGCAAATGCTCACGATTATACTCGGCCAATTTCAGCGCATAGTAAACAACAGGGGCTGCCAACACAAGCTTTCTCAGCCGAAAAAGCCACAGGCCAATCAAATTGATTACCCGATTGATTTTTCCAAGCACCGTTTTCACTTTTGCGATTCCCGTCTGGCTTTTTCCTTCATTCACAATCGATCCGGCGTTCTCCATATGCTTCCTCCCCGATCTTTTTACCGCATTGTACCACAAATTCCAACCATAAGCAAGTAAACAATTCATGTCTGCTTCTTAGAGCAACACCGCACAATGGGAAATGCGATACATTTTTTCAAATAGTCCAGTTTATTACACTGTTATTACGTTATACTCTCCTCAGGTTGGTCAGAACAAAACACGCTGATAGGAGGGTATTCCATGAAATCGATTACACAAGCCACACATCTCCATTTTTACAGGAAAGCCGCGCATTCAAGCATACCTGTCAAAGGGTTTTTCACTGTCAAGCAGCTGGACGCAGCCGTCATGATTGTTTCTCTTGCAGGTTTATTCAGTGCTTTTGTGTTTCTGGCAACGATGTCATAGCAAATCCTTTTCCCTGATCACTTTGCAGGTTTTCATTTTTCCATCCACTATTTCGATGATGCCGGCAGAGCCTCCGTAATATCCGCAGCTGCCCGGGTTCATGACCCACAGGCCATCATCCTCCCTGTGGCAGTCGGCAGCATGCGTATGACCGTACAGCACAATATCTGCCTTTGCGGCTCTGGCATCCTTCAAAAGAAGTCCAATACTCATTTTCACCTGATGCCTATGGCCGTGGGTCATATAAACACGCACACCGCAAATGTTCTCGACGAGGATTTCCGGCAGTCCAGGTGGGCAACGGTAACGGTCGCAGTTGCCGGGCACCTGATACACCAAAATCTGAGGGTATTCCTCCTTCAACACGACTGCATCGTCAAAGTAGTCCCCAAGATGAACCAGGACATCTGGCCGGATGGTATCTGCGCATTGGCGCATAAAACGAAGCGATGAATGCGAATCCGAAAGAACCAGAATCGTCATAGTTCTCCTCTCTTTTCAGTCTGTGTGATGTTTCACCGAAAAATACGGCTGAAAAGCCACCAGTTCTTCCCGAAATATCCAGAAAAACAATCGTACTACAGTATACGATTATAGCACGAAAGCATCATCTGTCAAGAATTGGGCAGAATTGGCGGTTATGAAAACGAAGCTGTAGTCACAATTTCCTCTGCTGGCGCATATTCTATTGCAGGAAATGTAACTTGTCAGGAGGGATTCTGGTATGCAGCAGATTCCACAGATCGGTGAATTGATCCGAATGGCGCAAACCCCGGCTGGCCAGCAATTGATCGCTCTGCTTCAGAAACAGGATGGCCCCAAACTTCAGAAGGCCATCACATATGCTGTGTCGGGTGATTATATCCATGCCAAAGCAGCTCTGTCAGACCTATTGTCAACACCCGAGGCACAGGCATTGCTCAAGAAGCTGGAGGAACAAACATGAGTGAACTTGAGGAGAAGCTCGGGGGTATCCTATCCAATCCCCAAATCATGCAGCAGATTGCGGCCATGGCACAGACACTTGGCAAAGCGCCCAATGAGCAGCCGCCGTCTCAGCCAAGGCAGCCGATATCGTCTCTGCCCGATCCTTCCCTGCTGCAGGGGATATCCAAAATGCTGGAAACCAGTCAGGTGGATCAACAGCAGCAAGAGCTGCTTCACGCGCTATCCCCTTTTTTATGCCAGTCACGAATTAACAAGCTGGAGCGTGCAATGCGTGCCGCAAAGATGGCCGGACTTGCGTCCGTGCTTCTGAAGCCCGGTGGATCAGTTTTCCTGGGAGGGAGGTAGGATATGTACAATCGTTATGTGCCTCAGCCTGACGGTTCCTATCGCAGGAATCGAATTCAGGATCCCCAACGCGCCGTCGCGCAGTCCTCACAGCAGACAATTCCGCAGGAAGCTTTTGGAAACGTTCAAATGCCGCAGACTCCCACCAACACCTCACAATATCCATATAGCGGACGGCAACCTCAAAGAAGGGTCAGCCCATCCGCCTCAGCTTCTGCGGGAAGCTTTCTGCGTCGGCTCCTTCCGGGTAATCTGGAAACCGAGGATCTTCTGGTTGTTGTGCTGCTGCTCCTGATGGCAGGCGACTGCGAAGACGAACGAAATAACGCGCTGCTGACGCTGGCATTATACCTGCTTTTATAAAATACTGAGAAATTCCGGCTTTTTGGAGCTTTCCGTTTTCATGGGCTTGCAAGCTGTCGTCATTTTTGCTATTATATAACATAATAGGGTAGTTGTATTGACATAAAACGCTTTTTGCACCTCAATACCCAGATATAGGAAGGAAATCGTATGTTCCAGAACTCTCTTTCTCATAGCCGCATCCACGACTTTTGGACAAACAGTGTGCAGTTTCACGGAAAACCGTGCTCCATACTGGCACTGGGCGTGCGGGTCTGCGATACAGCCCTTGAAAAACTGAATTTGTCGGAAGCTGAGCCGGAACGACTTGTGTGCGTTTCAGAATACGTCGGTTGCTGTACCGATGCAATCCAGGTCTGCCTGCATTGTACCGCCGGAAAAAAACATCTCCTGTATTATAAAACAGGGCGTATCATCTTTACAGTATATGACCTGTTTTCCGGCAATTCCGTACGGATCTGCGCAAAGCCGGATATCACTGAGAATCTTCGCCAATGCTCGCCAGAGCGGATCCTGTCCCTGCCGGAGGAAACGCTGTTCTATTTTGAGGAGGCACACCCGCTCACCCAGCGTACCATAAAGCGTGTTTGCAAACCCTGTGACGCACCGCCGGAAAGTGTTCCCTATCGTGATTCTGGTGTTCAGGACAGCCCTGAACAATTTCTAAAATTTGATCTTTCTGATAACGGGGCTTGTCGGGTTCCCAGAAGGCGGAAATAATCGTCCCACTTCTCTGGTTCCGCATTTCTGTGACGCTGGCTTCACAGCCTTTTTTGAGAAATATGTATTCATCAAAACAAAATCCCGGCTCAACATGAGTCGGGATTATTTAGGGCAACACCGCATAATGGGGCAAGGAGATTCGGCGAGAGATTTTGTTCCAAGCGAAAGTATGGAAAATGCGGGAATACTGGATGTATTTCCCATTTTTCATACTGCACGATTGGGGCAAAAGATCCGCTGAAGCCCGCAGCTCCCATTGTGCGGTGTTGCCTTAGATGCCCTGAGCCACTGAAGGTCAAGAAAACCCACACAAAATACCCATGCGCTACAGTATCCGCTCCCTGATAGACGCGATATGGCCCCTATGGTGTCGAGGAAACCCTTACCTTCGCGAAAGGAACGTTTTTCTGTCAGCACGGTATTCATCATGGCACAGATGGATCATCAGCTCCTCCATTGACGCGGCAAGCGCCAGGAAGCAGACTGCCCAGCTATAAGCGATGCCTGTCGAAACCGCAAGCACATAGGGCAGCAGAAAAACCACTCCCCCAGTCAGCTTATTGAGCCAGGTGTGCAGCGAGGCAAAACGATGGTATTTTACGGCAGCGGTTGTGTAGGCCAATACGCGTACAAAGAGAATGACCGCTACAACATACCAAACAGCAGCCGGCAACGACTCCCATAAACACGGAAAAAGCCGGAGCAGGAGGATTCCATAAAACAGAAGATCCGCGATACTATCCAGTTTCGCGCCAAACTCACTGGCCGTACCTGTTTTTCTGGCCAACCACCCATCCAGAACGTCCGTCAATCCGATAATCGTATAAGTCACAAGAAATCTGTTTGAAGCTATTGGAAGAATCAGCAGTACGAACGAGAACACGATGCGCATAGATGTGCAGGTATCCGCTGTATTCCATTTGTGTCCATGAATCATCATGCTCCCACCTTACGCACAATAGGAATGAACCCTTTTGCCAGACGTTTTCTGCCTGTACCGTGCAGGCACCGCTTTTCCCCTAGAGAAGCCTGAGGCTACCGTTCCTTCACTGTTTCGACAGCAGTGCGATACCCGCGCAGGTCAGACCAATCCCAAGCAGGCAGACAGCGGTCTTCTCATCCAGACTGCCCAAACGAGACAGCACCACAACGGCAACGCCCATAGCCAGCGTCAGAGCCTTAAAAACAACAGATGCGATTTCACGAATTCTTTCCATGGCGGTTTACTCCTTTATTTTGATGTACTGGCATTATATCAAATGGCAGTGCTCAAAAATAGGCGCATTATTCATCTGCTTGTGTTCATTTTGCAGATTTTCATAATGCGGCTGCTTGACGGCGGCAAGCAATCGCGTTATGATCAGCTGCATTTGATCGTTTGAATCTCTCCTAGAAATAATGAAAACCGAAAGAGCAAATGCTCTTTCGGTTTTCATGGTCCGAGTGTCGAGATTCGAACTCGAGGCCTCTTGAACCCCATTCAAGCGCGATACCAAACTTCGCCACACCCGGATATTCTGTTCGCCGCTCTCTTGGCGACTTCGATATGATATCACAGAAGTTCAAAAAATGCAAGCATTTTTTTCGCTTTTTTTCAAGTTTTTTATTTATCCCCAGAAAGTTCTTGATTTGGTATATTTCTGTAAAAAAATCGTAAAAATCATGCTTTCATACTCTGCTTCAGGAAAAAAATGCCCGAGCCGGAAAGGCAAATCCTCTCCGGGCAGGATGCCTGACTGGCATCGGCATACAGATTGATCAGGTTTCTGGTTTCGCTGACCACATGAACCTTCACGATGACCCGCTCTCCCGGCCGCAGGGGTCGGTGATAGTCCACAGACAGGTGCACGGTTGGCGTAATTCCCTCCCCTGCTTTCAGGCAGTAGGCCACGAATCCCATAGCCTGATCCAGAATCGTGGCACCAAGACCGCCGTGGAGCGTCCCAGCAGGGTTTCGCATCCATGGCATGGTCTGGCAGGTCATCACAATTTCATCGTCCTCACAGGACACGAACTGAAAGCTCAGCATTTCGGCGATAGAGCCGGGGGCGCTGGACTCCGCCTGCGCAATGCGAATGCGAACCTTTTCCCCCAAGTCAAGCGGATCACTCACCACGTTCGCTGCTGACCACTTTGCCGATGTTCCACAGGTGGGCCACCGTCCGCTCCGCTTCCTTCTTCTCTTCCTCGTTATTGTACTCCACATAGATGGTGTGGGCGCTGCAGTCACAGCACTCCACCTGAACGTTCCAGCCGCCCTCGTGCATAATCATGCCCGCGCCGCGGCAGATGGGGCATTCCTCCAGCAGAATCATTTCATCCATTTTCGTTTCTCCTTATCTGAAAATCGTTTCGTTTGTGTCAAATATCTCTTCCCGGAAGCAGCGGACATAGTCCGGCGACAGCCCGGGCAGGTACTTCGTGATGGCAGCGCTCAGCTGCATGGGATTCAAAGAAGGGTTCTGACAGCTGTGCAGGGCGGTGATCTCCACTTCCCTGTCTGACAGCTTTTTCACCGCCAGCCTGCGGAGCATGGGAATGATGTCCTGCTGGGTGGTGCCGTTCTTTCCCTTCTTCTCCACGATCAGCTCAGGCCGGGAAAACAGGCTTTGAATCACATCTTCTGCATCATCAGAAATATGTCTGTCATATTCCAGAACCAGTCGGCTTTGCAGCAGCGCAAGGTTTTTGAGCTTCTGTCCCTGTTCATAGACTTCCCGGATATAGACGCCATCAATCAGCGCGGCGTTCAGTTTTTCCCGGATTTCAGCGCAAGTGTAAGGGCGTTCCAGTTCAAAGTCCAGCAGCTCGCATTGGCTTTCCACGCCAAGGCTCAGCGGCAGAGCAATGGACACCGACGGTCTTGGGTTGAAGCCCTGGGTGTGGGTCAGAGGCAATCCGGCCCGCTTGAAGGCCCGCTGAAACACCCGCATCAGGTCGAGATGGGAGATATAGCGGGCATTTCCCGTCTTTTCAAACAGTGCTCTAGGCATCGCAGGTCACCTCCTGAAGCAAGCTGTTGGCGCCGCAGCCGGCACAGCCGTGGCGGCAATCGGGCGTTACCCTACCATCATAGGCACGGCGACGCTCCCGTTTCAGGAAGGCCTTGGACACGCCCACATCAATTGCATCCCACGGCAGGATCTCGTCCTCGCCATAACCCCGGGTGGTGTAGAAATCCTCCTCGACGCCGCACTGGCGGAACGCGTCGTACCACTTTGCGTAGTTGAAGTATTCATCCCAGCCATCCAGCCGGGCACCGCTTTTCACAGCTGTCTCGATAACCGGCCCCAACCGGCGGTCGCCCCGGGCAAACACGGCCTCCAGACGGCTCAAATCCGGGCTGTGGTAGTCATAGACAATGGACTTGGAATAAAAATGGGATTTTAACAGCCTGCACCGGCGCAGATACTCCTGGGGCGTAATCTGCTTTTCCCACTGGAAGGGGGTGTGAGGCTTGGGCACAAAATAGGCCGTAGCCACATGGACACGAAGGCCCCGCTTTTTATTCACCGCGTTTTCCTTCCAGGCCTGAATGACCTTATAGACAAGCTCGGCGATGCCCAGTACGTCCTCGTCGGTTTCCGTTGGCAGGCCCAGCATGAAATAGAGCTTGACGTTGTTCCAGCCGCCGGAGAAGGCCTGACAGCAGGTGTTGAGGATTTCCTCCTCCGTCAGATTCTTATTGATCACGTCCCGCAGGCGCTGGGTACCCGCCTCGGGAGCAAAGGTCAGACCGCTTTTCCGCACCGTTTGCAGCTTTTCCATCAGCTCCCGGGAGAAATTGTCGGCGCGTAATGACGGGACGGACAGGTTCACCTTATTCTCAGCGCAATACGGAATCAACTGGTCTGTCAGTTCCTTTAGGCCCCGATAATCAGAAGTGGACAGGCTGGACACATTGATCTCATTGCTGCCGGAATATTCCAGCGTCTCCACCGCCTGCCGGTAGAGCACCTCCGGGCTTTTTTTGCGAACAGGACGGCAGGAAAAGCCCGCCTGGCAAAACCGGCAGCCCCGGATGCAGCCCCGGAAGGCTTCCAGATTGGCCCGGTCATGGACGATCTCTGTGGAAGGAACGATCATTTTCGCTGGAAAATAGGCACTGTCCAAATCTTCGACAATGCGCTTGGTAACGGTTTCCGGCGCGCCATTCAGGGGAACAATGGCTTTCAGCGTACCATTCTCGTTGTATTCATGGCGGTAGAAGCTGGGAACGTACACACCGGGAATCTTTGCCACTTCTTTGAGAAAGGTCTCCTTGTCCCAGTCCTCCGCCTTGGCGCGGTCGTATAGGGACACGATTTCCACGGTGCTGTCCTCCCCTTCTCCCAGAGAGAAGAAGTCGATAAACTCCGCCAGCGGCTCCGGGTTGAAGGCGCAGACACCGCCCGCAAAGACGATGTTCTTGAGGCCCTCACGGTCTTTGGCGTGGAGGGGAACCCCAGCCAGCTCCAGCATATTGAGGATATTGGAATAGGCCATCTCGTAGCCGATGGTGAAGGCGATCATGTCAAAATCCCGAACGCTGTCCTGACTTTCCAGCGCCCACAGGGGCAGATTGTGTCTGCGCATTTCCGCCTCCATGTCCCCCCAGGGGGCAAAGACCCGTTCGCACCAGACGCCCTCCATCTGATTCATAACGCCGTACAAAATCCGCATTCCCAGATTGGACATGCCGATTTCATAGGTATCCGGGAAGCAGAACGCCACCCGGACGCGGATGCTCGACAAGTCTTTTTTTACTTCTCCCCACTCACCGCCGGTGTAGCGCGCGGGCTTCTGCACAGCCGTCAAAATCCGCTGTTTCAGTTCGGTCATAGCATTACCTCTTTGTATATGGTAGACCTATTGTACAGCGACTCAGGCCGATTTGCAAGGGATTTTTGAAAGCAGCAGCCGGGATAGCACCGTGATGCAGGCAAGGACAGGAAGAAAACCGGCTTTTCCGCAAACCGCCAAAAGCAGGGAAAGCGTGAGCAGCCCGTAAAGTATCAGGCATTGTATTGTGTGAAATATCCTTTCCGCCCACCTTGGACAGAGCCGCCGCAATACACATAAAAGCATTCTGCCGCCGTCCATAGGATGCACCGGGATCAGGTTGAATATCCCCTGCGCCAAACCGCAAAGGGCTGTTTTCGGAAAGAATCTGCACAGGGAAAGCAGAAAAAGGCTTGCCGCCGGCCCAGCTGCGGCGCAGAGAAACTCTGCCCGATTTCCCAGAGGCCCCATGTGGATTCGCGCCCCTGTACCTCCGATGGAGATGAATCCCAGCTGCCCCCGAAAGGCATGGAGTACGGCAAGGTGTCCCAGCTCGTGAACAGCCGCTGCCAGCAGCGCCGCAAGAAGCCAGTCAATCGGAAGCAGCAGCATCAACGCCGCCATCAGGATAAATGCGGAAGGCTGAATGCGGATCATCCGGCAATCACCTGCTGGCAGAAAACCTGCAGGGCATCCTGAAACGGCGCCCCGGCTTTCAGCTGGGTAAGCATATGATCCAGGGATGCCGCTGTGACAGTCACATCCCCGGGAAAGATGATTTTTAACAGGAGTGCCCGCTGATCCTTCAGGACGGTGTTGAGCAGCAGAATCGTAAGCAGGCAGAAGGCAAGCATCAGAGCGGGATGATGCCGTTTTTTCTGTTTTTTTGCTTTTCCAACCGATTGATAGTCAATTCTGTAGCCCATGAGATCACCTCGGAACAGTGTATTCTGTAAGATTCCCTCCTATGAAGAAAACACGATCGGAGCAGTCTAGCCCCGGCAAAGAAAAATCAGACACACCCAGATGGGTGTGTCTGATTCCTGGTGGACCCGAGGAGATTCGGTTCCTGACCACTATGTGGTCAGTATAGAGCCAACGCCGTCGGTCAACACCCCACCGGGGTGTTGAATTTGATTGTTCGAATCTCCTCTCCAAGAAAAAAAGAGACACACCCGGATGGATGTGTCTCTTTTTTGGTGGACCCGAGGAGATTCGGTTCCTGACCACTATGTGGTCAGTGTAGAGCTGCCGCCGTCCAGCCGTCGGCAGTCATCACCCCACTGGGGTGTTGAATTTGATTGTTCGAATCTCCTCTCCAAGAAAAAAAGACACACCCGGATGGATGTGTCTCTTTTTTGGTGGACCCGAGGAGATTCGAACTCCCGACCCCTACAATGCGAATGTAATGCGCTCCCAGCTGCGCTACGGGCCCGTGATTACCTGAGTATTATAGCGTCGGGATGGCGGCTTGTCAAGTTTTTTCTTCCCTTTTTCCGAAAGATGTGATATGCTGTTGAGTGAAACTTTGAGATAAGGAGCTTTTGAATGCTGACCATCAATGAAATTCTGGCTCAGGAGCTGGGACAGAAACAGGAATATGTAGACAATGTGGTACAGCTCATTGACGAGGGCAACACCATTCCCTTCATCGCCCGCTACCGCAAGGAGCTGCACGGGGCTATGGACGACACCACCTTGCGGAATCTGGAAACCAGGCTGACCTATCTGCGGAATCTCCAGGCGCGCCGGGACGAGGTGAAGAAGTCCATAGAAAATCAGGGCAAGCTCACCGAGGAACTGTCCGCCGCCATCGATGCCGCCGCCACCATGACGGAGGTGGAGGATCTGTACCGGCCCTACAAGCAGAAGCGCCGCACACGTGGCTCCATTGCCCGGGAAAAGGGTCTGGAGCCCCTGGCAGAGGCTATTTTCGCCCAGGACGGTGCTGACCCCGCGGAGCTGGCAATGGCCTATATTGACCCGGAGAAGGGCGTGAATACCGTGGAGGAAGCCCTACAGGGTGCCAACGATATCATTGCGGAGAATCTCTCCGACGATGCCGACATCCGCAAGTCCCTGCGGGAGCTGGTCATGCGCCGGGGCGTGTTTACCTGCAAGGCTGCCGATGATGTGGAGGAAGACGGCGTATACAAGCTCTACTACGACTTCTCCCAGCCCATCCCCCGAATACTGGATCATCAGATTCTCGCCATCAACAGGGGCGAAAAGGAAGATGTGCTGAAGCCCAGCGTGGCTCTCATGGGCAACGAGGGCGCGGCGCTGGTGTGCCGGGCCGCGCTGAAGCCCACCATGAACGTGTCCGCCTTTGTCCGGGCGGCGGCGGAGGATGCCTATGAGCGGCTGATCTTCCCCTCCATTCAGCGGGAGGTCAGAAACGAGCTGTCCGATAAAGCCTACGCCGGGGCCATTCACAATTTCGCTCTGAACCTGAAACCCCTGCTGATGCAGCCCCCTGTCAAGGGCTTTGTCACCATGGGGCTTGACCCCGGCTACCGCAACGGCTGTAAGGTGGCCGTGGTGGACGCCACCGGCAAGGTGCTGGACACCGCCGTGGTCTATCCCACCTTCAGCGAGCGGAAAAAGCAGGAGGCCATCACCATTTTGTCCGGCCTGATGCGCAGGCACAACGTGCGCCACATCGCCATCGGCAACGGTACCGCTTCCCGGGAAACCGAGGCCATGACCGTGGAACTGCTCCATTCCTTCCCGGAAGCCAGCTATATGATCGTCAACGAAGCCGGTGCCTCCGTGTACTCCGCCTCTCCCCTGGCCGCCGAGGAATTCCCGGACTATGATGTAAACCTGCGCTCCGCCGTGTCCATTGCCCGGCGGTTACAGGATCCTCTTGCGGAGCTGGTAAAGATCGACCCCAAGGCCATCGGCGTGGGCCAGTACCAGCACGACTGCCCCCAAAAGGAGCTGGACGCCGCACTGGGCGCAGTGGTGGAG
>SAMEA3663092__coassemble_229_pt1 | contig 19706 bp, 8 predicted proteins | sample SAMEA3663092__metabat2_high_PE_027 | metagenome-assembled genome bin SAMEA3663092 (sample SAMEA3663092) | pig gut metagenome | biome: pig gut; feature: pig-associated habitat; material: faeces | place: France | collected 2012
CCTGAAACGGACGGAGGTGGCTTTGAACGCGGCGAAGCAGGAGCTGGAGCAGGCTCATCAGGAACTGGACGCCGCCGCGGTGCGGGAGCAGGCCGCTTTGCAGCGGGAGCAGGATGCCCTGCGCCGTGCTGAGGAAGAGGCCGCTCTGCGGGCACAGGCCGAGCTGAAGGCGGAGGAGAATACCCTGACCCGCCGGATTCTGGATGCCGTTACCCAGCGGCGTTCGGAGAAAAAGAAAGAACAGGAAGATATCAAATAACCCATGAAAACAAGGTGGATTTTTAAGCTTTTTAACGCCGCTGCCATTGGGCTGATTCTGGTGTCGGTGTTTGTGCTCCTGTCGGTGGTGCTGACCCCCGCTGGACAGGTGCCCCAGGTGCTGGGCTACAGCGTATTCCGGGTCATGACCGGCAGCATGGAGCCGGAAATCCGGGAGGATTCCCTGCTGGTGGTGCAGAAAACCCCGCCGGAGGACATTGCTCCCGGGGATGTGATCTCCTTTTTCTCCCCGGATCCCATGCTGGAGGGCGCGGTGAATACCCACCGGGTGGCGCGGATTGAGAAGGAGAATGGCAGGATCCAGTTTATCACCAAGGGCGATGCCAACGTCATCGAGGATGCCTATCCCACAGATGGGTCTGCATTGGTGGGCAGAGTGGTTTTTAAGTCCTATTGGCTGGGCAAGACCGTGAGCTTACTGTCCAACCCGCTGGTTTTCGGAACCATCATTCTGCTGCCGCTGGTGATCATCCTGGTGATGAATCTGTGCCGGGCGGTGCGGATCGCGGCGGATATCGCGAAAAAGGAAGAGGAAGAAGCCGTGCGCAAGGCGCTGGAAGAAATCAAGGCAAAGCAAAACGCTGAACACAAGGAAACCTGAAAGGAGGGCATGCCGGAATGGCAGAACAGAAAGAAAATCAGTTTTCCGGCATGACCCGGGAAGAGATCATTCTGGAGGCAAAAAAGCAGATTCTGCACAGCGCGGTGCTGGCACTGGCGGCACTGGTCGTCATCGGCGTGGCCTGCTATGCGTGGTTTGTGTCCAGCAGTACCGTAACTGCTATTGTAGGATCCGTCACGCCTGATGCTGACTGCTTTGAGCTGGCAAGTGAGGGAACAGCGGGGAAGTATGATGGCCTTGTTCCGGGAAGCATTCGGGTGCTGGGCGAAGCTTGGCCTGGAATCAGTGTGTCAGGCACACAGACCACACAAAATAAAAAGACGATTCTGTGGAATATGACCAGCGATAACAATTTGGGAAATTTCAGCCAGGCGGATAATGGAATTCAGCCTGGTGATTACGGCACCCTGGAGTTCTATGTGCTTCGAAAGCAACAGGGAGATTTGAAAATCAACTGCTATTTGGATATCATTCCTTTGGATGAAACAGGAAAAGAATTGGTATCGACCACGGAACAGAACACAACCGAAGCGGGCACAGGCGAGGCTGCCGATGCGACTCGAGTGCTTCAGCTATTGCGGGGGCATCTGCTGTTTTTCAGCACCTACCAGATTTCTACTATCGATTCTGAAGGCAAGCAAGTGAATACAACGATGCGGCAGCTGACGGATATATCCGACGGTTCTTTTCAGGTGGAGCTGCCGGCGGGCATGGAGGAGGTCAAGGTGACACTGAACTGGTACTGGCCTTACTTCCTGCGTCATGCCATTGAGTATTATCAGGAATTTGCCGAGAAGATGTCAGAGCGGGTCGTGGACTCTCTGGCAGAGGGCAAGGTGAACTATTTCTTCACAAATGATGCAACCATGGTGTATGTGGGAAATAAACGGAAGGACGAAAATGACACAAGAACTGTGATTACAAAACAGAACGTAACCCGTTATGCCAAGCGTTTGGGTGAATACTATAACGAGGCCGATCAGGTGATTGGCGACAACGTGAAGGGCATTGTCCTTCGCCTTCGGGCTGAGGCAGGGTGATTCCAGGAGGGATGGAAATGGAGCCGATGAACAGTGATCAGCGAAATACCCGGTGGCAAAAGCGGCAGCTGGTGCTGGCGCTGGTCGTATCCTGCGCGTTGATAATGGTGCTGGTGTCACTGGCTTGGCTGAACCATACCCGCAGTCTGGCCACTGCGACGAGGGTTCACGTACCGACTTTGTGGATTGACAATATTCATGGCATCAACGCCATGAATCTGGGTGAGATTGATGTGCAGGACGTGAACGAGTATGCAGAGAACAATCGCCCTTGCCGCCGGTATGTGTTCTCAGTGAAATCCAACGATTCAAATTCCTTCCGGCTTCAGTTGGCCTATACCACCAATATTCCGTTTACATACAAACTCTATCCGGCGATAGAATACACGCAGGAACAAGTGAGCTGCGTGCAGGTGGGAACCTATTTCTATGCCTATGGGAATCCAATGTCGCCCGAGAGGCTCATGACGGCCCATAACGAAACCTACCAGTCGGTGAATTCGCAAGGGGAAAAGACGGTTTACGATTACGTTCACGGGAATGCAGAACCGATGTATTGGATTTCAAGTCCGCAGACACTGGATCCCGGCGATCAGACAGAGGGACACTATGTCACCGAAGACAGCTCATACTACACCCGCTACTATGTGCTGGAAATCAGTTGGGACAGCAGCCTAAAAAACAACAAAGAGACGGACCTGGTGTATCTGCTGGCGGAGAGCGTCAGCTCGTAATGGAACGGTGCACAGCGCGTGAAAAGGATAAGATCAATGAGGAAACAGATTTTGAAATGGATCAAGCGGTATGGCATCACGGTGTGGCTGCTTGTCGCGATTTTGGCACTGGCGGTAACGGTTAGTTATGCTGCGTATGTGAACCGGGAAATCAATAAGTTCGTGCTTGCGACAGGAAAGGGCAATCAGGCATTTTTCAGCTCCAACTGTTTGTACCTGGTAGACGCAAAGGAGACGCAGTACAGAAACCGCCGCATATCGCCAACGCAGGCGGAACAGCAGAAAATGCTGACGTTTCCTGTGATCATCTGCAACTATGTCTACGGAAATTATCAATTGGTAAACTTGGATGATATTACCTATTCCTTCGCGGTCAAGCTGTATCCCAACGGCGGCAGTGTGTTGCCAAGTGATGTCGGGGATATCTATGTGACCGTAAATGGTACAAGTCATCATCTGAATGCTGATGGAGAACTTACCATCTCATCCCAGAAGCTGCCGGGAGGAACAGCAAACTCGCATACCTACGAAGTATTTATCCCGGAAGAGCTGAAGGACAAGGTGCTCTTTGAGATCACCGCGACGCCGAATGACGCTTCTCTGAGCGCGACAAACAATCAGAAATTGGCTGCAATGATCACCATTGCGGACAAGACGGTTACCCATGGCTGGTCCGGACGGTTCCTGGACGATTCGGGTTACAACCCATCCGGATACAGCGGTTATAATTATGAAATCAGCGGAACCGGCGAAGGCACGATTACACTCTCGTGGGATCCCAGCCTTGAGATCAGCCAGTGGTTTCTGAGAGACAACGGCTTGACAAAACCACAGAGCATGAATACCGATGGATATTATGAAGTGACATTTGCCGTAGGCGGGAAGGACGGAAACGGAACTGAAAGACCGTCCGCCTATCAGCTGCAATTCTATCTTGCGACCAAGCCTGACGAGAATCTGACTTGGAGCCAAATGAGCACAAAGGTGAAAGTGCGGTTCCAGGAACGAGAACAGGGAAGTACCTCTTAAATTCCTGGGGTTAACGATACGGAGAATACAGAATAAGCCGGTTTGGTATCAAACGAAAAGGTTGATAAATCATGAAAGCATTACTGAGTAGATGGGGAAGACGATGGATTGCGGGGCTGCTGGCGATTGCCATGCTGTCCGGCATGATTCCGACTGCCTTGGCATCGGAAACACCGCTGGATACCACGTCGGATACAGAAACGGAGCTGTTGCTGGAAGCGGCATCGGAAACCACAGCGGAGTCGGTGCCGGAAACCACAGCGGAGTCAGTGCCGGAAACCACGGCGGAGTCAGTGCCGGAAACCACGGCGGAGACGGTGCCGGAAACCACAGCGGAGTCGGTGCCGGAAACCACGGCGGCGACAGTCCCGGAAACCACGGCGGAAACAGAATCGGAAGAGGAGCTTTCTGAAGAAGAACTGGAGGAGCTCCTTCAGCTTGAGGGCGGCGAAATGGCGCTTTTCGGCACAAGATCGTCTGAAACCGTACAAGACGCAACCCCGGGTATCAGCTTGAACGATGCGATTGAAATTGCGGCAAAAATAGCGGGCGAAGGCAAATCATCGCTTGATTTTAGTGACAACGCAGTAACGGTACAAAGCAGCGCGGATCTGATCCTGCTGTCGTATGTTGATCCAAGTGAATATTGCGACCGTACAATCAATCTCAGCTTGGTGCAGGAGGGCATCGACTATTTTGATCTGGTGACACCTGTCGAGGACACAGTTGAACAGACCACAACAGATGAAAATGGCACAACAGCTACAACTGTCACAAAAATGAGGTACTCGTTCCAGGGACTGGGTGGAATAGATGCTAATCCATTTGCGGGAACCATTGCGACGAGTAGTCCCAAGCCGATCAGGACGGCAAGAGCGCTGTTTAACAAACTCTCCACAACTGCGACTTTGCCGGCAGAGAGTAATGCATTACAGTTTGAAATTCTGGAGCAGGCTGTCGATGGGCCGGTTCTGGCACAGAATGTTGAGGGAGTTGGGAAGGCAAATTGGGAGATCGGACTCTCGGGAAACGCATCCATCGGTGGTATCATCGGCACCATGACGGGTGGAATCGTGAAGCTGGAAGCGGAACTGTCCGACTGGACTAAAGAAACGGATAACGGGACAACATCTCAGGAAACGAATCTGACATGCACCGGCAATCCCAACGCGGGCTTCTTTTGTAATACCATGACTGGCGGTTCCCTGACCGCAACGCTTTCCGGCACAGGCAGCGTCAGCGTTACCGCGGCATCGAATGGCAGCGCCGGCGGATTTGTGGGTTCCATAGACGGTGGCACCCTGACCGCAAGCATCGACGGAGCAGATGCCAAAATAACCGGCGTTACCGCGGAGAATGGCAACGCCGGCGGCCTTGTGGGCACGGCGGTCAATTCTGTGGTTGCCACGCAGACAGGCTATACCCTCTCCGATATTACAGTCAAAGGCAAAAACGCGGGCGGCCTGATCGGCTCCTGCACAGGCTGGAACAATGCGGTCGAGGGGAAAAATATCATTGATCTCAGCAATTTTACTTTTAACGATACACTTAAGCTCTCCGGCGATACCGCCGGAGGTGTGTTTGGCGCGCTTACAAACAGCGGTGGAACGCTGACCATTACGACCACCGCTGAAAGCGGCAATGCAATCACAAGCACCAGCACGGCGGCCACCTATGGCGGATTGATTGGCACCTATTCTGCCAGTGAATTGAGTGATACGCTGGAAATTAAATCCCTGACTGTAAATTCAAGCAAAAATGACAATAAAGTATACGGCGGCATCATCGGCACTGTACCATCCACCTGCTATGTGAAGATGAGCGGTCTGACCGCAAACACATCCGCCAGTAGCGGCACCTTTGGCGGTCTTGTGGCAGAGGCGGGCAGTACTACTTCTGCTGTTCTGCTGGATGTCAATGGTGCCTCTGTATCAGCACCATCTGGAGGAATAAACGGCAGCTTCACAGGCGGCCTTGTGGGAAAACTGTCCAAGGGCGTTCTGCGGCTGGACGGCTCCATCACTGTGCCGGATATTGCCCCGGGCGAGAAAAAAGGCCGGATCGTCGGCGAAAACGGCGATGGTCTGGTGTACGCCGTTTCCACCTGTGCGCTGCCAACTTCTGGCGACGCTTCCAACATCGGCAATTGGGGCGAGGTGGTGCGGCTGGGAGGCCCAGATCTTCCTAATGATACGGTTGAGGGTAGTCTGTTCGAATTCAACAGCACTGCGCATACTCTGACCATCAACAATCTCGCCGCTTCCGACGGGAAATATACTCTCAACGGAACCGCCGATTTTGTTGGCTATGCACTCGCATATAACTATGATTCCAATGACGTTCTCATTTTCGATAATGACGTTGATCCGGCAGTTTCGCAAGATGTCAAACTGAGCGGAGCGGTTGTTCTGACCGGCACCGGCATTTTGGGCATCGGGCGGGATAACGGCGACAGTGCTGCCTTTACCGGGACTTTTGACGGTCAAGGCAACTCCATTAAGCTGGACATCGGCAACAATGCCGGCAAGCTGTGGGCACGGCAGAAAAAGAACGGTCCAAACTCCCATGGCTATCTGGGACTGTTTGCGCAGATCGGCGATGGCGCGCGAATTCAAGACGTAACCGTCAATGGAACGGTGAACATGTCCGTTCTGAACGGCACAGACGGCAACGCGAACGAGAATCCGCTTCGTGTGGCAGGTCTGGTTGCCCGTCAAGCAGCCGGAATCGTATCCTACAATGCCGTAACCGCAAATGCGGCTGTCACTGTTGACACCGATGTTACAAACACTCCCTTTGTGATGCAGGCGGGAATGGTTGCCTTTTGTGATGAGAACTCCACCCTGAATTTCACAAACTGTAGCTGGACCTCCACGCTTACCAACAGCCGAACAAACAGTAATGATCGCTCCGGCGGTTTCCTTGCTCATACCAAGGGGGGCATTACTCTGACGGCGGAGAACTGCACATTATCCGGCAATATTAACCACAGTAATAAGACGTCTGATGCTCGCGTCGGCGGTCTGGTGGCGGATATTGAGGAAAATAGCACTGGGACGAGTCAGATCACCCTGAAAAACCTGACCGTTTCCGCAACTGTCTCCGCAGCCAAAGCTGGTAATAACAATTACTGTGGCGGACTGCTGGGCTGTCACTGGTACAGTACCAATGTCGATTTTGGCGGAGAGGGAGTAACGGGCGTTACCGTTTCCGGCGCCAGTCTGAATGCCGGCAGCGCCAAATTCGGCGGTCTGGTGTATCAGGCCACCGGCCACTGGGATGCCACAGCCGATAACAGCATTCTGTTTACCAAGAAAGAAGATGGAACGAAAACCACCATCATCGGAACCACCGGCGACCATCGGAGCCTGCTGGTGGGTGACGGCCTGCACGATGCTCCGAAGAAGGCGCTGTATCTGGAGGTCGGCACCTGGGGTGAAAAGGGGGCTGCCTACTGGATCGATTCCAGCAATGTCCAGCTGGTCGATGCCAATGGGACTCCATTGAGCGGGCAGTTTGACGAGCTGGTGGGCGCGGCGTTCTACGGCAAAAGCGATAATAAACCTGCCTCTCCTGGCTTTTATGAGAATAACAATGCCATCATCTCCCTGACAACAAAAGATACCACGGAGATTGACAAGGGAACCCGCAACACATATACGAAGCAGCTGACGAACGAAATTTCCAACTACCAAGCCCGCTATTATTACAATCTGAGTAATATGAGCACGTCTAAGACACTGACCACGGCGCAGGAAGTCACCACTTGGAGTGCGTCTCAGTTCGCGGCGAGTAATATCCGAACCATTCTGTACGCCGGTGCGAATGACCCGGTCACTATCAGCAATGGAAACACAGAAATCGACCTGACGCACTACTCCTACTACCCGGTGACGCCGCTGAACACTGTTACGCTTCGTGATGCCACCTTGAAATTTGGCTTTGATGTCATTGAAGGTGTAGAAGAAGGCAACAAGAAACCGTCGGAAAGCAAACAGCACTACCTGATGCAGTGCGGCCTGCTGTATGATGCGAAAACCAACGTGACGGTGGAGAACGTGATCCTGTCCGGCGTGGTCGGCAAGACAACTAACAGCTCCGGCGCGCTGATTTATGGCACCGTCTTCGGCAGCACCAACCCGGAGAAAGTAGTGCCCGTGAGCCTGAGCGATATTACGCTGGAAGGTCTGCGGGTTAACGATGTGGGTGATTATGCCCCCCTGCTGATCAACAAAATCGGCCACAGTGTTAAGTTGAGTGTATCCGAACTCTCCACAGGAACGGGCTACACTGGGATTGCCGCCACCAGCCTGATTGGCCATGTGGGCAGCACCGATGCCACCAAGCTGTCGCTGACCTTTGATAAAATCGCTCTGGATGGACGGAAAACCCCAGGGAAAACCACGGTTTACAATAATGGCACGCAGCCCGTCCAGTACAACACCGCCAGTACGATTTTCTCCCATGCGACCCTGCTGGAATCCTTCAAATACGCTTCCGATAGTGTTGGAACTTACAACTTTGTGAAGAGTGACACACTGGTGACATATGGCGTGGAGCTGTCCAACAGTGGTACCAGCGGGCGAAACCCCGACAAGCAGTACCAATACTACGACGGCAGTTATATCACAGATGAACAGGATAAAACCGACCAAGATGCAGCGTATGTTCGGGGCAGGTACACGAACACCAATTTTATCCGCTACGTCTATGTGGCAGAAGGCGGGGAGAATAACGCTCACGAGCTGGACATCAACCAGAAAACCGTTGGCTTGACCTCGGGTTGTGGAACCTACGGTGACCCATATTTGATCGACAACCCTGACCAGCTGATTGCACTGGAGAAGTATCTGAATGAGACGACCAGAGCAAGCGTAGCGGATTTTCAGGTTAAATTCAATTCCAAAGTGCTGTCTGGCCAGACCCAGACGGAAACGAGTTACCACTGCGCTGGAGTTACGCTTGCACCTGATACCACAGGCACAGATGACGTGTATACCTGTAATGGGGGTACATGGAAGAATGCCGCAGATGAGGATGCAAATGGCGAATTCCTGCTATACCTTCAGAACGCGTACTATCAGATTCAGAACGATATCACAATTGATCTTTCTACGACTGGCTATACAGGCCTTGGAACGGAAAGTACGCCTTTCAGCGGTGTGATTGTCGGCTTGACAGGCGCTCAAAAAGTATCGCTTATCGGCATCAGAACTGGTTTGACCAATTTCGGCGGGCTGATTCGCTACAGCCGGGGCAGCGTGGTGAAGGATTTGGCGGTGGATTATTCCAACGCCCAAATCACCATGACCAACTCAGCTGTGCCCAGCTATACCAACAACCCCTTCTTTGGCGGTGTGGTGGGCTACTGCATGGGCGGCGACACCATTATTGACAATGTGTCGGTGAACTATGGGCAGGGTTCTGTTACGCTGTCCACTGCGAAAGATCAAATGCCGCGCCTGATTGCCGCGGGCGGCTATGTGGGTCTGGTCGGCGGCGCGAAGGACAGCGACGGCTACGAAAAAACCGGCGGCGGCGTGGTGTTCCGAAATATGGATAATGCTGCCAACAGCTTTGCGACCTCCCAGACCAATGCGGGGGAGAATTCGGGCTATTTCTACTGCAATCCCTATGTAGGCCGGGTGCTGGACGGGTATGCCTGCGTCGAGGGCAGCGAACTCAACAATACCAACAAGAATTATAAAATCCCGCAACTGAATTCGGAAACCGAAGGCCTGACTGTTGAGCAGGTTAGCAATGCGAGCAACGAATATAGAGTCACTGTGACTTCTGCACAGGGGCTGTGGCTGCTGTCTGCCATTGTCAACAGTGGCGCGGGAGCTATGGATGGCACTGGCAGATATACAGATGTCAGTGGTACGGTGGATGCCTACCAGACCGGCAAGCCTCGCAGCGGCGATTATGACAAAATTGGCACAGCAGATGGTGATTCTGACCTTGCGGATGAAGTCTATTGGGGCGGAATAGCCAGCGAATCGAATTCTGAAGAGGCGAAAGCCCGTGTCTCCTATCTTGTCAAGAAGTTCACAGACGCCACCCAAGACGGTACATACCATGCCGCGCGAGTTTGCGGCGGCACTAGTACCGCGAATAATCCAGTGGCGTTGAGCTTTGGCAACGCCACCATCGATATGTCCTCCTACGGCAACGGCTTCCGGGGAATTGGCGCGAGCTACGGTTTTTCCGTTCATAACGGTATCTATTATGACTCCGATAGTAGTTACAAAAATGTTATGCGCCGTTCGATTTATGCCAGTGCGGTGAACGGAAATAACAGTACAATTAAACTGGCCATGAGTCAGAAGCTGTACCATAGCGAGGCAGGTGAACAGAAAAAAGAAACCCTTTCTTGGCCAAATCAGGGCGCAGGTCTGTTTGTCAATTTTGGCTTACCCGCTGGTGGATGCACGGTTCGCGATTTGACAATCAATGGTATCGTCGAGATGAAGTACTGTATGGACGATGGCAGTACGGCTGATGTGGCCGATTCAATATTCGGCGAATCCTGCGCTGGCGGATTTGCAGCTAAGATTCCGTACAATAGTAATAACTGTAAACTGATATTTAATGGCCTTCATCTTGGCAGAGACTCTGAAGAAACGAAGCTGGCTGTATGCGGTGCGGCGGCTGTCGGCGGCGCATTGGGAGCCGTGGCGCCTTTCAATACATCCGTTGTATTCACGAATACGACGGCGCAAAACATAACAGCCTCCACGCATATCAGTAGTGCAGGAAATGCGGGTGGTTTGGTTGGGTATTTTGCGCCCAGAAACGGTGGTAGTTGTACTGTCAACTCCCAAGGTGGTTCCTCAAAGTTTGAGAATATTACGATAACTATCACTGGAGACGCCTCAGGATGGGTAGCGGCTGGCGGTCTGATTGCAAAGTGTGAAACGAAACAATTTACAATTCAGGATTGCGAAATCGCGAATGTCACTGTCAATGTATCACGGTCAAAACAATGCGGCGGTCTGGTCGGTTGTGCTGGCGGCGGAGGTACGATACAGGATGTAATTGTCAGCGGCATGACGGTCAAGACAGGCAAAGGAACAGAGGGAACAGGCGGCCTGGTCGGAGAATCCCAGGCAGGCGATACACACATTAAGAATGTCACCATTGGCACAGAGAACGCGCCGGTTCTTGTCTGGAACAAGCGAACCGATGGAGAACCCAACGCAGGCGGACTGGTTGGCTATTTGAATGGCGGGAAAAACGCAACCATTCAAAACTGCTCCGCAGATCATCTGTACGTTCTGAGTAAAAAGAGGAGCGGCGGTCTGGTTGGCTATTACAAATACAATGCGTTGTCTGTGTCTAATGTGTCTCTTTCCAATGCAATTGTCGCAACAACGGATAGTGGCGGCAGCTCAGGGCTGGTTGTTGGTTACTCCGAAGACAAACCCACCAACGGCTACAACATTCTGGCGGATTCCTGCAAAGTGGGATATAATAGTGCGTTGACAGGTGATAACCTGGTTGGGTCTACTTTAGAAGAGAAGGATTATTCGGCTCGCTGGGTAGGCAGAAGCGGCAGTGGCGCAGCCTCGTTCGTTGCCGTAGCTGTCAACGGCGGCGCCTTGCCAGACAAGGATGTTGTTGGCACCGGCACCGTGAAGGTCATCTACGCTGACTTCCCCGCAGACACGACGAACTGGCCTGGCAATGGTTCGGCTTCTCCTTATGTGGACGTGAACCCCAAGATTGATGTGACGGTTAAGGAATCTGCCAATTCCACAACGGCTACCACTCTCACCGGCAACGGCGTGGGATATCACACAGTTACCAGCACGACAACCGATGCGGAAGGGCAAGAAACCACCACATCCACGAATCAGAGTGTGGCCAAGACGATTCTGGAGGAGGTCACGAAACCCAACAAACGGTACTTCAACCTGGACGATGGTGACCGCAAAACCTTCTCCAAATTCCTTGATCCGAAGAATAACAACTATCTTACCACCTATCAGGCCGAAGAGGGCGCAATAACCAACGTGCCGTCAGTCGTTGACTTCCCCATTCTGGTGCTGGCAAGCAATGCAAATGCCGATACTGTGCTCTGGACGTACATCGCTGCTCTGACCAATGTCAGCAGCGGGACGGTTGCAAAGGATCAGGCATCCGGCGTAACGGCTACCACCTACAAGTGGAACGGTTCTGCTTTCGTCAAGCACACTTCATCCAGCCTAACGGTGAACGACAAGAAGATCAGCACTGTCAAAAACCAGTACGACAATCAGGACAGCCGCTTTACCCTGCTGGATGTGTCGTATCAGAACCCGGTAGAAACCAGCAAGTATTTCCACCTCTATGTCCCCGTGTTGGTCAAAAAGGTGCTTCAGGTGAAGTATTCCATCAAAATGCTGGCTGGTACCAATTACTGCGCGGACGTCTATTCCGGCGCTGCCAAGTATGCCACGGCGAATTTCAACGAGCCGGTGACCGCTTTGATTGGGTATCGCTATGAGCGAACCCCGGAGGAATGGAATGAAGCGCTGAACAACGGCGAGTATCTGCTGTGGCACTATAAAAAGGTCTTCGCCCTGAAGATCAATGGACCCGATCTGCCAAAGGGAACCAGACTGACATTGGTGGATGTCGCTACCGGGAAGGCTTATTTCTACACCATGCAGGGTGATGAGAACAACAATTACTTTGATTGTGAGGATAAGCTGGGCTTCAGTCCCTTGCCAATCTGCGACTATCTGGAAATCAGCGTCAGTGAAACGGGTGAAACAACCGCATTTGTGGCGACCGCCAGTGAAAATGGCGCAACCGTCAAGGTGGGAGATACACACTACCGCCCGGCGACCACTGATGAAAAAAGTGATAGCAATATCGAGAAGAGATACCTGACTGTCGGGGGGATAAAACCCGAACGGTATTTCCTGACCATTCAGGTTCCTGAGGCAGGCATAACGTTTATCAACAACCTGCTCGATCTCCCCGGCAGCGCCATGGTTCGCGTCGGAAACGCTCCGCCCGCAGTGAATGAGGGAACGAGCAACGGACGATATGTGCTGTATAATGGTGTTGAGCAGGGGGGCTTCACAATTACAACGGCGCGGGTAGGCGGCAGCGGTACGGAAATGACCGGCGGCGACGCGATCCGGGTGCAGCTGTCCAGCGAGCTTTGCCTGACAGATGCAGGCAAAGCGCGTTACAAGGAAGGCTATAAACCGGTTGACCTGAATCACCGCTTTACCATTGATCTGAAGAAAGTGATCGGCGGCAACACAACGGAATCGGTTCTTGGCGTGACGGGTATCAGCTGGAATTACACAGTCGTCGGCAAGGATGACCAGGTGCTGGGTACCAGCGGACAGCGAACCTATACACCGGGTGAGCTGGATTCCTTCTCCGTATCTTCCGGCAGCTACTTCAACGCGGGAAATATGGTAACGTGGATCGAGAAATACGAGCCTTTGACGGTGAAGGCGGAAATCATCCTGCAATACGGAAACAATGTGGGAAGCGTTTTCCCGGCGCGAACAGGTGAAAATTCCAGCGATGGATCCTATGTTCACGCAGAATCCCGGGTTGCAAACGCCGAAAGCCAGCTGCCCATCACCGCGAATAAGCTGAAGAAGGACGGCGCTGAGCTGTACTACTGCGTGACGCCCAGTTCTGCCAGCCTGACCTTCGACGCGATTGAGCCCAGCGGCGGCGAGAAGACCTTGCAGCTGGGTATCAACAGTGACGATGACTACCAGCCGAGAATCATTCAAACGGACAGTATCTATGACTATTCGGAGGTTGATCCAGTCACCGTGAGCAAGGCAAAGTATGTCCGCTATACGCTGGAGCTGTTCCAAAAGCAGGGTAATGGGCTATATAACGGCAATGCGCTGTCTCGAATCAATGAGTACCTGCCCATCGTCCGCGAAGCGGGTGTGTCCCGGGTGGAATACACGAACGCGGATCGATCGATGCTGACTTGGACAGAATCGCTGGATGAGGGCGCAACCTGCGACAGCACATCCTTCGACTTCGTCCCGCTGACCGGCGCGGCATTTGAGGAAAAGGGCTTTACTTATGCCAACTACATGATTCGGCTGACAGCGGAACTTCTTGAAGAAAAACAGGATAACGGAACGATAGTGAAGGAGGTACTGCCGGGAACGCTGGCCTCTGATTACATCGTTTACACCAACGCAAGAGTTCTCCAAAAGATTCCCGATGACACGAATCCTCCCGATGACACGAATCCTTAAGAGAATTTCCCTGACAAACAAACGGCAGACCCCAAAGCGGGTCTGCCGTTTGTTTACGTTGTGGGCGTTGTTGCGGTTATCCTCCATACTCTCCCGGTTCCAGCAGGAACAGGGACATGAGCAGGTACAGCCGCTGGTAGTCGTCCTCCAGATTCAGGCCAAACAGCTCATGGATCTTTTGCAGACGGTAGGTCAGGGTGGTGCGGTGGATGATCAGGGCGCTGGCGGTTTTCGGAATGTTCCGCTCGCTCACCAGATAGGAGCGGAGGGTATTGAAATACTGGGTATCGTGGTTCTTGTCATAGCGCAGGATGGTCAAAAGGGAATAATCCGCCAGCATTTCCACGGGGATTTCCCGGGTCGCCTGACTGCGGATGTAATGCAGCGCGCATTCGGCAAAGGGTACAATCCACTGGCTGCTGTTTTCCTCAATGATATATTGCAGGGCAATGTCGGCCTGCCGGAAGCCGATCTGGATGGCGTGAATATTGTCGACGGGGTTGGAAATGCCCACATACATACAGCTGTCCCGCACCAGCGGGGCCAGAATCTGCCGCAGGGCGTATTGGTCGGTGCCGGGCTGGGTGAGGTTAATCACCACGCAGAGCATCTTCTGGTAGCTGAAGCTGAAATAGCCCTGAATCTGGGCGGCAAGGGCGTTGTTCAGCGCCTTGTCCGAGCGGACGGACAGGGCTTCACTCTGGTTGCGGATCTTTAGACACAGGTAGGCGTCCATGGGCGTCCAGTCCAGAATGCTCAGGGTGGTCTGAAGATCCCGGTTGTCCACGCTGACGCCGTTCATCAGGTCGATGAAGGTGTCCTCCAGACCCCAGTAGCGGCGGCTGGAATCCACTTCGTCGTGTTCGATGAGCTTGACGGCGTACTTTGCCAGATATTCCGCCGCCTGATACTGGCCCGGCAGCAGCAGAGTGCCGATTTCGTTGATCAGAAGTCTTCCGCAGTAAACGTTGTTGCTGAACAGGTTCACATAAAGACTGCGCATAGTGTAGGGATACTGCTCGTTGTCCCAGATGGCGGCGGTGTGATATTCCAGGGTTTTCTGATAATTTTCGTCGTACTTGAATTCGTTGATCAGCCACAAGGGGATGTACAGCTTGCCGGTGCGCTCGTTGTACTCGAATTTCAGCATGCCCTCGACCTTGGACGACAGCGCGATCACGGAGAACATGTTGTCATGAATGTAGATGGGGTTCTGGAAAAAGACGCTGCCGGCTCGGCACAGATCTATCAGCGTGCCCCCGCCGGTGACGATCTGGTTCAGCTGGGACTCGAAATCGTGATAGTGCTGAAAAATGGAAACGATTTCGTTGAGAACCTCATAGATCGGGCGGCGCAGTCCCCGGATGTGAGGCGTAGTGCCCTGCAGGTCGTCGTAAGCTACATATCGGAAGGAATCTGTGGGGAAGGATCCGCCCATCCCCTCCGGGATCAGGTAAAGGATATCCTCCCGCAGTGCCGTTTGACCGCAATAGACCTGACAGCTTCGCAGGCAGGGGGAGTCGCCGTCGGTTTCCAGCGTAAAATTCCAGAGCATTTCCCCCAGTGGGTCGGCGACCATCTGGATGCTCAGCAGCATGGGGGTATCATCGGCGTACAAATATGTGCTCATTGTCTGCCTCCTGCGTAAAGAGAAATGTGGTAACTCTATTCTATCCTATAAAATGAGGAAAAGCAATAGCGAAAAATAAAGAAAATAAGGAAATTATGAGAACCATAAGGTTCTATTTGACAATTGGCCCCCCTGTATGTATGATTAACTTATCCAATTTGCACAAATGCCTTACTCGGGAACGATTAAGTAGCGGTGCACTCAATCCTTAGGATTGAGTAAATCTAGCGCTCCGGCACAGGAAAGGAATGACGGTCAGATGAAAACGCTTTCAGATTACTCAGCCAAGACCTGGTTTCGCTTTTTGTTCTTCTCGGTCTTTGGCGTGTTCGCATTCTTTATCAATTTCCACCTGCCTGAATACCAGTTCACCATCGGTGCCTGGCAGTGGGGCAAGGTTGCCGCTCAGTCCAATGTACTGGTGTCTCACTTCACCAACTTCCTGAAGGCCGCGCTGTACACCGGCAATTTCAAGGCCATGCCCTTCGTGGTCTGGGCCATCGGCGTTTACAGCATCGTTGACCTGTTCGTTCTGCGTCCCAACAAGTTCTGGCACACCACCAAGGTGGCTGCCGCCTTCGCTGTTTTCAAGATCATCGGCTTCATCCTCCTGTCCTTCCTGATTGTGAACATCTACTTCGGCGTTCACCCCGCGTGGATGGGCTGGTTCTTCAATGGCGTGGATTCCCTCGGCGGCAAGAGCATCGGAACCTTCATCATGGATAACATCCTGGTCACCATCTGCATCAGCATCCCGGCGGCCTCCCTGTTCCTGCCGCTGCTGGTTGACTACGGTCTGGTGGAATTTGTGGGCGTTCTGGTTCGCAGCATTATGCGGCCCGTGTTCAAGCTCCCCGGCAGAGCCGCCGTTATCATGGTTTCCGCTTTCCTGGGCAACTTCTCCGTGGGCCACATCGCCATCAACGACCAGTATAAGCAGGGCCGTATGACCGAGCGGGAAGCCGTGGTGATCGGCACCAGCATGTCCACCGTTTCCGTGGGCTTCCTGCTGGCGCTGGCCAACATCAGCGGCCTGACCAACGCCGGTCTCTGGGGTAAGAGCTACTGGAACCTGTACTTCTGGATTGCATTCCTTGTAACCCTGCTGGTAACGCTGGTGGGCGTGCGGATTCCTCCGCTGAACCATGTGCCCGACAATTACTATGAGGGTGTCAAGCCCGATCCCGAGCAGCCCATCAAGAAGGATCTGCTGCGCAGCGCCCTGCGGGAGGGCATGGATCAGGCCCAGACCCAGGCCCATCTGGGCAAGCGCATCGCTTACATCATGAAGGAGACCATCGGTGTGCTCGGTACCGTGGCTTCCGGCACCGCTTTCTTCGCCACCTTCGGCGTTGTCCTGTATTCCTTTACGCCCATCGTGGAATGGCTGGGCTACTTCTTCCGTCCCCTGTTCATGCTGTTCGGCTTCCGGGGTGAGGAGCTGGCCATCGCTTCCACCGATGCGGTCATTTCTCTCGTGGAAGTCACCGTTCCCGCTCTGCTGGTTGCCGTGGGCAGCTGGAGCATGCGGCTGCGGTTCGTTCTGGCAGTCATCCCCGTCAGCTCCATCATCTTCCTGGCCAGCTTTGTGCCCTGCCTGATGGCTACCGATGTGCCCGTCAAGTTCAGCCACATCATGCTGATCTGGCTGGAGCGGATGATCCTGTCCGTGCTGATCGCCGGTCTGTTCGCCATGATTCTGTTCCCCGCCGGAATGGTTGCTTAGCGGCGAGTCGCCTCTGACAATGCGTCACGAACGCCGGGCAGTCATCGCACATCCTTTGGGCCCCTCGACCGGGCGGCCAGTGGCCGCAAACAATGCGTCACGAATACTGGCGGTTATCGCACATCCTCAGGGCCCCTCGACCGGCCGCAGGGCGGCGGCCAATGCGTTACGAACCATGGCGGTTGTCTCACATCCGCTGGGCCCCTCGACCCGTACAGCTCAGAATCGTGGTGTTGGTTGAATTGGTTCTCGCATCATATCGTATTTTTCGCGCCACGCGCGATCAATAAAAAAGCTTGGAGGTTATTCTTATGAAAGACACGAAGAACACCCCGGAAACTCAGAAGAAGGAACTGAGTTTCTCCCTGAAGTATTTGTTCGGTGTTGGCGACGCAGGCTTCAACCTGATGAGTAACATTGAAACATTCTACTTCATGACCTTCCTGACGGACCTGGCTGCCTTCAGCCCCGCCATCGCGGGTCTCATCAACTCCGTCTTCTCCATCGTCGATGCCTGCCTGTCCTGGATCTACGGCGGCATCCTGAACGGCACCAAGGCCAAGAAATGGGGTCGTTACCGCTCCTGGCTGATTCTGCTGCCCTGGCTGGTTCCCTTCCTGTACGCCTTCCAGTTCATCCGTGTCAGCGACAATGAGATGCTGTCTGCGGTGGTAATCATCATCGCCGCCATCGCTTCTCACGTTGTCTGGAACATCGGCTACGTTGCCAACGCCACGCTGGTTTCCGTCGTTGGTAAGACCGCCGAAGACCGTGCCACCCTGGCTTCCTCCCGCGGCACCTGGAACAACATCGGCTCCCTGCTGTTCAGCTACCTGGGCCTGCCTCTGGCTACCCTGCTGGCCGGCTTCGTCGGTGAGACCAACAAGTTCGCCGCTGCCGCTTTCTGCCTGGGCATTCTGATGGTTCTGGGCTACTACGCGCACTTCAAGATGACCGAGGGCTACGAGGAAATCGAGACCGATGCCAACCCCAAGGCCAACGCTGCCAAGGTTTCCATCCCCGACATGTTTAAGTCTCTGTTCGCCAATCCCCAGCTGATGATCCTGATGGTCGCCGACCTGTCCAAGTGGTGCGTCAAGTTCGTCACCGCCGCCGCAGCCATTTACTACTTCCGTGACGCCATGGGCAACCCCGGCCTGATGACTCCCTACCTGCTGGCCATCGGCCTGGCTGCCATCGTCGGTTCCTACGCCACCCGTTACATGGCCAAGTCCCTGTCCAACCGTACCACTGCCATCATCTCCTTCGTTGGCATGGCTGTCGCTCTGGCTCTGATCTACGTCCTGTACACCAACGCCATCGTCGTTATCGCTCTGATGACTGTTGCTCAGTTCTTCTACGGTGTTGCTTACTCCATCAGCCCCGCTCTGTACGGCGATACTGTGGTTTACACCACCTGGAAGACCGGCAAGAACGCCGCCGGCTGGATCATGGGTCTGCAGAACCTGCCTCTGAAGGTTGGCGTGTTCATGCGTGGTACCATCGTCGCCGCCTGCCTGGCAGCCGTCGGCTGGCAGAAGGGTGTTGTCCTTGAGGGCGCTGCCCGCCAGGGTATGACCGTTGCTCTGGGTCTGGTTCCCGCCATCCTGTGCGCCATCGGCGCCGTCCTGCTGATCGTTGGTTACAAGCTGACCCGCGAGAAGATCGCTGAGTGCCAGGCTGCTATTAACAAATAACTGAAATACTCTCCTTACCGTGCGTGTCTGTGGGAAACTGCAGGCACGCATGGTAACGAGGTGCGATTATGACGGATTTTCAAATTGACCAATACTTAGACCGCATCGGCGCCAAACGGCCCGATACGCTGTCGCCCCAATCTCTGATGGAACTGACCCGAGCCCATCTGGAGCAGGTTCCCTTTGAAGTGCTGCAGATGAGCGAAGCCCACACGGAACCCTCGCTGGAGCCGGAGGATCTGTTTGAAAAGATCGTCGTAAACCGCCGGGGCGGCTATTGCTTTGAACTGAATAAGCTTTTTTACCTGCTTCTGCAGGCGCTGGGCTTTGATTGCTACCCTGTCGGCGTTCGTGTGCTGATGGGCCGGCCGGAGCCGAGAGCCATTTCTCATCGGGGCATTGTGGTGCGGTTTGGCGAGGAAAAGTGGTACTGTGACGTTGGTTTCGGCGGGCGGGGCCCCAAGGGGATCCTGCGTCTTGCGGATACCGGCATCCAGACACTGGTTTTCGAATCCTTCCGGGTGCTCCGGGAGGAGGACGGAAGCTATGTGATCGTCTATTTGGACGGGGAAACCCAGACAAGAATGCTGAAATTCCGGGATGAGCTTTGGCTGGACGTGGACTTTGCCCTGCTCAATGGCTACTATGCCATCCACAGCCACTCTCCTTTCAACAAGAGAAAAATACTCTATTTGTGCCAGCCGGAGGGCTGGA
>SAMEA3663092__coassemble_244_pt1 | contig 18938 bp, 17 predicted proteins | sample SAMEA3663092__metabat2_high_PE_027 | metagenome-assembled genome bin SAMEA3663092 (sample SAMEA3663092) | pig gut metagenome | biome: pig gut; feature: pig-associated habitat; material: faeces | place: France | collected 2012
GTCCAGCCGCGCAGGATGCATTCCTTGTAAACGGCCATGGTGGCGGGGATGATGATGCCGCGCACGCCCTTGGCGATGTGCTTGCCCTTGAGGATGTTGTAGGCGGCTTCCATATCCTCCAAGCGGCCGTTGGTGCAGCTGCCGATGACCACCTGATCGATCTTGATGTCGCCCAATTCGGAAGCGGGGCGGGTGTTTTCCGGCAGATGGGGGCAGGCCACGGTGGGGACGATGGCAGAAAGGTCAATGTCAATGGTCTGCTCGTAGACAGCGTCGGGGTCGGCGGTGTAGACCTTGGGTGCCCGCTCGCTGCGGCCTTCCAGATAGGAAAGGGTCACGTCGTCCACGGGGAAGATACCATTTTTCGCGCCGGCTTCGATGGCCATGTTGCAGATGCACAGCCGATCGTCCATGGAAAGGGAGGCTACGCCCTCGCCGGTAAACTCCATGGACTTATACAGCGCGCCGTCCACGCCGATCTTGCCGATGATGGAAAGGATCACGTCCTTGCCGCTGCAAGTGGCTGGTAGTTTGCCGGAAAGATGGAACTGGATGGCGGCGGGAACCTTGAACCAGGCTTCCCCCGTTGCCATGCTGGCAGCCATGTCGGTGGAGCCCACGCCGGTGGAGAAGGCCCCCAGCGCGCCGTAGGTGCAGGTGTGGCTGTCCGCGCCGATGATGCAGTCTCCGGCGGTGACCACACCCTGTTCGGGAAGCAAGGCGTGCTCGATGCCCATTTTGCCCACGTCATAGAAGTGGCTGACGCAGTGGGTGCAGGCGAATTCCCGGCACTGCTTGGACTGCTGTGCGGCCTTAATATCCTTGTTGGGGACAAAGTGGTCGAGAACAATGGCGATCTTGTCCTTATCGAAAACGGAATCAAAACCGTTTTTCGTAAACTCATTGATGGCCACGGGGGTGGTGATGTCGTTGCCCAGAACGATGTCCAGCTTGGCCCGGATCAGCTGACCGGGGTTGACGGACTCCAGCCCCGCGTGGGCGGCGAGAATTTTCTGTGTTAATGTCATGCCCATGATGAATACCTCACTTGTTCGTCATGTTGTTGAACGCACCAATCAGTGCGCCGGCGCTGGCCTTAATGATGTCGGTGTCGGTGCCCGCGCCCCAGTACATGGTGCCGTTGGCTTCCAAGCCGATGTAGGCGGCGGCGGTGGAGCCGGAGCTGCGCTCCTGCACGGAGTGCTCGGTGTAGACCTTCAGGGTGTAGCTTACGCCGGTGTAGGCCTTCAGGGCGTTGCTCACCGCGTCCAGAGAGCCGTTGCCCTTCGACTGCACGGTGGTCTCCCGGCCATGGCGCAGGAAGGTGACGATGGCCTCCACGCCGTTGTCGTTCTGGGTAAAGTGCAGGCCGGAGATGGCGAGAGGACTGCGGACGTTCAGATAGCAGTCCATGAAGATAGCCAGAACGTCTTCGGCCTTCAGTTCCCGATGGTCGTGATCGGATACCGCCTTGCACTGGTAGCTCAGGTGCTCGCGCATCTTGGGCGGCAGGATGTAGCCGTAGGCCTGCTCCAGCAGGTAGCCGATGCCGCCCTTGCCGGACTGGGAGTTGACCCGGATGACGTCGGCGTCGTAAGTTCTGCTGATATCCCGGGGGTCAACCGGCAGATAAGGTACAGTCCACTGGTGGAGGTTTTTTTCCTTGCGCCACTGCATACCCTTGGCGATGGCGTCCTGATGGGAGCCGGAGAAGGCGGCGAAGACCAGCGCGCCCGCGTAGGGGCTGCGCTCGTAGACGTGCATCCGGGTGCAATCCTCGTAGGTCTTGCAGATACCGGGCATATCGGAGAAGTCAAGCATGGGGTCAACGCCGTGGGAGTACATGTTCATGGCCAATGTGATAATGTCTACGTTGCCAGTGCGCTCGCCGTTTCCAAAGAGGGTGCCCTCCACCCGGTCGGCACCTGCCAGCAGTGCCAGCTCGGTATCGGCCACGCCGGTGCCCCGGTCGTTGTGGGGGTGCAGGGAGAGGGTCACGTGCTCCCGGTACTTGAGGTTTTCGCTGATGTACTCCACCTGACTGGCGTAGATGTGAGGCATGCTCATTTCCACGGTGACGGGGAGGTTGATGATGACGTTGTTGTCCGGGCCGGGTTCCAGTACGTCCAGAACCGCGTTGCAGACTTCCAAAGCGTACTCCGGCTCTGTGCCGGTGAAGCTTTCGGGAGAATACTCAAAGCGGAAGTTTCCTTCATATTCCGCTGCCAGTTTCTTGACCAGCTTCGCCCCTTCTACGGCGATCTGCTTGATCTCCTCCCTGCTCTTGCGGAATACCTGCTCCCGCTGGGCAACGGACACGGAATTGTAGAAGTGGATGATGGCGTTGGGCGCGCCCTTGCAGGCGTCGAAGGTCTTGCGGATGATGTGCTCCCGGCACTGGGTCAGCACCTGAACGGACACGTCTTTGGGAATCATGTTGTTCTCGATCAGGGTGCGCAGGAACTCGTATTCCGTTTCGGAGGCGGCGGGGAAGCCCACCTCGATCTCCTTAAAGCCGATACGAAGCAGCATATGGTAAAATTCCAGCTTCTCTTCCAGACTCATGGGGATCACCAAACTCTGGTTGCCGTCCCGTAGGTCAACGCTGCACCACTGGGGGGCTTTTTCAATGTGATCCTTCTGTACCCACTTGTAGTGGCTCCCCGGAGCGGGGTAGTAGCCGATTGCGTATTTGCTGGTATCCATGATATGCTCTCCTTTTCATTACGCTCTCCCGTTTCGAAAGTTGACAGTTGATAGTTGACAGTGGACAGTGAGTGTGTATCCCTTCGGGATATGAATTGAAATTGTCCCGCAGGGACACAATAACTGTCAACTGTCCGCTGTTCACTGTCAACTCGTACTTTTGCCGAACTGGGTATAACGGAAAAGCTTATATTCTAGACTATCTTAAATCCCGCGTTTTGCAGGGCTTTGGTGATTTCCTGAACGTGGTCGTAGTTCCGGGTTTCCAGGGTCAGCCGCAGGTAGCAGCCGTTGATGGACTCGGTCTCGCCGTTGCGTTCGTGGTGGACGGCGATGACGTTGCCGCCGCACTGGGCGATGATCCGGGACACGTCCATCAGCTGACCGGGCTTGTCCGCCAGCTCAATGAGCAGGTTGGTGGTTCTGCCGGACTTCATCAGGCCCCGGTCGATGACCCGGGACAGGCTGGTCACGTCGATGTTGCCGCCGGAGATCAGGCTGACCACCTTCTTGCCCTCTAAGGGGAACTTGTGGAACATGGCGGCGGCCACGGAGACCGCGCCCGCACCCTCGGCGATCATCTTCTGCTTTTCGATCAGCGCCAGAATGGCGGCGGCGATCTCGTCCTCGGTGACAAGGGCAATGTCGTCTACATAATTTTTCACCATTTCGTAGGTGATTTCGCCGGGCTTTTTCACGGCGATGCCGTCGGCGATGGTGGAAACCTTTTCCAGAGCTTCCATATGGCCGTGGTTCACGGCGTTGAACATGCTGGGAGCACCGGCTGCCTGTACGCCGTAGACCTTGACGTGGGGAGAAATGGACTTGATGGCGCAGGCCACGCCGGAGATCAGTCCGCCGCCGCCGATGGGCACGATCACCGCGTCCACGTCGCTCATTTCATTCATAATTTCCAGACCGATGGTGCCCTGACCAGCAATGACATATTCATCGTCAAAGGGGTGGACGAAGGTGTAGCCCCGTTCCTCTTTCAGTTCCAGCGCCTTGTTGTAGGCGTCGTCATACACGCCGGGGACAAGGCAGACCTGAGCACCGTAGCCCTTGGTGGCCTCCACCTTGGAGATGGGGGCAGTGTCCGGCAGGCAGATGAGAGAAGAGATGCCGCATTTGCTGGCGGCCAGCGCCACGCCCTGGGCGTGGTTTCCGGCGGAGCAGGCGATGACGCCCCGGGCCTTTTCCTCCTCGGACAGCATGGCGATCTTGTAGCCGGAGCCGCGCAGCTTAAACGAGCCGGTCTTTTGCAGACACTCGGGTTTCAGGTAGAGCTCGCAGTCCTCGGCGATGCCGTAGGCCTTCGCCAAGGGGGTGGGGCGGATGATGTCCTTCAGGACAACGGAGGCGTGGAAGATTTTGTCGATGGTGACCATATCTATCTTTTCCTTTCAGATATTGAAGATTTAGGGCTAAAAAAACACCCTGCCTCTTCAACCAAAGAGACAGGGCCTTTACTTACATAAAAACCTTGCGGTACCACTCTTCTTGCCGCGAAACGCGGCCACCTCATGACGATCCAACAACCGTCTCCCGCTGTATCGGTCGGGCTCCGTCCTGCCTACTAAAAATTTCGTTCAGCAAGGCCGCTCTGAGGCCAGTATACAGTCTCGCCCGCCGCTGCCTCGCACCATCCGGCAGCTCTCTGTAGGAGGAAGGAAACTGCTTTATCCTCTTCAAAGCGTTCTCTCTATGTGTGGGGGATTATAACATGAGAAATCCAAAGTGTCAAGCCCTGAATTGCAAAAGTCTTTGACAGATGTACACCTTCCGACAAATATGTCATTGCGAACCAGTGACCGATGTCACTGGTGTGGCAATCCGTTCTCCTAAAAATGTTTGTCATCTGACATTGTATGGGGATGCGGATTGCCACGCCAGCGTGCGCGCTGGCTCGCAATGACAGATGAAGGGTGAAAAACCGGGGACGAAAGGTCGTCCCCGGTGGGTTATGTTACTCAATGACCTGAATCCAGCCTTCGGGTGCCTCGATGCGGCCCATCTGGATGCCGGTGAGGGTGTCGTACAGCTTCTGGATGGTGGGGCCCATGCCGGCGTAATGGATCTCTTTGCCGTGGTCAACGATGGTGCCCAGGGGGGAGATGACGGCGGCGGTGCCGCAGAGGCCTGCCTCGGTGAAATCGCCCAGCTCAGAAAGCGCCACGGGACGCTCCTCAACCTCCATGCCCAGGTATTCCTTGGCGACGTAGACCAAAGAGCGGCGGGTGATGGAGGGCAGGATGGTATCGGACTTGGGGGTGACCAGGGTGTTGCCCTTGACGAAGATAATGTTGGCGCCGCCGGTCTCCTCGATGTGGGTACGGGTGGCGGAGTCCACATAGACGTTCTCGTCGTAGCCCTGCTCGTGGGCATCCACGATGTTATAAAGGCTCATGGCGTAGTTCAGGCCCGCCTTGACGTGGCCGGTGCCCCGGGGAGCCGCGCGGTCCAGGTCAGAGATGCGGACGGTCAGGGGCTTCACGCCGCCCTTGAAGTAGGGGCCGACAGGGGTGGCGAAGACCCGGAACTGATACTCGTTGGCGGGCTTCACGCCGATGATGGAGTCATAGCCGAACATGAAGGGACGGATGTACAGAGTAGCGCCGGAGCCGAAGGGGGGCACCCATGCGGCGTTGGCTCGGACGGTCTGCACCACCGCGTCCACGAACTTGTCCTCGGGGTAGACGGGCATCTTCAGTCTCCGGCAGGACTCCGCCATCCGGGCGGCGTTCAGGTCGGGGCGGAAGCAGACGATTTTTCCGTCCTCGGCGGTGTAGGCCTTCATGCCCTCAAAGCAGGTCTGGGCGTACTGCAGCACGCAGGCGCACTCGCTCATGGTGATGGTGGCGTCGTCGGTCAGGACACCCTCATCCCAGGCACCGTTTTTGAAGTTGGAGACAAAGCGCTTGTCGGTTTTGACGTAACCAAAACCAAGGCTGCTCCAGTCGATATTTTTCTTTTCCATGGGAAACACCTCTTATCGAAATCTTCTTGCCTCCCCTGCCGGAGGAGGTGGCAGCCCATCAGGCTGACGGTGGGGGGTGCTGCCGGAATCGGAACCCCCTCAGTCAAAAATCATAGATTTTTGCCAGCTCCCCCACAGGGGGAGCCAAGCTTTGCACCATTTTACCACCGGGAAAGCCCAAGGTCAATAGGCTGGGGCGAAAAATGTTCGTTTTGGGAGGACAGATGTAGCTGACATAAACGCACAAAAATAACCGGCTGGTTTTGTAAAATATGACTTGACTTTAGTAATGTAAAGTGGTAAAGTTATCGAAAGAAAAAAGCCGAAAAGGAGAAGCATCATGACAAAACTGCGACACCGGGACGAAGAACTGTTTTACGAAGCCATCATGACCCTGCGTTCTCAGGAGGAGTGCAGGCGTTTTTTTGAGGATATCTGCACCATCAAGGAATTGCAGGCCATTTCCCAGCGGATGCGGGTGGCCTGCCTGCTGGACAGCGGCAGCAACTATTTGGAGGTGTCGGAGGCCACCGGGGCCAGCTCCGCCACCATCAGCCGGGTGAACCGGTGCTTAAACTATGGCAGCGGCTACCGGGAAGCCATCAACAATCTGAAGAAAGCGGGAAAGCTGAATGACGACGGATCAGATCTGGGCAAGTGAAGAGCGGGCGGTGTTCGCCCTGCGGGGGCTGTACCGGCGCTACGGCTATGCTCCTTATAAAATGAGCCAGTTTGAAGAATACGACCTGTATGTGCGCAACAAGGACTTTTTGATTTCCGATAAAATCATTACCTTCTCCGGCGAGGGCGGCAAGCTCATGGCCCTGAAGCCGGATGTGACACTGTCCATTGTGAAGAACGCCCCGGAGGCTCCCGGCGTGGTGCAGAAGGTCTACTACAGCGAGAACGTCTACCGGGACTACCGGGAGATTATGCAGGCCGGGCTGGAATGCGTGGGCGACCTGACCCCCTATGACATTGCGGAGGCGGTGTTGCTGGCGGTAAAGAGCCTGGACATTCTGGGCGGCCGGTATGTGCTGGACATCTCCCACATGGGATTGCTCGCGGCGGTGCTGAAGCGCTGCGGCTTTGACGAAGAAAAGCAGAAACAGGCCATGGTCTGCCTGCGGCAGAAAAATACCCACGACCTGAAAGCCCTTTGCGGCGACAACCAGACGGCCTGGGAGACCCTAGGGGCCATTTCCGCCTGCCGGGGCGGGGCGGAGGCGCTGGAAGCGATGACCCCCTCTCTGACCGGGGAAGCCGAACAGGCGGCGGTGGCGGAACTGAAGGCCCTGCTGGGAATGCTGAAAGAGCGGGGCTATGAGGACTGCGTGCGGCTGGACTTCTCCGTCAGCAATGACTTAGGCTACTACAGCGGCGTGGTGTTCCGGGGATATCTGGAAGGCATCCCGGAAAGCATCCTGTCCGGCGGGCAGTACGACAAGCTGCCCCGGAAAATGGGGCGGAAAAGCCGGGCCATCGGCTTCGCGGTGTACGCGGACCTTCTGCAGGAGCGGAATCAGGAGGACAGTTCCTTTGACGTGGACACCCTGATTCTCCACGATGGCACCGTATCCCTGTCGGAGGTGAACCGGGCAGCGAAGGCGGCGTCGAAAAACGGAAGCGTGCTGGTGGCCACCACGCCGCCCAAGGGCAGAAGCTGGAAGAATTTAGTGACCTTAGGGAGGGAAAAGCAATGATGGATTGGATCAACATTGCCCTTCCCAAGGGCCGGCTGGGCGAGAAAGCCTACGGGTTGCTTAAAAACAGCGGCTACGAGTGCCCCGCCATTGAGGACCCGGGCCGGAAGCTCATCTTCGAGAACCCGGAGAAAATGGTTCGTTACTTCTGGGTCAAGCCCTCGGACGTGGCGATTTACGTCGAGCGGGGCGCGGCGGATCTTGGCATCGTGGGCAAGGACATTTTGCTTGAATACGAGCCGGAGGTCTATGAACTGCTGGACTTAAAAATGGGAAAATGCCGCATGGCGGTGGCGGGGAAGAAGGACTTCCGGGACCCCATGGGGAAGACCCTGAAGGTCGCCACGAAGTTCCCCAACATCACCCGGAACTACTACGCCGGAAAGTGCCGGGACATCGACATTATTCACTTGAACGGCTCCATCGAGCTGGCCCCCATTCTGGGCCTGAGCCACGTCATTGTGGATATCGTGGAGACCGGCACCACATTGAAGGAAAACAATCTGGCGGTGCATGAGGAGATTGTGCCCATCAGCGCAAGGCTGATTGCCAACGTGGCCAGCTACCAGTTCAAGGACGCCCAGATAAACGCCATTCGGGCGAGTTTGCGGAAGCAGGTGGAAGAAAAATGATTAAAATTATGAAATACGGGCAGGTTCCGAGTTCCGAAATCTTCGCACGGGTCACCCCCACGGTGGACGTGGCGGGCATTGTTGCCGACATTCTTTACGATGTGCGCAAGAATGGGGACAAGGCGGTGCTCCAATACTGCGCTAAATTCGACAAGGCGGAGCTTACCACCCTGGAAGTATCCAAACAGGAGATTGAGGAAGCGCTGAACCTTGTGGAGCCGGAGTTTTTAGAGATTCTCCGGGAAGCGGCGGCCAATATCCGGGCGTTCCATTCCCGGCAGGTGCGAAACAGCTTTGTCATCGCGGACAAGCCCGGCATCGTGCTGGGCCAGAAGGTGACCCCCATTGAAAAGGTGGGCGTGTATGTTCCCGGCGGCACGGCGGCCTACCCTTCCACGGTGCTGATGGACACCATCCCCGCGAAAATTGCCGGATGCCCTCAGATCGTCATGGTCACTCCCCCCGGCAAGGACGGAAAGATCAATCCCGCCATTCTGGCAGCCGCCAGCATCGCCGGGGTGGATCGGATTTTCAAGGTGGGCGGCGCCCAGGCCATCGGGGCGCTGGCCTACGGCACGGAATCCATTCCGAAGGTGGACAAAATTGTCGGCCCCGGCAACGCCTTTGTGGCAGAGGCCAAGAAGCAGGTCTTCGGCATGGTGTCCATCGACATGATTGCCGGCCCCAGCGAGATTCTGGTGATTGCCGACGGGAAAAGTAACCCCGTCCATGTGGCGGCAGACCTTCTCAGTCAGGCCGAGCACGACAAGCTGGCCAGCGCCGTGCTGGTGACGGACAGCGAAGCATTGGCAAAGGCTGTGGCTGAGGAACTGGAACGCCAGCTGCCGGAGCTGCCCAGAGAAGAAATCGCCCGGGCATCCATTGATAATAACGGCAAGATCATCGTGGCGGATACTCTGATGAAAGGCATCGAAATCGCCAACGAGATTGCCCCGGAGCACCTGGAACTGATGGTGGATGACCCCTTTGCCTACTTAGACGCGGTGAAGAACGCCGGTTCCATCTTTATGGGAAGAAGCTGCCCGGAAGCCCTGGGCGACTACTTTGCCGGCCCCAACCACACCCTGCCCACCTCCGGCACGGCCCGGTTCTCCAGCCCCCTGAGTGTGGACGACTTCGTGAAAAAGAGCCAGTTCAGCTATTATACCGCGGACGCGCTGGGGAACGTGGCGGACAAAATCGCGGCATTTGCCGAAAAAGAGGGTCTCCGGGCCCACGGCCGCAGCGTCACCATCCGAAAGGAGGGGTTAGATTGAGCCGCTTCTTAAATGAACAATATCAGACGCTGGAGGCCTACACCCCCGGCGAACAGCCCAGAGATCAGCAGTACATCAAGCTGAACACCAACGAGTCCCCCTATCCCCCGGCTCCATCCGTGGTGGAGGCCATGACGAAACAGCAGGTGGAGCTGCTGCGGCTGTACTCCGATCCTACGGCGAAGGGCTTAAAGGACAAGCTGGCGGGTCTGTACGGCGTGAAGCCGGAAAACGTGTTCATTTCCAACGGTTCCGACGAGGTGCTGAACTTCGCCTTCATGGCTTTCGGCGGGAGCGGCGCGGTGTTCCCGGATATCAGCTACGGCTTTTACGAGGTTTACGCCGACCTTTACGCCATCAATGCCGAGAAAATTCCACTGGAAAGCGATTTTTCCATCGATTATCGGAAGTATTGCGGCAAGAACAAGCTGGTGGTTATTGCCAATCCCAACGCTCCCACGGGCATGACCATCCCTGTGTGGCAGATTGAGGAAATCGTGAAGAGCAACCCGGATTCGCTGGTTTTAATCGACGAGGCCTATGTGGATTTCGGCGGGGAGACCAGCCTGCCGCTGATCTGGAAATACGACAATCTTCTCGTGACCCGAACCTATTCCAAGTCCCGGTGCCTGGCGGGCGGACGGCTGGGCTACGCCTTCGGAAGCCCCGCCGTGATCGCGGACTTGGAGAAGATCAAGTATTCCACCAATCCTTACAATATTAACCGCCTGACCCTTCTGCTGGGCGAAAAAACCGTGGACGCGGAGAACTACTATCAGGAAAAATGCCGTGAAATCGAATCCACCCGGGAATGGACAACCCGGCAGCTTACGAGCCTGGGTTTTACGGTGCTTCCCAGTAAGGCAAACTTCATTTTCGTGAAAACCGATAGGCTCGACGGTGGGGAACTGTACAAAAAGCTGAAAGAAAAGGGGATTTTGGTGCGGCATTTTACGAACCCCAGAATCTGCCAGTTTAACCGGGTGACCATCGGCACAAAACAGCAGATGCAAACCCTGATCGACACCGTGAAAGAGGTGCTTTATGAGAACCAGTGATATTACCAGAAACACGGCGGAAACAAAAATTCAACTGAAACTGAATCTGGACGGCACGGGAAAGGCTGAGATAGACACCGGGGTGGGCTTTCTCAACCACATGCTGACCCTGTTCGCTGCCCACGGGAAATTTGACCTGACGGTGAAGTGCGCAGGCGATGTGGAGGTGGACGACCACCACAGCGTGGAGGACATCGGCATCTGCCTGGGGCAGGCCTTCCAAGCCGCTCTGGGGGACAAGCGGGGCATCACCCGCTACGGCAGTTTCCTGCTGCCCATGGACGAGGCTCTGATTCTGTCTGCCGTGGACATTTCGGGCAGAAGCTGCCTGTGCTATGGACTGGATATTCCCACGGAGAAGATCGGCACCTTCGACACGGAGCTGGTGGAGGAATTCTTCCTTGGCTTCACCCGGAACTGCCCCATGAGCCTGCACCTTCGGCAGCTTGCCGGCACCAATTCCCACCACATCGTGGAGGGGGCCTTCAAGTCTGTGGGCCGGGCGCTGAAAGCGGCGGTTTCCTTAACCGGCAGCAATGAGATCCCGTCCACCAAGGGGGTTCTGTGATGATCGGCATTATCGACTACGGTGTGGGAAATCTGTTTTCCCTGTGCTCCTCCTGCAAAGCCATCGGACAGGAAGCCTTCGTCAGCGGCGATGCTTCGGAACTTGCCAAGGCCGACCGGCTGATTCTGCCGGGGGTAGGGGCCTTCGAGGACGCGGCGAGAAAGCTCCGGGACACCGGCATGGCGGATTTTGTCCGGGCACAGGCGGCACAGGGAAAGCCGCTGCTGGGTATCTGCCTGGGAATGCAGCTGCTGTTTGAAAGAAGCTACGAATACGGCTGCCATGAAGGACTGAGTTTATTAAAGGGACAGGTTGTCCCCATGGAAGGAAAGCTCCCGGCGGAATTAAAAATCCCCCACATGGGCTGGAACGCCCTTGAAGTCAAAGGTGGCGGGCTGCTTGATGGGACGAATGGGCAGTATGTCTACTTTGTCCACTCCTTTTTCGCCGAAAACTGCGAAGATTCCCTCGCCGCCGTGACGGAATACGGCATTCCCATCACCGCTGCCGTGGAAAAGGGCAATATTTACGGCTGCCAGTTCCACCCGGAAAAGAGCGGCAATGTGGGACTGAATATTCTGCGGAAATTCGCGGAGGTTTGAAAATGTACATTTATCCTGCCATCGACCTGTACGGCGGCAAGGCCGTGCGGCTATATAAGGGCGACTATGATCAGATGACGGTTTACAGCGATGACCCGGTGTCCGTTGCAAAGGATTTTGCCGCCGCCGGGGCCAGCCACATCCATTTGGTGGATTTGGAGGGGGCCAAAATCGGACGGCCTGCCAATCTGGCTGTCATTGCGAAAATCGTCGAAACCACGGGGCTGTTTGCCGAGGTGGGCGGCGGCATCCGGGACATGGCGACGGTGGACAGCTACCTGTCTATCGGTGTCAGTCGGGTGATCCTGGGCACTGCCGCCGTAAAAGACCCGGATTTTCTACACGCCGCCCTTCAAAAATACGGCGAAAAAATCGCCGTAGGCGTTGACCTGAAGGACGGCTTCGTTGCCATCAAGGGCTGGACGGAGACCTCCGATCTGAAAGCGGAGGAATTCTTCGAAAAAATGCAGAATTTGGGGGTCAGGACCATCATCTGCACGGATATTTCCCGGGACGGTGCCATGAAGGGCACCAACCGGGCGCTGTACCGGGCGCTTTCTGAAAGATTTGACATTGATCTCATTGCCTCCGGCGGCGTATCCAGCATGGAGGATGTGGAAGCCCTGGCGCAGATGAAGCTTCACGGCGCCATCATCGGCAAGGCCTATTACATCGGTGCAGTGGACTTAGAACAGGCAGTGGAGGCGGCAACATGATTACAAAGAGAATTATTCCCTGTCTGGACGTGCGCAACGGCCGGGTGGTGAAGGGTACCAACTTTCAGGGCTTGCAGGATGTGTCCTCCCCGGTGGAGCTGGGAAAATACTACAGCGACAACGGCGCCGATGAACTGGTGTTCTACGACATCACAGCCTCCGCCGAGGGCCGCAGGCTGTTCACCGACATTTTGACCCAGGTGGCGTCCACCATTTTCATCCCATTGACCGTGGGCGGCGGCATCAACACCCTAGACGACTTTGACCGGGTGCTCAAATGCGGCGCGGACAAGGTCAGCGTCAACTCCGGGGCCATCCGCAACCCCCAGCTGGTCCACGACGCGGCCCGGCTGTACGGCGACCAGTGCGTAGTGCTGTCCGCGGATGTGAAACGGGTGGAGGGCCAGTTTCGGGTCATTGCCAAGGGCGGCCGGGAGGATACCGGCATGGAGGCCATCTCCTGGATCAAGCGGTGTGTGGATAACGGCGCGGGAGAAGTGGTACTCAACTCCATCGACACCGACGGCGTCAAGGGCGGCTTTGACTTAGAGATGCTGGAAGCGGTGTCCAACGCGGTGGATGTGCCGGTGATCGCCTCCGGCGGCGCGGGCTGCGCTGAGGATTTCGTCACCTTATTCAAAACCCTTCCGAAGGTGGACGCGGGGCTGGCGGCCTCCATTTTCCACTTCGGACAGGTGAAAATCCCGGAATTAAAGCAGCTTTTGAAAGAAAATAACATTCCTGTGAGGTTATAAACATGAATCTGGACGAACTGAAATTTGACGAAAAAGGGCTGATTCCCGCCATTGCGGTGGACGATGAGACGGGGAAGGTGCTGACCCTGGCCTACATGAACCGGGAAAGCCTGAAAATCTCTATGGAAAAGGGCCTGACCTGCTTCTGGAGCCGCTCCCGGCAGGAACTGTGGCTCAAGGGCGAGACCAGCGGCAACTACCAGCACATTGTGTCCATCACCGCCGACTGTGACGGTGACGCCCTGGAGGTGCGGGTGAAGAAGGACGGCCCCGCCTGCCACACCGGGGAGGAATCCTGCTTTCACAATCCCATCTTGGGTGAAAAAGCGGATAAATTCCAGCTGGAAGGCTTATACCAGCTGCTGCTGAGCCGGAAGAAGGAGCTGCCGGAAGGCTCCTACACCACATACCTCTTCCAGAAGGGCCTGGACAAAATCCTCAAGAAGGTGGGAGAGGAGAGCACCGAGGTCATCATCGCCGGCAAAGCCGAGGACAAGGCGGAGACGGTTTACGAAATTGCTGACCTTGCCTATCATGTGCTGGTGCTGATGGTGCAGATGGGCATTTCCGTGGAGGATATCCGCGCGGAGCTGGCCAGCCGTCATATCATCGACCACAAGGTCAAACAGGAGAAAATGACGAAATAAATGAATCCTGCCGCGTTATGCGGCAGGATTTTCGTCTTTTGGGAATTTGCGGCAGACAAGGAAAAATGCCGCCATCTGGCACAGAAAGGTGATGATCCAGGACACGGCGTAGGAAGAGAACAGGCACTGGGGAGTGTGGTACACCTGAAACACGGTGTAAATCCAGAAAACCCGGAAGGCGCAGACACCGAGAATGGAGATGACCATGGGCACTACGGAAGCACCCAGTCCCCGCAGTGCGCCGGTGGACACATCCATCAGGCCGCACAGGAAATAGGGCAGGCAGATGAAGGCCAGCCGCTGCAGGCCGTAAGCAATGGCCTGGGGGGAATCGGTGATGTAAATGCTCAGCAGCTGCCGTCCAAAGAACCAGACTGTAAAGCCAAGGACAAGCCCCACCACGGTAACGCAGCCAAGGCAGATCCAAAGGGTTTTGAAAATCCTACGGTGCTGCTGCGCACCGGCGTTCTGCCCCACAAAATTCACCACCGTCTGCTGGAAGGCGTTGATGGACACATAGACAAAGCCCTCAATGTTGGCGGAGGCGGCGCTGCCGGACATGAACACGTCACCGAAGGAGTTGATGGAGGACTGGATCAGCACGTTGGAGATGGAGAACAGGGAGCTTTGGATGCCCGCGGGTACGCCGATGCGAAGCATTTTGGAAAGCTGCACCGGGTGAAACCGAAGCTGGTTCAGCTCCAGGCGGCAGGCATCGGTGCGCTTCATCAGCGTCCTGGTGACGAGTACCGCCGAAATACCTTGGGAGATGGTGGTGGCGAGAGCTACGCCCGCCACATTCATATGGAGCACCGTGACGAAGAAGACGTTCAATATCACGTTGACTACGCCGGCGATGGCCAGGTAAAGGAGAGGACTTTGGGTGTCCCCGGCGGCCCGGAGTATGGCGGCGCAGAAATTGTAGACCATGCTGAAGGTGATGCCGCCGAAGTAGATGCGCATATACACGGCGGACAGAGGCAGCACATTGTCCGGGGTGCCCATGATGCGCAGGAAGGCTTTGGAAAGACTAACACCCGCAACGGTGAGAAACAAGCCGCTGAGCAGGGCGGTCAGCAGGGCGGTATGGACGGTATTGCGAACCACCGTGTCCTCCCGGCTGCCGAGGCCATGGGCAACACAAACACCCGCGCCCACGGACAGCCCGATGAAGAAATTCACCATCAGGTTGGTCAAAGAGCCGGTGGAGCCTACGGCGGCGACGCTGACGCTGCCGCAGAACCTGCCCACAACCACCAGGTCGGCGGCGTTGAACAGCAGCTGCAAAAGGCTGGTCAGGATAATGGGGACGGTATAACGGACGACGCTCGGAAACAGCGGGCCTTCCAGCATACTCTGATTTTGACGGGCCAAGAAAACACCTCCGTTACAAGTTAGAAGTTTGGAGTGAGGAGTTTGGAGTTGAGGGTGGAGATGCGCAACAGCTCTATTATAGTCACTTTTTGGAAAAGCGCAAGGGACAAACTGTACAAATTCTATGGTAAGGCGGCTTGCCCGCAAGCCGCTGTGGGTTACGAACAGAGTAAGACACCGAATGCCGAGGCATCCGGTGTCTTTGTTGCGGTAGATTAAGCAGCGGCCTTGCTCTTCTTCTGGTTCCAGATGGTGACGACGCCTTCGATGGCGAGGACAACAGCCAGAACGATCAGCAGAACGCCCAGAATGACCTGCGCGTAGGGGCCCCAGTCAGCGCCACCCTGACCGATGACACCAATCTGAGTCTTGGTGTTGATGGCGAGAGAAGCGATGGTGACGCACAGCATGAAGGCCATGGGGATCAGGAACATATTGTTGTCCTTACCGACCTTGCCCAGCCAGGTAGCCACAGCCAGCAGGCCCAGAGCAGCCAGCAGCTGGTTGGCGGAGCCGAACAGCGCCCAGATCTTGCCGTAGCCGTTCATGCCCAGCAGGATGCCCAGCACCACGGTGATGATGGTGGCAACGTAGGGGTTGGACAGAACCTTCTTGTAGCCGGTGACGGACTCAGGGGTCTCGCCCTTGTTGCTGTCAACCCAGAACTCCTGGAACATGAACCGGGCCAGACGGGTGGCGGTGTCCAGAGAGGTCAGGCAGAAAGCGGAGTAGGTCAGAACCAGCAGGGTGTACAGGATGTCGTACACAGTACCCCGGGAAGGATCGATCATACCGGCAATGCCGCCGCCGAAGATGGCGGTAGCGCCCTTCAGGGCATTGTCGGGGTTGGCAGCGTTCCAGCTGTAGGCATAGGCGACAGCGCACAGGGTCAGAACAGCCAGCACACACTCCAGCAGCATGCCGCCGTAAGCGATGGGCTTGGCATCGGTCTCCTTATCCAGCTGCTTGGAGGTGGTGCCGGAGGACACCAGAGAGTGGAAGCCGGAGATAGCGCCGCAGGCGATGGTGGTGAACAGAACGGGGAACACGGGGGTGGTGGACTCGGCGCTCTGGAACACGGGCATGCTGTCCATGGAGGGGTGGCCGACCACAACAGCGATGAAGGCCAGGGCCAGCATGGCGTACAGCAGGAAGGAGGACAGATAGTCACGGGGCTGCAGCAGGATCCACACGGGAGCCACGGAAGCCACAGCGATGTAGATACCGACGATCCACATCCAAGCCTTGCTGGACAGATAGATGGGATGGAAGTTCATGCCGATGGCGATGATGGCGACGATGGCCAGAACGCCGACGACGGAAGCGGTGCCCATGGAGACATTCCGGCGGTACACGGCAAAGCCAAAGACGATAGCGATGACGATGAACAGCAGGGAAACCATAGCCACACGGGCATTGGACAGGGAAGCGGCCTTGTCCAGGACGCCCTCATTGAAGGTGGCGCCGAAGGTGCCGGCCACGATGGAGGCGAAGGCAGCCACCACCAGGATCAGGGTCAGGTAGGAGAAGATCAGGAACAGCCGCTTGGCGCGGGTGCTCATGTTGGCGGAGATGATTTCGCCGATGGACTTACCGCCGTGACGGACGGAAGCGAACAGGGCGCCGAAATCGTGGACACCGCCGAAGAAGATACCGCCGATCACAATCCACAGCGCGCAGGCGCCCCAGCCGAAGCCGGCAGCAGCGGCGCTGATGGGGCCGGTAATGGGGCCGGCACCGGCGATGGAGGAGAAGTGGTGACCCATCAGAACAGGAGCCTTGGCGGGCACATAGTCAATGCCGTCCTCCATGGTGTGGGCAGGGGTGGGCTGATCGTTTTCACCTACGCCCCACTTTTTGCACAGGTAACGGCCATAGAAGATATAGCCAATCACCAGAGCGGCGCAGCAGATGATCAGAAGAAGCAGACCATTCATACTATTTTTTTACTCCCTTCTTGGTTTTCTGGGGGGCAAAGTTGCTCTCCAGATTTTGCTTGGCTCCCTTTCCGGCTGGATTGGAAAAGAAGCAATTGGTAGATGTTTCCATAGCTGCCAGCTGATACTCCGTCCAGCCCTGGAGGCTCAGCTTGTAATATTTCCGGAAGTGGGTGCGCCTGATCAGCTTCTTTGCTTCCGGGGCAATGGTATTTGCCAGCACCACCAATCCGACGTTGGAAAACATGTGCTCCTTGTGGGGACGAACCTTGGCGAGCCCCGCCGCTTTGGTGCGGTCGATGTGCTCCTGAAGTTCCTCCGCGGTCAGGTGGTCGGTCAGCAGAAAGTACACATATTCGTGCTGCTCTACCGCCGACAGAACGTGCTGTCTGGAAATCAGATAGTTCTCATCCCGCAGATAATAGGTGGCCATGGCGGGGTATACCGTGTTTTCCACGCGCACGTCACGGTCGATATCATAGGCGTGAGAATAGGCGTCCAGCAGCTTGGAAAGCCGCTGCTCTAGGGTGGTTTCCATAGGCAGTCCTTTCTGTTTTCTTGTCGAAAAATGGAACAGGCGAGATAACGCCCTCATTATACACCCCACCTGTCCGTTTGTGAAGTACAAATGTCTATGAACGGAAAGATTTGTAGTATATGACAAAAATATCATTCATAAACTGTTCATATTATGCATTATGCGAAAATTGCATAAAAAAAGGAAGCATGGCGAACCATGCTTCCCAATGATGAATAGATTACTTGACGAAAACCATATCCCGGGTGATATCGGCCAGGGTTTTGGCACCGCACATGGACATGGTGTCCGCCAGCTCGCCGCCGATTTTGTCGATGTACAGCTTCACGCCCTCTTCCGCGCCGCCGTAGACCGCGGAGACGAAGGGACGGGCGATGATGACGGCATCGGCGCCCAAAGCCAGAGCCTTGAACACATCCACGCCGCTGCGGATGCCGCCGTCCACCAGAATCTTCACGCCGCTGCCCTTCAGCACCTCCACGATGGCGGGCAGAACCTCAGCGGTGGCAGGGCACTGGTCGAGGACACGGCCGCCGTGGTTGCTGACCACGATGGCGGCAGCGCCGGCCTCTTTGGCTTTCAGCGCGCCCTTCACGGTCATGACGCCCTTGATGATGAAGGGCTTACCGGCCATTTTGGCGATCTCGGACAGCTGCTCCACGGTCTTGCTGCCGGCGGGGGGATTCATGCCCTTCAGGAAGGGAAGGCCGGCGGCGTCGATGTCCATGGCCACGGCGAAGCTGCCGGAGGCTTTGACCATCTCCATTTTCTCCGCCACGGTGTCCTGATTCCAGGGTTTCACGGTGGGCACGCCCATGCCCTTGGAGGCGGCGATGGCCTCGCAGGCCACCTTCATCACGTTGGCGTCCAGACCGTCGCCGGTGAAGGCGGCGATGCCATTCTCGGCGCAGGCTTTCACCAGAATGTTATTGTAGGACTGGTCGTTGTACTTATCGCTGTAGTGCATGGTCACCGCGCCCACGGGGCCGGCAAAGAAGGGGAAGCGGAACTTCTGTCCAAACAGCTCCAAAGAGGTGTCGGGGTCGCCGCCCTCGGCAATGGTGTCCATGTTGACACGGATCTCCTGCCACTTGTCAAAGTTGCGGATGGCGGTGTCGCCCACGCCCTTGGAGCCGGGGCCGGGGATGTGATTGGTGCAGGCTCTGCCGTTGCACACGGGGCAGGCCTTGCAGTTCTTGCTCATCGCCTCCCGGGCGGTGCTGAGAACTTCCTGATAGGTCATTGGTGTTTCCTCCTGTATTCTTGCCTTCCCCTCTGGGGAAGGTGGATTCGCGAAGCGAAGACGGATGAGGTGTCCCATTGTATTGGGTGACACCCCCTCAGTCAGCATTCGCTGACAGCTCCCCCAGAGGGGGAGCCAAGCTTTTCCCCACCATCATACCACGCTTTCTGCCAAATGTCACCCCCAAATGGAAAAAACCGGCGGA
>SAMEA3663092__coassemble_254_pt1 | contig 18381 bp, 15 predicted proteins | sample SAMEA3663092__metabat2_high_PE_027 | metagenome-assembled genome bin SAMEA3663092 (sample SAMEA3663092) | pig gut metagenome | biome: pig gut; feature: pig-associated habitat; material: faeces | place: France | collected 2012
ATGGAAAATGGTTTGTGGGCATTCCTTTCAAAACGCAAAAATCCCCAGAGCGTTCCTCTGATAAAGAGAGGAATCCTCTGGGGTTTTCCAACATCGCAGCTCAGACTGAGAGATAAATCTCTTTCAGTCTCCTGCACAGCAGTTCATTGTCAATGTCATCCGACACAAGCGCACTGTGTCGGATGCCGTTTATGAATAGCTGCATATCTGCCCTCAGCTGTTCCGGCAGAGCAACCCGCTCACTGGGCAGAAGCAGCATAAGCAGATGGTAAACATCCCGGTAGTGCTTTCGAATATGGCGGGAGTATCCTTCTTCGCCATTTTCCCGCCGAGAGGTAAGCTCACACCAGGCTTTTGCCTTGAATGGAATCAGATATTTTTCATCCAACACACTCAGTCCATCAACGATCCGTCTGCCATTCAGGAGAAAATCATAGTAATCATCATTCAGCAAGATGGCGGACAGGCTGGAAATATCATCCGCAATGTGCACCGGGGTCAAGTGCGCTTCCGGCAGCAAGGGGATGTCCGGTGTTCTGGAAAACAGTTCGATCATCTTTGGATACGATGCATCCGAAGGATTCTTAAACCGATAAAACTGGCGCTGTGTTTCTCCGGTTTCGATGCCGTTATAGTTTGCCTCTTGAATAAAATCCCAGAAGGCCCTGCCAAATTCTTCGTTGATGTTCTCGACAATCAGCACCACATCCAGATCTTTGGTTGCCCGGAAATCTTCACCAATCTCATCGAATACAATCGAGCAGGCTGCGCCGCCGATCAAAACATAGTTGTCCGTGTAGTTCTGAAAGAAATCTCTGAACTTATACAATCCCTGAATGTTTACCATAAGATTTCATTCACCAAGCTTTCTATTTCTATTTGCACCCGCTCGTCTTTGCTGTCTTTGAACTGCGCATAAAGGGAAATCACATCAATGTAATTTCCGCTGACCAGCGGCTTTGGATCATACCGAAAGATTTCCACAACGCTGTAATTCTGATCGAACACATCATACGCGTTCAGAATTTTTGCTTTGTCGATTTTCTGGAAATCCTGTGCGGTGGAGGCATAGGAATTGATATTTGTTCCGTTAAGGAAAGACAACCGGGACAGAGCCAAATCCCCCGACATCAGGAAACCCCGGTGGTCAAAATCCATTGCAACATACCGGCGGGTTTTCACTGGGTCAAACAGATATTGCTTTCCGTTTTCCCAGAATTCGGTACCGCTGGAAATGGTATATTGCTTGCGGGTGCTGCTGCCCACCGTTTGCAGCAGATTCCTGTAGGACAATTCTTTCAATGCCCGGTTGATGGTGGCGACGGAATACGAAAGGCGTTCGCTGAGCTGATGGGCATTGGTTTTTCTGATCTTGTTTAGAAGCAGGTAAATGAAAACCACCTGCGCTGCAACGGCAAACTGCTCATCGTATTCCTTGGCAGCAGATTCTGTCTGTGTCAGATTGATCACACAGTGCGGGATATACAACTGTTTCTCTGGAACAACAAAGGCTATTCCAGACTGGATCAAAGCGTTTCGCTGAGACATCCGAAGATTTTCAAGCACCAGCACAGGCGGCAGGTTGGTGAATTTGCAGATCTGTGTCAGCTGCTTCTTGAGGGAATCCACTTTCAATTTCAGTGCATCTTTGGGTTTTGCTAAAAGATATTCGTCCGCACCAATTCGCAGCGTGAATAACTGATAGTTCTCCGTCAGATATATTGGCAAATCGCTGTATGCGTGATATTCTTCCAGCAGCATCTGAGAACCGAACATCGTTCGCAGATAGCTTATCAGCTGCTTCATCCTTCCTCACCTCGCTCCCAATATTGTATCAGCATTATATCATCAATTATGATACAATGCAATCAAAATTAAACAATAATTAAAATATTTTGCGTATGCACAGATCGCAGGCCACGCGCGCCGAGTAGAAAATAGATTGATTATTCGTAACGAATAGGATATGTTTTTCAGATGTGAACACCAAGGAAAGTCTGTATAGCCACCAGTTGGAGATCCCCCCATTCACCCGCAGCCAGCTTGCACAGATGGTGCAGCCCCTGCTGGACTACTACCCCGCCCGTGACCGGGAGCTGATTGCGGATCGGGTTTGCGAGACGGTTTTGATTCGGCAGAAGCAAAGCCAATAGGAAAATCCCACCGCATTGCGTGTGCCAGAAACAATGCGGTGGGATCAATTTTACTTGCATGGGTTATTACAAATCACGCAAACTTTTATAAATCTCGTCAGAAAAAATGCCCAATATCTGCCGCTTCATTTCGTCGTTGGAGAGCAACAACGAGAAGAAATCTTGGTTCTGAGACAATCCCTCTATCAGCGCATCATCGATATCATCGAAATAGGAGAACTCAAAGTCTTGCTGTGTATTGTTTTTTGCACTGGTTTTCAGCTTCTCCGACTTCATAAGAATATCGCGGATCTGGAGCATTGCCTTGATCACGACATCGTTATCATACGCCTTTCCAGTGCGGCTGTTAATCTCATCAATGATTTCGGAGAGGCGCTGCTCCTTGTCCTCGGTCAGCCCAAAGTGATCTGCGGTCGGCAATTTCATAACAGGGTTGGCCACCAGATTGGACTTGGTATGTTCTTCTCCTTTTTTCTGAATGAAATTAGATGCTTTGATTTTTCCATCCAGATTAAATCCACCGCCTGGGTGTTTAATACTTATGTATGCCAGCAGATACGCAATGAAATTGTACTTTTTATGGAGATCGGTATCCTCAAAACTGGACACCTGCAAGAGGAATTCATAATACCGGACAAAGCTGCGCATCACCGATGCAGCTTCTCTCTGATCTTCATAGTCGTAATGTTCCAGAAGTTTCTTGCTTTTCTGGAGGAAGAATGTCAGCCGCTGTTTCTGCTTGGCGGTTACTTTTTCTGCATATAGGATTTCATTTGCACTGTCGATGTCAGCGGGATCAAATAATGCATAGGCATCAATTCGTGCTTCCAAGTCATAGATAGCACTCGGCGTGACGGAGTTCGCCAGCAGCGTAGTCGTGTAGTATGGTGCAAAAGCGGCCTTCATATCATCGTATGTGTTCACGAAATCAAGCACGAAGGTCTTTTTGTCGTAAGGTGGGCAGATACGGTTCAATCTGGAAAGCGTCTGTACCGCATTAACCCCTTTCAGTTTCTTCAACACATACATGGCGCACAGTTTCGGTTGGTCGAATCCGGTCTGGTACTTGTTTGCCACCAAAAGCACCTGATAGGCATCGGTATCAAATTCTCTTGTGAGGCGGTCCTCCGGGAAGCCGTTCATGGATGCTTCGGTGTACTCGGTCTCATCATCAGGTAACTTCACCTTGCCGGAGAATGCCACCAAAGCGTGGATGCCTTCGTAGCCCTTTTTGTTGATGTACTCTTCAAACGCTTGGCGGTACTTAACAGCACTCTGGCGGGAGGCGGTGATGACCATAGCCTTGGCTTGTCCGCCCAATTCGTGCATAACGGTGGTACGGAAATGCTCCACGATAACCTCAACGCGCTGTGCGATGTTGGTTTCATGCAGTTCCACAAAACGGGCAATCTGGCGCTTGGCAGCGTTGGTCTTGCAGCGAGGGTCATCCTCGATTTCTTTGTTAATCTGATAGAAGGTCGAGTATTCGGTATAGTTCTGCAGCACATCCAGGATGAAGCCTTCCTCAATGGCCTGCTTCATGGAGTAAACATGAAATGCCTCACGCTGACCCTTGGTGTTCAGGCGACCGAACAACTGAATGGTGGTCGGCTTCGGTGTTGCGGTAAAGGCAAACATAGACACATTGGCCTGCTTGCCGTTGCGCTTGATTTCATCGGAGATCATATCTTCCACATCTGCTTCGACCTGTTCGCCAGAGCCGAGGGACATGGTAACAGCCGCCATATCCTTGCCGGCGGTGGAAGAATGAGCCTCATCAATGATGACTGCAAAACGCTTATTTTTCAGTCCCTTCACGCTGTCAACGATGTACGGAAACTTCTGAATGGTGGTAGCGATAATTTTGGTGTTGCCGTTCAGCGCTATTGCCAGGTCAGCGGAGTTGCACTTATCGTCCATCACACGGATAAGACCGGCCTTATGCTCCATACCCATGATAGCTTTCTGCAGCTGGCGGTCTACAACCACACGGTCGGTAACGATGATGACATTATCAAAAATAATCTTATTGTCGGCATCGTGCAGAGAAGTCAGACGGTGAGCCAGCCATGCGATGGAGTTGGTCTTGCCGGAACCGGCACTATGCTGAATTAGATAGTTCTGCGCGGTGCGGTTTTCACGGACATCAGCCAGAACCTTGCGGATAACATCCAGCTGATGATACCGCGGGAAAATAAGGTTCTCGGAACGCTTCACCTTGCCGGTCTGCTCATCGACCTTTTCCTTCACCTCAACAAAAATGAACTTGCTGATGAGGTCAAGAACCGTATCCTTTGTCAGAATATCCTCCCACATATAGGACACGCTGTACTTGTCCTCAAATGCAGGGTTGCCAGCGCCGGCGGTCACACCCTCGCCATTGCCCATATTGAACGGAAGGAAGAATGTTGCTTCTCCCGCCAGCCTGGTGGTCATGTAGACCTCTTCCAGATCCATAGCGAAGTTGACAAGGCAGCCTGCCTTGAACAGGAACAGACGAGTCTTAGGATTGCGCTCGGTGCGGTACTGATAGATGGCATCCTGGTAGGACTGACCAGCGGTATTGCACTTCAATTCAAAGGAGATGATGGCAAGGCCGTTCAGGAAGATAACCACGTCGATGCGCTCTTTATCACTTGCCCAGACCTCCTCCATAACGGAGAAAATGTTCATGCCGTACTTGCGGGTCAGGTCTGGGTTGAAAGTGGTTGCGGGCTTGGTGTACATCAAGTCCAGATGGCGGTTGGAGATTTCGATGCCGTGTTTCAGCACCTCAATCAAGCTGCCACGGGCCTTGGTGGTCTCCGCGTTGATGAAGCTGACAATGGTGTCCTCCAGGTCAGCCTTATAAATCTTACGGAGATAATCCATCGTATCCGGCTGGGTGTCGTTTAGAAATTTGAACAGTATCTCTCGGTCAACGGCAAACAAGCGGTCAAAATCGGCTGCATTGCGAATGATATAGCCGTTATTCTGACTTAACTGCTCCAACAGAAATTTTTGGTAGTCTTTTTCAGAAAGTATGTTATGCATTGTTTACACCTCTCTGGGGCATGGGAAGAGTGTGCAAACCCTGTCCCTTAGGAATAATACCCTGCTTCCTCATCTTGTCCAAGGTGCTTTTCCAGGTATCTTCAGCAGTATTTGCCTTGTTGGGTGTCCAGTGTGTCAGAATATCATGGACGATCTCATCATCTGTTGGGTTTCTGTTTCCGTCCAGAATCAGATCATTCCACACGGCAAAGATAGTAGCAATTCTTTCAATCTGACTGGTTCGCTTCATGTTTTTCACAAAGGAAATCAGCCTGTTAATTTCCCCGCTATACTGTGCAAAGGCATCCTTGTACTTTGCGTAGAATTCTGCATGGTTACTACCCTTTTCATATTTCTCGGCATTACCGGGGATTTTTTTGAACCAACCGTTTTCGACCAGGATATTCAGATAGTGGTCGAGACTAAGATCGTAAGGGCCATGATTGTACCGATAATACTGTGTGGTAAGATTCAGACCAAGGTGGCTGTCGAACAAGTACAGCAGCTTCTGAATTTGTGTTTTACCCTTGAGCTTATCGCCCAGCAGATCAATCGCCATACCAGCCAAGATTACATGAGGGTCAATCATCACTGCTTCGACGGCAGGCTCTGTTAAGAGAACAGATTTCTTTCCGGTCACATACTCATAAATGAGTGATTTTTTATAGGATTCCAATACCGCCAATTGTTCTTTTTTGTCAGCGATCACATCATTGGCCTTCTGCAGGACTGAATCGATGTAGGCTACGATTGCATTCTGTTCTTCAATCGGAGGAATAGGATAGAAAAGCTCAGCCAGTTTATTCCAACGCAAGTCGCAGGAACGAACACGAATTCCTGTAGCGAGAGCCAGGAACACATCACTGTAAGCCATGCTACGGAGGAAGTACATAATATAACGTTTATTCTGCTCGGTATCGAGGACATTTAGGACAGGGGAAGCTTTGCCTCTGGAATCAGAAATACCTATTGCACCGGCAAAACCGTCCATGCCGTGAACGACCAAATCTCCAACATCAATGCCCTGGTAGCCGATTTCTTTATCTGCCATTGTGAAGCCGTCCTCGCGGCGATTGCTGCGCAGAGTAACCTCACCATCGCGGAAGCAAGTGATGACACCATCATCTTCACGGACAGGTTTCTGAATGTATTTCAGAATGTACTTGCCGCGGATGCAATCCCAATGTGAAGGCATCATGCCGATCCACTGGATACCGCTATCCTTCATCTCTGCTTCCGGGTTCAAACCTTTGGTGACCGTTTCGGTGATGACGGAACGCTTGTACTGCTCCAAGACATCAATCTGTGCCTGAACATCAGCAATGAGCGCATCGATTTCGGTGCATTTGGCATCGAGGAAAGCTGCAATGGCTATTTGCTCATTCATTGGCGGAAGCACCACTAAGCTATCATAAAACCATGTAGCATACAGATTTCGCTGAATAGTACCTACACCTCTGGACGATGTTTCATACTGCTGTACCATACTGCCGTCGCGAAGCAGAAAATTCATATATGGCGGATAGCATTGTTCACTCATATCGTAGACAAAATATGCTGGGCTAATTATGCCGTCATACTTTGAAACACCAACCGAGCCGCGCCATGCTTGCTGATTGTTCAACACAAAATCGCCCACATGAACATTTTGATAATTAGACAAATCCGCACTGGGTTTGTGAACCTGCATACCAGTGGAATCGTTATAAGAAATCACACCTCGATCCAAATATACCGACAGCAATTCACGATCACCACTATTTTTTTCGCTTCTCAGAGACAATAAAGTTTTTATTCGGGATATATCCCAATGAGAAGGGACATCACCTATACTTGGGATTCCACTGTATTTCATTTCCCTCATAGAAATGCCTCCTTACCCGAATAGTTTTGCCACACGCGCAGAAACAGAAAGTTCCAGATTCATAAATTTGCTTTCCAGTTCCTCACTCGCTGTCGGCTGCTGATATTTATAAAAATATCGTGTAAACGGAATTTCAGCACCGGTCTTAACAACAGGCTTTTTCGCACCAAGGTTCTCCTCGAAGAAAGCAACCGCATCGGGGATATGAGGCAGAACCTCACGAGCCATATAGTCATCGATACTTTCCTCGAATTTAACCAGTTCTGTATCCTTGGTTTCCTTATCATAGATGATGTTACCCTTGCGGTCACGCTGAATCTCGGCCTTCTTGTCCATAACGGAAAGCCCGTCTGCAATCTTCTCCAACAGCTTTTTGTCCGCGGTTGCTGTAGCCAGCGCCTTGGTCAGAACCGGCATGAATGCCGCAGGAGAATAATAGACCTCATCAGACACGGCAGCATTCAGTGCCGCAAGAATGGCTTCGTAGACAGGAAGGTTATTCTGATAGGCTTCCAATTTCTTGACATCCTTGCCGGTCGGTTCTTCCAAGCTTTCCAGTTCATCAACCTTTGCCTGGTCATACAGAGAGGACAAAGAACACTTGGTCAGCATGGCTTCGATACGCTCTGCGGTAATCGCATAGCTGCGCTGAAGGGGCTGCATCACCACATACTCACGATAAATAAACTCTTCATTCTTATAAATCTTGCAGTATTCATTCTCTACGAAGTCCGCATACAGCTTGGTGATGGCAGTACGGTCTTCGGGAGAAATCTCATTCTTCTTATCACCCAGAGCCTTACGCAACTTCTTGAAGAAGCCGGAGGCATCGATCAGCTGAATCTTCCCCTTACGTTCAGGACGCTTATTCTTGGAAAGAACCCAAATATATGTAGCAATACCTGTGTTGTAAAACAGATCATTCGGTAATGCAATAATAGCTTCGATGTAATCGTTCTCCAACATCCAGCGGCGGATTTGACTTTCGCCGGATGCGGTTGTACCGTTGAACATCGGGCTACCATTTTCAACGATTGCGGCGCGACCCAAATTATCGTCCATCTTATCAATAGCAGACTGCAGGAACAGCATCTGCATATCGCCGGAACCGGGCAGACCAGCACCCCAACGGCCGTCAAAGCCTTTTTTATATTCATCATTTACCGCATCTTCGACACCTTCCGCTGCGTCCTTACCACCCCATGGAGTACCGAAAGGCGGGTTCTCAATCACGAAGCGCATCTTGGTACCCTTGAAACGGTCGGCCTTCATAGTGTCCTGGTAGCAGATATTTTCGGCGTTCTGACCTTTAATCATCATCTCCGCAAGGCAGATGGCGTAAGACTCCGGGTTGATTTCTTGACCAAAAAGACGCACGTCGGCGGTCGGATTATAACGCTTGATGAAATTGTAGCTGGTAGAAAGCATACCGCCCGTACCGCAAGCCTGATCCAATACAGTGATAACCTTGCCGTCGTCAAAGATGTCATCGCAGCCTTCTGCCAGCAGGATGTTGACCATCAGCTTGATGATGTCTCTGCCGGTGTAGTGGTCACCAGCCTCAGCGTTTTCAGAGAACTTCCGGATGAGTTCTTCGAAAATATAGCCCATGCGGACATTGTCGATGGTGACGGGGTTAAGATCCAGTTCGGAGAACGCTTTCACCACAGAGAGCAAACGGTTGTTCTTGTCCATCTTGTCGATCTGCTTGTCAAAATCCAGACTCTTGATAATGTCCTGAATATTGGCAGAGAAACCCTGGATATAAGATTTGAAGTTTGCTGCCAGATGATCGGAGTCATTGACCAGTTCAGCCAAGTCATAATCACTGGTGTTGTAGAACTTGTAGCCGGAAACCCGATACATCGCTTTGGCAGGATACTTGGGATTTTCCTTGAACTTTGCCAGAACTTCGGCTTTTGTAGGTGCCAGGGCACATTCAAAGCGGCGGATAATGACCATGGGAATGATGACATCCTTGTACTTGTCACTCTGATATGTGCCGCGCAGCTTATTGGCAATGGACCAAATGAAATTGACTTCGGTAGAGACATCAATGGGAGAATCATCCCACATCGCATCAATGATTTTCTTAGCCATTTGTTGCAGCTCCTTCTGTTGTATGTATCTTGAACGAGGCAAGCAATGCTGTGACTTCAGCGATCTGCTCCTCGGTTAGGGTTTGATCGTCCAAAACTCTCAGTGCGTTATTGAGGCCCTCATTTGCACAGATGATTTTACAAACATCTGGGGGAGGTGTTCCACGAATGATGGAATACTGGCAGTCAATTTTCCTGCGATAATCATCATCTGGCTTGAAGAACTTGATGATAGCGTCGTAAACATCAGGACTGGGAGTATAGACTCCGTTTTCTATTTGTGTCATATTTGGAGCGCTGACACCAACAGCTTTCGCTGCTTTTCTGAGGCTCAGTGTTTTTCCCTCTGGAGAATCATGCAGTTCTCGAATCAGTTTTCCAAGCTCAACTTTTGCAGCTTTAATCTGTGCCGTTTCTTCCTGCGATCCTTTCATTTTGGAACACCTCCCTTCTATAATTGTTATGTGTTACTTAACGCATAACAATTATACAAAATGCAACACGAAACGTCAACAAAAAACTTCCCGGTAATTGCGTTAATTACCAGGAAGTTCAATTTACATACAGTTCTACTAAGGTAAAAGTAGGAGATTATCTTTCCTCCATTACCTCCAACATCATTCTGGCCCCCAGGCGGAAGCTGTTCTGGAACAGCAGGCACTCTGCCATTGCCTGAAACTCCCGCACACTGTCCGCATACAACAAAAATAGTTCCTTCTGCGCATCCGTCATGGTGGCCCGAAGTTTCTCTTCGTTTTGGTTTATCAGCTGAAGCGCATCCTTATACTCCAAGTAGGTAGAAGTATCATATTCTGACGGTTCAATGTTGCCGTACCAAAAATCTTCCAGAATATTCATATTCAGTCCTCCCCAAAGATTAGCTCCCGGAGGATGATCTCCTCTGCCCGGTTGCGGATGCTGTTCATGCGCTGCACCCATGCCATTGGGTCGCTGGCTTTCAGGGCCTCCGTGATCCCCTCAGCAGCTTTCATCTGATCGATGATTCGTTCCTGTCTGTCCTGCGCCTGCTGATTCAGGTCGGCAAGGTATGTCCACAGATTGCCGGAGATGAGCAGGCAGTTATACTGAATCGGATGATACTCTCTCAGGTAATCCCGGTGCATCCGTCCCCACTTGCCGATGGGACGGGATTCTTCCGGCAGCGTCAGATCCGGGATGTAGTAGTCTCCCGCACGGATATATTGGATGTTCATGGTCATTCCTCCTTCGTTTTGGTACTGTCATTCTATCGAAGGACCGATACAAAGTCGAATGTGCCGCGCCCATTACAGCCACATGACAGCGTGGCAAAAAGTTTGTTACATCCATGTAATAAACTTCTGATTTTCAGGATTTTATTACACGGAATCCACCAGCAATACAGGCAGCAAGCCCGGCAAGCGTCAACCGCCTGCCGGGCTTGTTTTCTTCACATCAACACCGCATTCCAGTGGATTTTCACGCTTCTGTTATAGTACGCGGACAAAATCATACCGTTTGTCCTCCACAGAAAGTTTCCGCGCGCATTATCCCTTATTCATGATATGGGCCACCAGGCGCAGATTTCGTTCGATCAGGACATTTCTTGCCTCCAGGTCGCCATTTTTCGCCAGCTCCAGATAGCGGCGTTCTTCCTCCTCTGTCAGCGGCTTTGGAAAGGATCCGGTGCTTAATTGCAGGGAATACAAAAGCGTACTGAGCATCAGCCAAACGGCTGCGAGCATACGCGTCACCTCCAAGGCTACTGTATTCGCCATTGCCCGTCCTTTTTCCGTTACTGATCGGTTGAATGCGGGGCACCTACCCCGCGAGGTGCCCCCAATTCATGACAGCACTCCGTATTCCATTCCATAGGGCCAGCCATTCAGGCCTCCTAAATTGTAGATTTTGGTATACCCCAGATCATCCAGCTTTGCGGCTGCCAGAGAAGCACGCCGCCCGGTGCGGCAATAGAGCAGCACCGGCGCGGACAGATCCGGCAGAATATCCATCACATCGGTTTCCTCCATCTCGTCCAGCGGCAGCAGCTTCGCGCCCGCCGCATGCCCGACGGCGTATTCATCCTCCGTGCGGACGTCCAGCAGGATACTACCCGGGCAGGTATCCAGAATCCGCTTTCCTTCTTCAAAGGAGACTGTCTCTATCATCCAACAATTCACTCCTGTTTTCCTGATGTGTATGGTCGTGCCCTTCCAGAGCCCTGTGGGAATGCTCGTGGATGCCCTCATTCTCACCATGTACATGGGTATGGGCATGGATGTGGGTATGCTCGTGGGTGTGCGCCACGCCGCCATGGCTGTGGGCATGGGTATGAACATGGGTATGCAGGTGGGTGTGCTGCAGGGAAATGGTATCGCTGACCATGAGCCATGTAGCCGCAGCCATGATGGCAAACCCAAGGTAGAACAAGCGGGTGGGCCGTTCCCCCAGAATCAGCATGCTGAGGGCCACACCGAGAAAGGGCGCGATGGCGTAGTAGGCGCTGGTTTTCGCCGCCCCCAGCTCCTTCTGGGCCATAATATAAAAGTTTATGCTCAGGCCGTAGGCTACGAACCCCAGCAAAAGAGAGGCCCCAATCCACAGGATGCCCGGTACTGCCTCTCCGATGCACAGGGCGATCACCAGACTTCCAAGGCCGGAAAAAATGCCTTTGATGGTTGTGATCTGCACGGAGCTTTTGGCGCTGAGCATGCGGGTGCAGTTGTTTTCAAAGCCCCAGCAGACAGCCGCCCCCAGAACCAGCAGGGATCCCCAGTTGAATTGGAACGCTCCCTCCCCTTCAAAGGAGATTAGGATGCTGGCCAGCGTCACCAGCACGATTGCCAGCCACAGCCGTCTGGACAGCACTTCCCGGAACACCAGCAGGGCAATCAGCGAGGTTGCCACAATCTCAAAGTTGTTCAGCAAGGACGCGTTGGCGGAGCCGGTATGCCGGAGGCCGAACATCAAAAGAATCGGCGCGGCGATATCCAGCACGACCATCCCGACGGTATAGGGCAGCTCCGATCGTGTCAAGGGATTGTCCACTTTCTTCCGGCCCGTGAACAGGTACAGGCCAATCCCCGCGCCGAGATACAGAAACGCCGCCAGCATGGTAGGTGAAACGGCCGTCAGCAGCAGCTTCGACAGAGGCAGATTGATGGCATAGAGGGCTGCCGCCAGAATGGCGCAGGTAACGGCAGTTCGTTTTGTAGTCATTGTAAAACCGCCTCCAAAAATTGCGAAAGAGGGCGGCCACGCAAGCCGCCCCAACGCCACTATCATAGCACATCGCAAAATCCGCGTCAACCGAAAACCAACGGGAAGATAGAAAAATACGAAAGGAAAGCCCCCAGCATCGGAAGTGCGGTGCTGGGGGCTGATTCTATTTACATGATGGCGTAATATCTCATCGGCTCGTCCAGCGGGCGATCTCTTCATCGGTGCCCAGCACCTGATGGGTACCCTCCAGGGTGTGTATGGTTCCGGCGTGGTAGTCAATTCCAGAGGCAGCGTAGTCGTAGCTCTCAGCCACCCGGGTCTTCTCCACTCTGGGGTTGGGGCTGGGAATGGCAGACAGCAGGCTTCTGGTATAGGGATGCACGGGATTGGAGAAAATCTCCTCCGTAGTGCCGGTTTCCAGCATGTGGCCCAGATGCAGCACGCCGATGCGGTCAGAAATATACTTGACCATGGACAGATCGTGGGCAATAAACAGGTAGGCCGTGCCGGTCTCCTGCTGAATATCCTTCATCAGATTCACAACCTGGGCCTGAATGGACACGTCCAGGGCGGAAATGCACTCGTCGGCGATGATCAGCTTGGGATCCATAATCAGCGCCCGGGCGATGCCTACACGCTGCCGCTGACCGCCGGAGAACTGGTGGGGGTATCGGTCGGCGTGCTCGGGAGCCAGACCCACCTTCGCAAGAATGCGGTCGATCTTTTCCTTGCGCTCAGCGCGAGAGGAATACAGGTGGTGGATGTCCAGACCCTCACCAATGATCTCACCCACCTTTTTCCGGGGGTTTAAGCAGGCCATGGGATCCTGAAAAATCATCTGCATCTGGGTGCGCAGGACTTCTGTCGCGTGTCTGTCCAGCTTGCCGCTGATGTCCTTGCCGTCAAAGAGAATCTGACCGGCGGTAGGCTCGTAAAGCCGGATGATGCTGCGGCCGATGGTGGACTTGCCGGAGCCGGACTCGCCTACAAGGCCGTAGGTCTCGCCGGGGTAGATGTCGAAGCTGACCCCGTCCACAGCCCGAACGGTATAGCCGGAATTGACCTTAAAATACTGCTTGAGGTCTTTGACCTGCAAAAGAGGCTGTTTTTCACTCATATCACTTTGCCTCCTTCTTCATTCGCTGGATACGGGCTTTCAGCTCCGGGGGCATCTCCACCTTGGGCGCCCGGGGGTCCAGCAGCCAGGTGGCCGCGTAGTGGGTGTCGGAGAGCTTGAACATGGGCGGCTCTGCCCGATCATCGATGTTCAGGGCGTACACGTTCCGGGGGGCGAAGGCATCACCGGGCACAGGATGCAGCAGGTTGGGGGGAGAACCGGGGATGGTGTACAGCCGGTCGTCGTCGGTGTCCAGATCCGGCATGGCGCTGAGCAGGCCCCAGGTGTAGGGATGGGCAGGCTCGTAGTAAATTTCATCGATGGTGCCGGTCTCCACAATGCGCCCGGCGTACATAACGTTGACAAAATCCGCGACCTTCGCCACAACGCCCAGATCGTGGGTGATGTAGATGACGGAAATGTTCCGCTCCTTCTGAATCCGCTGAATCAGCTCCAGAATTTTCGCCTGAATGGTCACATCCAGTGCGGTGGTAGGCTCGTCGCAGATCAGCAGCTCCGGGTCGCAGGCCAGGGCGATGGCGATGACCACCCGCTGCCGCATACCGCCGGAGAGCTGGTGGGGGTAGTTCTTCATCCTCTCCTCGGCATCGGTGATGCCCACCTCTTTCAGAAGCTCCACGGCCTTCCTGTAGGCCTCGGCCTTGGGGGTCTTGTAGTGCCAGATCATGCCCTCCATGATCTGCTTGCCGATGGGCATGGTGGGGTCAAGGCTGGTCATGGGATCCTGGAAGATCATGGCAATCCGCTTGCCGTTGATGTGCCGGCGAATGTCATTCTTCTTCATTTTCAGGATGTCCACAGTCTCCTTGCTGCCGTCGTCGTGGTGGTAGGTAAATTCGATGCTGCCGCTGTCCACGGTGCCGTTTTTCGCCAGGATGCCCATGGCGGCTTTCACAGTGACGGACTTGCCGGAGCCGGACTCACCCACGATGGCCAGAGTCTCGCCCCGGTACAGGTCGAGATTGACACCCCGGATGGCGTGGACGGGGCCGGCGGTGGTGGTGAAGGTGATGCTCAGGTCACGCACAGTCAGTACTTTTTCTCGTTCCATTGCACGCACCTCACATATCTTTCATTTTGGGATCGAAGGCTTCCCGCAGGCCGTCCGCCAGCATATTGAAGCTGAGCATCAGGATGGCAAGCACCGCGATGGGGGGGATGATCTGGTAGGGATGGGTTGTGAAGCTGCTGAAAGCGTCACTGATCAGGCTGCCCAGAGAGCACTGGGGCACGGGAATGCCCAGACCCACGAAGCTCAGGAAGGCCTCGGTGAAAATGGCGGTGGGAATGCTGAACATCAGCTGGGTGATGATCTGACCGATGATATTGGGCAGCACCGCGCTGAATATGATGCGGAAGTGGCCCGCGCCCAGCGTCCGGCTGGCGAGGACAAATTCCTGCTCCTTGAGTTTCAGCATTTCCGCCCGGGCGATTCGGCTCATGCCGATCCACTCCGTGATGACCAGCGTCAGCACGATGGTACCGAAGCCGGGCTTGAGCACCATGAGCAGCAGCGTGCAGATCACCAGGCGGGGAATGCCGTTATTGATCTCCGCGAAGCGCTGCATGACGCTGTCCACCACGCCGCCAAAGTAGCCGGAAATCAGGCCGTAGCACATGCCCAGGGTCATGTTGATCACGGCGGACACCAGCGCGATGCCAAGGCTCACACGGGTACCCTGCCAGACGCGCGTCCAGATGTCCCGGCCCAGGGTGTCGGAGCCGAACCAGTAGTATACATCGTCCGCGCCCTTCTTTTCGTAGCCGTTGACGATCTTGTAGCCGGAGGAGGTGGTCATTTTCTCGTTGCCGTCAAAAATGCCCATTTTTTCAAGCCCCGGGACACGGGGGGCAAAGTTCTTCTCCGCCAGATTCTGCTCGGCGTAGGAATACTGGTTCATACCGGGGCCGACAATGGCAAAGAAGGTGATAATCACAATGAGCACCAGCGCCACCAATGCGCCCTTGTTGCTGATGAAGCGTTTGTAGACGTCCTTCCAGTAGCTCTGGGAGGCAAAGTTATTGTCAATATTGACACCCGCAGTGTCGTTTTTCAGCCGGAAATCATCCTCCTGAAAGGTGTATTCCGGCGCCTGCGGCACTGTGGCAGGCTTTTTCTTTCCAAACATCATTTCTTCTTGCCACCGTCCTTTGCCACCCGGATTCGGGGATCGATAATACCATAGAGAATATCAACCACCAGCATGATGCCGATATACATGGCGGAGTAGATGAAGCTCAGGGCAATGACCACGTTGTAGTCATTGGACTGAATCGCCGTAACCAGAAGGCTGCCCACGCCGGGAATGGAGAAGATTTTTTCTACCACCAGAGAGCCGGTCATGAGGTCAACGATCAGGGGAGCCAGCACGGTGATGATGGGAATGAGGGCATTGCGCAGGGCATGACGGACAATGAGCCGCCAGCCGGTAATGCCCTTGCTCTCCGCCAGCAGCATAAAGTCACTGTCGAGGATTTCCAGCATTTCCGTCCGGGTGAACCGGGCGATGCTGGCCATGGTAAACATGGACAGGGCGATGCTGGGAAGCACCGAGGAGGCGAAGGGTGTCTTGTCGGCGTAAAGCATGGGGAAAATTTTTAATTTGAAACCGAAGGTGTAGCTTAAGGCAAGCGCGAACACATAGCTGGGCACCGACACGCCGCTGATGAGCGTGCTTATGTTATCCCAGATGGTGTTGTGCTTCAGGGCGGCGACGATGCCGAGAATCAGACCCACCAGCGCACCCAGTGCCACCGCCTGGCCGCCCACCTTGATGGACACCGGCAGACGGGTCTGAATCAGCTGGCTGATGGGGGTATTCTTACTGATGGTGTAGCTGACTCCGAAATCACCCTTACACAGATTGGCAACATACTTGCCGAACTGCACGATGATGGGCTTGTCCAGACCGTACTTTTCAAACAGCACAGCACGCTGATCGTCGGACAGCTTCTCGTCGTTGAAGGGAGAGCCGGGCATCAGCTGCAGCAGAATAAACAGCACCAGCGTGATGGCCAGCAGGGTGAAGACGGAAATCAAAACACGTTTTAATATGTATTTTTTCATGTTTGGTTTCTCCTTTCCGGTTGCAAAGGGCGAATCGAATTGACAATTGACAGTTGACAGTTGACAATTTTGGCGTTTTCCGGGATGCAGGAAAAAACCGTAATTGTCAATTTTCAATTGTCAATTGTAAATTGATTAGCAAAGGCGGGCGATTGGAAAAAGCGCAGCGGCTTTGGGAGCAAAGCCGCTGCGTCATTGCATCAGTGATTAGCCCTTCACGGTGTTCTTGTAAACACGGTTCAGAGCCACGGGGTGGAACTCAATGCCTTCCACGCCGGTCTTGATCATGTTGGCGTTGGCCTTGGTGTACATGGGAACGATGACAGCCTGATCCATCACGATCTTCTCTGCGTCGTACATGGCATTCCAGCGGGCCTCGGCATCGGTGATGTAGGCGCCGGTGGTGCAGTCTGCGATGATGGCATCGAACTCAGCGTCGCTCCACAGGCCGTAGTTGTTGTCACAGTCAGTGACCCACATACCCAGATAGGTCATGGGATCGGCGTAGTCGGGGCCCCAGCGGGTCAGGCAGACCTCATAGTTGCCATCCTGGATGTCGGCAACGCGCTGCTTCTTGGGCTCGACCTTGATGTTCAGGGTCACGCCGGGCAGAGCCTTCTCAACCTGATCCTTGATAACGGCGGCCACGTTCTGAGTCTCAGTCTGATCCTCAACCAGCAGATCGAACTCGAAGGTGTCGGTGCCCAGCTCAGCCTTGGCAGCCTCATAGTACTCGGCAGCCTTGGCGGCATCGTCGGCGCAGACGTCGCTGAACATGGTCTGGTCAGCGGAGAAGTCGGAGCCATCAGGGCCGGCAGCGAACTGAGGAGGAACAGCGGTGTAGGTGGCAACGGAGCCGTCCTTCACCACATCGCCAACGATGGACGCACGGTTCACAGCGTTGCTCAGGGCCAGACGCATATTCTGGTTGTCCAGAGCGGGAACCTTGTCCATGTTCAGGGTCAGATACCACAGGTAGCCAGCACCGGTGATGGTCAGCTCGGGGTCACCCTCGACCTGCTCAACCTGATCGCCGGACAGCATGACGATGTCCAGATCGCCGTTCTGATAGCTCATGTAAGCCTGCTGGCTGTCCTTGATGACCTGGTAGTTCAGGCCGTCCAGCTGAACCTTGTCAGCATCGTAGTAGTCGGGGTTCTTGGTCAGGGAGAAGCTCAGAGCGGCGGGCTCATAGCTGGTCAGCACAAAAGCGCCGTTGCTCAGAACCGTCTCGGGGCTGGTGCCGAAGGTGCCGTCGGCCAGACCCTCAAAGAAAGCCTGATTGACAGGATAGAAGGTGGGGAAGTACATCAGGCTCAGGAAGTAGCTGACGGGAACCTCCAGCGTGACCTCCAGGGTCTTGCTGTCGATGGCCTTGACGCCCAGCTCGCTCTTGTCCATCTCGCCGGCGATGATGGCGGCGGCGTTCTTGACCTGGCCGATCTGGCTGAACATATAGCTGTACTCGGAAGCCAGAGCGGGATCAACGGCCCGCTGCCAGGCGAAGATGAAGTCGTCAGCGGTCACAGGCTCGCCGTTGGACCAGTTGGCATCCTGCCGCAGGTGGAAGGTGTAGACGGTGCCGTCCTCGCTCACATCCCAGCTCTCGGCAATGGCGGGAACGGCAGCGCCGTCGGCGTCCATCTGGGTCAGGCCGTCGGTGTAGTTGGCGATGACCTCAAAGCTGGTGCCGTCGGTGGCGACCTGAGGATCCAGGCTCTCAACCTCGACCTCGACCATCACGTTCAGAACCTTGTCACCGTCGGCAGCAGCGTGAAGGGCAAATAAGGAGAAAAGACAATGACCGGAATTAAAGTATATAATAT
>SAMEA3663092__coassemble_279_pt1 | contig 17315 bp, 18 predicted proteins | sample SAMEA3663092__metabat2_high_PE_027 | metagenome-assembled genome bin SAMEA3663092 (sample SAMEA3663092) | pig gut metagenome | biome: pig gut; feature: pig-associated habitat; material: faeces | place: France | collected 2012
TGCTGCTGTTTTTTGTTTTCTTGTGGCGGTGCGGTGGTGCAACGGGTATCGGCAGAGGGTCACGGGAGGGGATAGAAAATGTAGAGAAAAATGTTATTTGCAAAAATTCAAGCTAAACGAAGGAGAAAGATATGAAAAAGAAACTCAACAAAAGGACGGCAACCATGCTTTTGCAGGAAATGGTTCATAGAATCGGAGGTGGTAACGATTGGGGAAGATATTCTTTAGAGATGTGATGCTTGAAATAACAAGAAGGTGTCAGCTAAAATGCGCCCATTGTATGCGTGGGGACGCACAAGATTTGGATATGTCAGATGAAATAATCGATGCCTTTTTTGAACAAGTTGCCGGAATTGGAACGCTGTTCTTTACTGGTGGAGAGCCAACACTAGCCGTTGACAAAATGAATTATGTGCTTGACCAAATTATAGCCAGACAAATTCCACTTGGTTCTGTTGCGTATATCACAAATGGCATTGTTTTTTCTGGGGAAATAGCACAATTTCTTAGGCGGGCAAGCGATTATGTTTCCTATTCAAGAGAGAAATACGAACTTTTCAAATATGATTGCAAGATTTTCTTTATCCCCAGAATTTTCATTGGGTTAAGCCTTGACAATTTTCATATTCAAGCTGACAGAGAACGCGTAAAAGCACAGTATCAATCAATTCTGAACCCCGAAACTTCTTATGTTGACTTTGTAAACAATAGTGCGCCTGTAAAAGTTGGACGTGGAGAAGGGTTGAAATACGGTTTTAGTAAAGAATATGCCGGTTACGGAATTGCACAATATCGTTCCAGAATTGGAATAGAGTGCGCCGGAAATAGGCTAATATGTGATGACTCCCCACGCTCTAAAGAAATGCTAAAATTCTGTGACGCATTTGTCCCGTGTGTAATTGAGCTATCAGCTATTGGAAAACTTGCAGCCAATGGTGCATTTTATGGCTCTTATGTCGCTGATGACAGTAATACAGACAATGAAATCTGTAGATATAATGAAGGTGTATTTCCAGATTTAATCAATGCGATCCTAGAATACAACAAGGGGAAAAAGCCTTGTTTTTTGACAACAAACATACCTAAGGCTTTCACAAGTGATGATATTTTAGCGGAACAGAACTTCAAATCAATCAATGAATATGACACAGAAAATGTACTCTGGCCGCAGCACTTTGACCCAATATACGCAGACGAAATTCAAAACGCAGCAGACGAACTGTCCATATCAATAGCTGCCTTTGGAAAAAACTATGAAACGTATTTGGAAAGGCGTATTCCATCCTATGCGGATATGGAAGAAATTAGAAAAGACTTTCCCAATTCAAACAAGCATTTCTGCGAACGACTGCACGAAATGAGTATCCATGATTCTGTTGACGCAGTGATTGACTGGGTCAATCAGAACAAAAATCAGATATGGTATCGTGTGTCTGATAACTTATACGAATTGGCAAAACATATCTTTCGTCAGCGTGCAATTAACGCTGTCAAAGACAAAATGGATACAAAACAACCGTATCAAAATATGATATCACAAATCCTAAGGCAAGAATTTGATTTTTAATACTACGGGAGGAATACAATGAAAACAGAAAATAATCAACGCAGTTTTCTTTTGCGGAAGATTTTTGGTGAGACGGAAAATGAGAGCATAAATAAAACCACTTTTCAAAATGGGAAACGTAATGCGAAAAGAAGATTTCTTAAGGCAATGCTTGTTATGTATATGGGTTCTATTGCCACTCAGAACGAACCTGGTATAAGAAGTGACGAGGGTGCCATGGAAAAACTCTACATGACCCTTGATAAACTATTGGGCGATTCTGGCGCATACACCGCCATAGATCAGATTATGCAACATTACGATATAGAAAAAATGTCCGCAAAACTAGGGGAATTTTCTGGTGACAAGATAGAGTATTCAGAGGGCAGTACCTATGAAGCCGTGTAGATGTGCAATCTGTCAGGGAACGGACACCGGGACTGCTTGCCTGTCAACAGTCACTCTCAGACCGGGGTACGGCAGTGTGCATGACATGGAGACCTACACGGTAACTCTGTGTGGGGATTGCATTGACTGGTTGATAAACACTCTGGCAGCTCAGGAGGGCGAATAAATGGAAGAAATAGTATTATCCCCCTATGGGTATGAACTCCAAAACGGGCTACTTGTACAGTCTGACACCGGGGAAGTTATACCGTACTCTGTTATGGCTCTGCCAGAAAAAAGCACGGTAAATACGCCGCTGGAAAAAGAACGAAAACGGAAGTGGGCAGAGGAAATGGAAGCTCACGCTAAGAAGGTACGAAGCAACAACCCATTCGTCTTTGTAAAAAAGGAACTGAATTTTGTGGGCGTTCCCCCTGCAATGGCAACAAGGCTTATATACTTGAGTACCTATATGCAGTATGACGGAAATAAGCTTATGCTTTCCACCAGAAAAGCCATGACCCGAAAAGACATTGCCGATGTGCTTGGAATCTCCCCCCGGAACGCTGTGAATTTCTGGGACTGCCTACACCCTGCTTTCATAACAGAGGACAGCACAGGGGCATTGATTCTAAATGAGGAAATCTTCAAACGGGGAAAACGGGGACGAGGTAATCGCATACCATACGAACGGGTATTTCAAAATGGCGTTCGCAAGTTGTATGAATCGGCATATGGTAAGTACCACAAGCAAATGGGCTACTTGTTTGAGTTGCTACCATATATCAGCATTGAATACAACGTACTATGCCGGAATCCATACGAAAAAGATATCCAGAATGTTGAATTGCTTTCTATCGCTGAGTTTTGCAAACTGATTGGGTACAGCCTTGAAAACATCGACAAACTACGGAAGATATACAGTACCATCCGATTCCCGGTTGGAGATCACCGGGAACTGTTTTGCAAGATGATCTATGATGGTGTCCATAGTAATGATGCGATTGTGTGTATCAATCCTAATATCTTGTATTCTGGGTCAAATCCCCGGCGAATTGAGATATCAAAGTTGTACTTTAGTAAGTAGCCGCCGTAATTTTTTGCAAAATGTTGAGGTGTTCAATTTGCCGGAAACTACCGTGTTTTGAACGATTGTCCGGGCAAATGGTAGTACGGAAATCCAATAACTACCGGGCTTTACAAAGAATTCTACTTTGCCGTATTTTTTTGCAAAGTCTGATTCTCTGTAATAGCCTGAGTATCAAGGAGTTATATCACACCTTCCCCGGCTATTACCTCTATTCTATTATCAGTCATTTTAAGATATCAATTTAAGAAACGAGAGGAGATAATCAATGAATGATGACCTAGAAATACTAGAAGCACTATTCCAGTCAAAAACAGGTGCATTCAGAGTTTGTACGGCTGTGTATAAAAACGAACCATGCTACTGTGTGACGCATATCCATGACGGCGATCAGCACACAGTCCTGTTTGAGTATGACAAGCAGATACTCAAAGCAGTAATCCAAAGACTAAAGCGGACGAAAATGGCAATGGAGAAAAAAGAATCTGGAAGCGGATTCATTTTCAAATTTCATAAAACATCCCACGAAGCTGCCCTATCCTTACGAACATTTCTCTGGGCAAAGTACAATAAGCTGCCCATAAAGAAAGCAAGGGGATTGAATCTTGAGTTATCCGACAGAATTTCGTTTTCAAGCGGAATAATGGATATGCGTAAAGTCAACATATACGATGCCGGGGGCACAGATACGAACGGAATATCCGTGACCACTCACCCCGGAACAGGAAATAGGTATATCGTAATACATGACTGTGACCGCATTGAATATATGGATTATTCACCAGAGTTATACCAGATGCTGACAACCCGGAGGATTTGCGGCAAGCCTAAAAAGTGTCAAGACAATGGGCGGCTATGCGTGAGCATTCATTTCGCACAGAAGAAAGACGGCTGGACGATCAAAAATTTATCCCGGTTTGTTCTGCTCTATTACTCCTACTTTGGAAAATATGTAAACCAAAAAAGCGGCGCTATCACACGTTTCATCCGTAACATTCCCACTCTTGAGAATAATGTTGGTGAGGGAAATCACTGCGCCCACTTGAACGCCCAAAGCTGGAATAACTGTAAAGAGAATCTTTTGTTTATGGGCAACGATCTTAACCAGAGAATGAGCAACTACGCAAGTCGCATTTCTGGTGCTTACGGTATGCTCCCCATTGTGTGGCGGTCAGGCAATGAGAACAAAATCCTAATCGAATGGAGTAAAAACGGTGAACACAGGTATTTTGTCTGTAATAATGTCGTGGATTACTTGGATTTTCAAGAAACCATTTTGGGTGTAAACGGGAAAATTAGAAATCTACAGATAAATCTGTTTTACCGGGACGGGCAATTTCATCAAGAACCAACGCCTATGCAATCAGCAAGACCCAGAAATTATACAGCACCACCCCCTGATATGGAAACAATACTATCTGATTTGCAGGAGTGGAGCAACGGCAAAGACAGAGTTCTACAAAAATATCAGGAATCGCCGGAATGTTTCTGGAAATGGAGGAACACGCAAAACCGCATGGCTATCGATGTTTTCACACAGCAGATTTTAAGAATGCTCTAAGAAAATGCAGTTAGCTATGTCGGTTCATAACGGACGCACAGAAACTAATTATCAAAGTGCGGTTTTATATATGTGCGCTCTTTCTCAAAAATAGCCGAAAATGTTCCATTTCTTTCTGTGTTTCAATTAACCTAATGGCATTTTTACACCAAATTATTTTCTTATTTTTTCAAACACCCAAATCATAACACCATAACCACTTGATCTAGGTCCTGTTAGGTTTCTTAAATGATATGTTTTAATACCCTTAACAGCGGTGGTTACTGGATTATCGGACAATTAAGGATGGTGGTTTTATCGGAACAGCAGCATTACCTATGAAAGAGAATACCCATTCATCGTCTCTGGCAGACGGATTTATAAAGCTATTGACACCAAAGGATATTCAGAGTATATTTTCCATGGGAAAGAATCAGGCATACGCCCTCATGCACTCAGCAGGCTTCCCATCTATCATGGTTGGAAGCAGAATATATGTAGAGGAATCCCACCTAAAGAAATGGATTGACACCTATTCTGGGAGGAAATATCTTCTTTAAGAACACACCGGATTTGTTTCCCATAAGTAATAAATAAGTAATAAATTATTTCTGGTGTTCCAATTAGTCGTTGATATTCAATGCTTTTTTAATTTTCAATAATGGTCTCCAAAACCGTAGGCTCAGGGTTCAAGTCCTTGTGCCCCTGCCAAAATCGGGAAATTTCTTTAAAAAAGCAAAATTTCCATTTTTTGTTGCTCTAATAGTTCGGGTTTTGATTTTCAGCCTATCGCAAAAACGCTTCTGAGCCTACGGTCTCGACCAAAAAGGAGATGTTTTCTATTGGTGCAGCGGCTCCTTCAGCATAGCAGCGCAGCTACCACACAGCGTTATATTGGCATTGAGCCACAGAGGATTGAGCGGGCGATACAGAATCATGCGCAGCTGCTATAAAGGACGGGCGCGGGAATAATCCCACGCCCGGTTTGTTTTGTTAGTGTAGTTTGATATTTGTCCAATCGCTGACATCACACTGGTCATCTTTATTCCATCCGGCTGACACCACATTTCCATCAGCGTTCAACCCTAGAGTATGGAAACTGCCTGCGGATATCGCTACAATATCTGTCCAATTTGCTGTGTCACATTGATCATAGTCGTTATATCCAACTGCAACCACGGTGCCGTCGGCTTTCAGACCTACAGTTTGACCATTGTCTGCAGAAATTGCTACAATATCTGTCCAGTCTGATACATTGCATTGACCGTAGTTATTCCATCCAACCGCAATAACAGTACCATCGGCTTTCAAACCTACAGTGTGACCTTTGCCTGCGGCAATAGCCACAATATCCGTCCAATTCGATATGTTACATTGGCCTTTTTCATTGTTACCAACCGCCACGACAGTACCGTCTGCTTTTACACCCACAGTATGGTAGCCACCTGCGGAAATTGCTACAATGTCCGTCCAGTCCGATACGTTACATTGACCATGGTCATTCCACCCGACTGCCACAACGGTGCCATCGGCAATAAGTCCTATGGTTTGGAAACTTCCTGCTGCAATGTCCACTATTTTTTTCCAGTCCGATACATTACATTGACCATCGTCGTTATATCCAACTGCCATTACGGTACCATCGGCTTTCAATCCTACGGTATGACCGTTTTCTGCGTCAATGGTTACAATACCAGTCCAGTCTGATACATTACATTGTCCATCTTTTTTGCCCCCAGTCGCTACAACCGTCCCATCTTCTTTAAGCCCCACGGAATGCTTATAGCCAGTGGCAATGCTTTTCCGACGCGCAATCCGCTCCCAGAAAGCAAGACTCCGCTCCTTAGCATCCTGATAATCTCCAAGCTTGCCAAAGGCAATTGCCGCTTCCGCTGTTTTTCCGCTGTCCGCCAGAGCAGCAGCGGCATCATACTGTGCTTCCAAAATTCGTTCGGAGCTATCTTTGTAATCCCCTAACGACTCAAAGGCAGCGATGGATGCATGAAACTTTCCATCCTCCATCAGAGCAATTGCCGCATTGTATTTTTCTTCCAGAATGGCGATTTCGCAGTCTTCGATTTTCTGTGTGCTGTCCTTGTAGCCGTCCATCACCTCAAACGCCGCAATGGCTTCCTCATATTGCCCCGCATTCATCAGGGATACCGCGCCATTGTATTTCACCGTGGGTATTACAATGAATTTTACCAAAGCCGCTATCGCAATTACCGCACAGACTGCCGGAATGGCGATTTTGAGAATCTTCGCGGTTTTCTTCCGCTTGGCATCCGCCGCGGCCTTTTCCTCTGCCGCCTGTCGGGCTTCCTCGGCAAGCCGAGCATCCTTATCCCGGACAAGCTGCTCCCGGTCAATAGCCTGCAATTCAGGCAACGTCCGTCCGCAGACATGGCAGGGCTTCTCCGCACGATTCACCGCGCCGCAGGCACAGAACCAAAGGTCTTTTTCCTCCGTGGGGTAATAAGAAAAATTGCTGCCAACGGTAATTTTGTACTGCTTGACCAGCTCCGTGTCCTGAAAAACACCTTCCAGCGTTCGCTGTCTCGGCAGGGGTTCCCATTCTACCCCATCCGCTGTCCATGTGGATTTGTCGGAGAAAACCACTTCCGTAACAGCGGCAGTGTAGGAGCGGGCTTTGCTTTCGGGCACCATGACCGGGGTTTTCTGCCCGAAGTCCGTATCTCTTATGGCACGCAAATCCAGATAATCAAACATCACCGGCTCACCAATGGGACAGAGCGCCGTGTCGAACAGATTCAGGCGGATCTTCACGACCTGAATGTCCTTTTCGGTAATGCTCCGCAGCTTTAACTGCGCCAGCACCTTACCCGTCTGGTTGTCCTTGAGAAGCGCGCCAGCCGCGATGATGACAGGGGAACCCTCCGTGTACAGATTCTCCGGCAGCGTAAACAGTCTTGAATAGCGTTCAGCCATGGAATACCTCCATTACAGGTCGGGCAGTTCGTCAGAGATAACAGGGGCATTGTTTCCCCGGTCAGGCAGAGCAATCACCAACAGCCAGCCGGGCAAATCCAGCCAGAAGCAAATCCAGAAATATTTTTTATCATTATATCCCTTTGCTTTTGCTATCTCAAAGAACTGTTTCGCAACATACCAAGAAATCAAAAGAACCACACATACACCAATCAAAACACCAAATAAGTATGCCATTTTTCTCTTTCCCTTCATTAAAAATAAAAAAGTGCGTAGCCGAAGCTACGCACCGAAAAACGCATAGCTCCATTGCCGCGACGCAATTCTTTGGAAACCCGTAGGGAACGCAAAGCGGAGAATGCGTTTTTACCAAAGTAAAAACGCACACTCTTCTGGATAGTATGAACTTCGTGTCGCAAAAGTATGATACCATACCTGTCCCGATAATTCAAGAGAATTTGGGAAATGTCACCTTTTCTCTTTTCTTTTGGTGTGCTATACTATTTGAAAGTGAACTTTCAAATAGGAGGCTGCCGCAGATAGAAGAAACAAAAGCAAAGAAGCCAGGAGGCAAGAAAGAAGGACAGAAATACAAATTCCTTCTGGTGTGGGACATCCTTCTGAAAAAGACCGATGAGAACCACGCTAATTGCATAGAAACGCCCCTGCTTCTAGCTAGAAGCAGGGGATGATTCATAGTCTGTCAATATTCAATCCCAGCGGTGGCACCGCTCAATCCGGGCGGTGCCATTGCTCAATTTCAGCGGAACGACTGCTCAATTCCGCCGGTCGAGGTGATCTCGAGGAGCGGTGTACGCATGCAAAAATGCGCAGGGTCGCTCCCGATCCTGCGCAAATTCTGTATTCCTTCAGAAATCAATAATCCCCAGCATATTCAGTCCCACTTTCAGGAACAGCAGGCCCAACACGAAGAACATGACCCGGCGGATTTTGCCGCTGCCACCCCGGATGGCGAACCGGGCGCCCATATAATTGCCCAGCATGGAGCAGATCATGGCCGGAATTCCCACCGAAAACAGGATGTCTCCATGAAAAAAGAACACCACCATGGAGGCAACATTGGAGGCAAGATTGACAATTTTCGCGCAGCCGGAGGATTTCAGCAGCGTATAGCCCAGCACCACCGAGAAGGCAATGGTAAGGAAGGTGCCGGTTCCGGGGCCGATCATGCCGTCGTACAGGCCAATCGCGACGCCGATGACGGTGGACAGCACCAGCGTCTCCCGGCGGGATTTCGGCGGCTTTTCCACCTTGCCAAAATCTTTGACGAAAATCAGCACCAGCGCCACCAGCGGCAGTGCCGTCAAAACCACCATCTGCAGCAGCTCCTCCCGCATATACACCGCCAGAGAAGAACCGGCCGCCGAGCCAAGAAGGGAACCGACTGCCGCCGGAATGGCACAGTGCCAGTCGATATTACCCGACTTCATGTACTTGTAGGACGCCAGCGCCGTGCCGCAGCCGTTGGCGAACTTGTTGGTACCTGCCGCCAGCTTAATCGGCACGCCGGCAATCAGGTAGGCCGGCAGGGAGATGACTCCGCCGCCTCCCGCGATGGAATCCACAAAACCCGCCAGAAAAATCAGCGGACATACAATGACAAAGGTCCAGATATTCAAATTCATGGGAAATTACCCTCTCTTTCTTCCGGGCCATTATAGCACAGCGCCAAAGGGGAATCCATTGGAAAAAAGGATGAATTATCCCGGGTTTTGCAGGTCGAAACCGGCATTTTGCGGGACTGCCCCGGGAGTTTTCATTGACAAATTTTCCGCTTCCTCCTATAATGAGGTCAGAAACAACAACGGAGGTCTGGAATCCATGACGCGAGGCTTTATTACCATCGCCACCGGGCGGGACAAATACTATGAAATGGCGAAAAATCTGGTGCTGTCCTACCGTCTGTTCTGCGATAATCCCCTTCCCTTCGCCATATTGTGCGACAAGGAGAACGAATACACCAAGGCTTTCGACCAAGTGATCCTGTTTCAGCCCGGCCCACGGGTATACTTCAACAAATTCGAACTTCTGAGGCGCTGTCCCTTCGATGAAACCATCTTCATCGACGCGGACTGCCTTGCCTACGCCGACCTGAATGATCTTTGGGACTATTTTGCCAGCTCCGACGATTTCTCCGGCTGCGGCACCAACTATCCCATCGACTCGGAAAAGGGCCTGTTTCAGGACGGAAAAATCGGGGAATATAATGGGCGGGTCCACTGGAAGCCGGATATCTGCGGTGGATTGTACTTTATTCGCAAGGGTGCGGCCTGCGACGCTCTTTACGCCGAGTGCCAGAACATTGCCCAGCACTACGACGAGTACGTCTGGCCCGACTTCTGCGCGCCCTACGCCGATGAAACCGTGCTCTGCCTTGCCATGGCCGTCCACGGAATGCACGCCATGGTCGCCGACCCCGCCAACTACGGCCACCCCTGGGAAGCAACCAAAATGGAGCACGACATGTTCACCGGCCTGCCGCTATGCTACCGAGTGGCACCCCATGGTAGAGCAGGGCCATATCGTCCACTTCGGCACACGCTACTGCGCCAAGCCCCCCTACCTGTTCGAGATTGAGAAGATGAATCTCATGCTGAAAAAGGGGCTGCGGCCCAGTAAAGACGGCGTACCGCTGAATCCCATGGAAACCCTTCTCTACCGCTGGAAGCTGCGTTATTACTGGCTGGAAGCGAAGGATCTGTCCATGCGGGCCGTTCGAAAGCTCTGGCGCATCCTCCCCCACACGCCTCCAGCAGACTGATATCACGCCCGCCGCGACTTGCGGCGGGTTTTTTTGGAGAAAAGACGGTTTACTTTTGTGACGCTCTATGGTAAAATAGCAGGATAAAAGGGAGAGTGTGCTCTTCCGACGTGAAAAGGAGTATTGTTATGAAGGGAATCATTCTCGCCGGCGGCTCCGGCACTCGGCTCTACCCTCTGACCAAGGTCACCTCCAAGCAGCTGCTCCCGGTTTATGACAAGCCCATGATCTACTATCCCCTGTCCACCCTGATGCTGGCGGGCATCCGGGATATCCTGATCATCTCCACCCCCACGGACACCCCCCGGTTTCAGGATCTGCTGGGCGACGGCAGCCACTTCGGCATTCACTTAAGCTATGCGGTGCAGCCCTCCCCGGACGGGCTGGCTCAGGCCTTCCTGATTGGCGAGGAATTCATCGGGGACGAGCCCTGCGCTATGATTCTGGGCGACAACATTTTCTATGGCAACGACTTCTCCTCCATTCTGGAGAAGGCCCGGCGGAATGCGGAAAAAGGGCGGGCTACCGTCTTCGGCTACTATGTACCCGACCCGGAGCGCTTTGGCGTGGTGGAGTTTGACGCAAACGAAAAGGTTCTTTCCGTGGAGGAAAAGCCCGCCCATCCCAAGAGCAACTACGCCATCACCGGCCTGTACTTCTACCCCAAGGGCGTCTCCCAGCTGGCCAAACAGGTTAAGCCCTCCAAGCGGGGAGAGCTGGAAATCACCACCCTCAACGACATGTACTTACGTCAGGACATTCTGGACGCGAAAATTTTTGGCCGGGGCTTTGCCTGGCTGGATACCGGCACCATGGAGACGCTGCTGGAAGCGGCGGAGTTCGTCCACATGGTAGAAAAGCGGCAGGGTATGAAAATCTCTGCCCCGGAGGAGATTGCCTTCCGCTTCGGCTGGATTTCCACACAGGAGCTGCTGGAATCCGCCGACCTCTACGGGAAATCCCCCTATGGGCATCATCTGCGGCAGGTAGCTGAAGAAAAATTTGTCAGCTTCAAGGTTAGACAGCAAAAATAAGGAGATTGCCATGACTATCATCGTTACCGGCGGCGCCGGATTTATCGGTTCCAATTTCATTTTCCACATGCTGGGGAAATACCCGGATTACCGCATCGTATGTCTGGACAAGCTGACCTACGCGGGCAACCTGTCCACCCTCTCCCCTGTCATGGATAACCCCAACTTCCGCTTCGTGAAGCTGGACATCTGCGACCGGGAGGGTGTTTACAAGCTGTTTGAGGAAGAACACCCGGACATGGTGGTAAATTTTGCCGCCGAGAGCCACGTTGACCGCTCCATCGAAAATCCCGAGGTGTTCCTGCAAACCAACATTCTGGGTACCCAGGTGCTGATGGATGCCTGCCGGAAGTACGGCATTACGCGCTACCATCAGGTGTCCACCGATGAAGTTTACGGCGACCTGCCCCTGGATCGGCCCGACCTGTTCTTCACCGAGGAGACCCCCATCCACACCAGCTCCCCCTACTCCTCCTCCAAGGCGGGGGCGGATCTGCTGGTGCTGGCCTACCATCGCACCTACGGCCTGCCCGTGACCATCTCCCGGTGCTCCAACAACTACGGTCCCTACCACTTCCCGGAAAAGCTGATTCCCCTGATGATCGCCAACGCCCTGAACGACAAGCCTCTGCCGGTCTACGGCAAGGGCGAGAATGTCCGGGACTGGCTGTATGTGGAGGATCACTGCAAGGCCATCGACCTGATTCTCCACAAGGGCCGGGTGGGCGAGGTCTACAACATCGGCGGTCACAACGAAATGCGCAACATCGACATCGTGAAGATCATCTGCAAGGCCCTGGGTAAGCCCGAGAGCCTGATCACCTTCGTCACCGACCGAAAGGGTCACGATATGCGCTACGCCATTGACCCCACCAAGATTCACTCTGAGCTTGGCTGGCTGCCGGAGACGAAATTCGCGGACGGCATTCAGAAGACCATCGACTGGTATCTGAACAACCGGCAGTGGTGGGAGACCATTATTTCCGGCGAATATCAAAACTACTACGAAAAAATGTACGGCAATCGCTAAGATTGAGAGGTTAGATCATGTTTCAGATCGACTACAGCTATCTGCGCCCCAAAAAGGCCCAATGGCTGCGCAGGATGTACAATACCCCCTTCCCCGAAAAGCAGTCCCTTGACCTGTGGCGGGGCAAAAACGCTGTCATTCTGCCGCTTCACGAAGTCGTGAATGAGGGCCTGTTGTTCGGACTGGGCGGTGTTGTGGATGAAAACGGGCAGTATGTGGAACTGTCCGGCTTCCCGGAACGCATTGGCCGGGGCTACGCCTTTGAAAATCCCGTTTATAAAGACGAAACCGTGGTATACTGCGGGTATCTCGTCAACCACTGGGGGCATTTTCTGGTGGAAGCCGTCAACCGGCTGTGGTACGCGCTGAAAGATGACCAGACTGTTGATAAATATGTGTTCTTCATCGATGAAGGACAGGAACGGGAAATTAAGGGCAACTACAAAGAGTTCTTCCATCTTCTCAAAATCTGGGACAAGGTGGAGATCATCAACAAGCCCACCCGCTACCGGGAAGTCATCGTGCCGGAAATCGCCTTCCAGTGTATGCACTTCCATTCCCAGGAGTACCTGGCGATTTTTGATGCCATTGCCGGCAACGTCACCGTTGACCCGGCGTGGGAAAAGGCCGACAAAATCTACTTTACCCGCAGCAGCTTTGCCAAGGGCAACGGCTTTGACTTTGGCCTTGATTGCCTCGACAATTTCTTTGCACGAAACGGTTTTACTCTGCTGGCGCCGGAGACCATCACATTGTCTCACCTGATCTGGCTGATTCGGGGGGCTTCCGAAATTGCCACCATTTCCGGCTCCGTCCACCACAACATGCTCTTTGCGAACAATGGGCAGAAGCTGACCATCGTGGAGCGGCTGATTATCAACGACGACCATCAGGTGGGCATCAACCAGATGCGGCAGCTGCAAGTCACGCCCATCGATGCCAACTTCCATCTGTACCCTGTGGACACCACCGGCCCGCTGATGGTGGGCTGCAACCACATTCTGGAAAGCTTCATCGCCGACAAGGGGCTGCTGCCTCCGGCGGAGGAATACCGCAGCAAGGCCTACCGGGATCGGTGCTTCAAGGGCTATATGGCTTCCTACCAGGATAACTATCGCTATCGCTGGCATATGGAATCCTGGTATCCCGAAATCTGCGACTCTCTGTACGAGTCCTATGAAGACAATTATCCCTACTTCAAGGAATACCTTGACGGGGAAAAGCCCTTCCTGCGGGAACACTATTTCCAGCTTCACTACTGGAAGCAATTCATCAAACGGCTGATTCATTACAAAGCGTAATCCGCCGGAAAGAGGATTTATGAACATTGACTACCGCTACCTGCGCCCGGAAAAGGCGAAGGCGCTGAAAAAATGGTATGACGATCCCATAGAAGTTCGGGAGAATCCTGAAATCTGGCAGGGCAGCGACGCCCTCATTCTGCCCCTGCGCAGAGATCCCAGCTTTGGTCTGCTCTTCGGCAAGGGCGGCGTGGTGGATGAAAACGGGGAATATGTCTCCCTGTCCTCCATCCCCGGGCGGGTCGAGGGCAGTTATCCCGTGGAAACGACAGAATACCGGGACGAAAAGGTGGTTTACTGCGGATATCTCGTCAATCACTGGGGACATTTTCTCATTGAGGCCGTGACCCGGCTGTGGTATTTTCTGGAAAACGACCCCACCATTGACAAGTTTGTTTATTTCCTGGATGAAAACGAGGAACGGGAGATCAAAGGCAACTACCGGCTGTTTCTGGAGCTGCTGAAAATCTGGGACAAACTGGAGATCATCAACAAGCCCACCCGCTATCGGGAGGTCGTTGTCCCTGAGTTGGGCATCCATATGCGCAAGGCCTACACCCCGAAGCTGCTGCGGGTCTTTGACGCCGTGGCGGACAACGTTGTTTCCCAGCCCGACTGGGATACCCCGGAAAAAATCTATTTCAGCCGCAGTCAGTTCAAGAAGGGCCAGCCCTTCGAATTCGGCTTTGATTCTCTGGACAATTTCTATGAAAAGAACGGCTACACCATTCTCTATCCCGAGAAGGTGCCGCTGGATCGGATGATTCACTACATCCGCAACGCGAAAATTGTGGCCTCCCTGTCCGGCTCCCTGCCTCACAACATGCTCTTTGGCAAGAATAAGCAGACCGTGGAGATCGTGGAGCGGCTGGTCATCAGCGACGACAACCAGACCGACGTCAACCGAATGCGGGATCTGCACGTTGTCTACATCGACGCGAATATTCCCATCTATACCATCGACTTTGTAGGCCCCTTCATCATGGGCTATACCCCTGAGCTGGAACGGTTCGCCAAGGATCGGGGCTACAGAGCGCCGGATGAAAAATATCTGACGAAAAAGCACTACAAGCGCTGCTTCGTCAGCTATATGAAGGCCTACGCAGACCTCTACCGCTACAACTGGTATCAGGACGATTGGTACGGCCCCTTTGCCGACTCCCTCTACGAGGGCTTCCGGGCGGGTCACGCCTTCTTCGGCGATTATCTGGACGGAAAGAAGCCCTTCCGCTGGCACCACTACTTTGAGCTGCACTATTTCAAGCAATTCGTCAAGCGGATTTTGGGGATCGGCCAATAATCCCCTTGCTTTTTCTCGCAATATCGACTAAAATAGCTCCATAGTTTTATGGATTCTGCTAAGGAAAGGACAGAGATACCATGTCTACCATTCAAGTTCTGAAACCCAAATTCCATATTGACGAGTGCCTGGCGCAGATTCGGGAGTGTCTGGAAAAGGGCTGGACCGGCTCCGGCTTCAAGACCGCCGAATTTGAGCAGAAGTGGAAAGAATACACCGGCCACCCCCACGCCTGCTACTTAAACTCCAACACCTCCGGCCTGCATCTGGCCACCAATATTCTCAAGCGCCGCTACGGCTGGCAGGACGGCGACGAGATCATCACCACCCCCGTGACCTTCGTCTCCACCAACCACGCCATTCTCTATGAAAACCTGAAGCCCGTCTTTGCCGACGTGGACGAGTACCTGTGCCTTGACCCGGTTGACGTGGAAAAGAAGATCACAGACAAGACCCGTGCCGTGATGTTCGTAGGCTACGGCGGCCGGGTGGGCCAGCTGGACAAGGTTCTGGAAATCTGCAAAAACCACGGACTGCGCCTGATCCTGGACGCCGCCCATATGTCCGGCACCCGGGTAAACGGCGTGACCCCCGGCACCTGGGAGGGCGTGGACGTGGCCGTCTACTCCTATCAGGCCGTGAAGAACCTGCCCACCGGCGACAGCGGCATGATCTGCTTTGCCGACGGGGATCTGGACGCCGAGTGCCGCAAGGTCTCCTGGATGGGCATTAACAAGGACACCTACTCCCGCACCAGCAGTGAGGGCACCTACAAGTGGAACTACGGCGTGGACTATGTTGGCTACAAGTACAACGGCAACGCCATCATGGCCGCCATCGCCCTGGCCCAGCTGCCCTATCTGGACGAGGAAAATGCCCGCCGCCGGGAGATCGTGAAGATGTACAACGAGGGCTTCTCCAAAAACCCCAAGATTCAGATTGTTCCCGCTCCCCATCCTGAGGAGTGCTCCTTCCACATCTATGAGCTGATCGTGCCCGACCGGGAGGCGCTGCTTTCTGAGCTGGCGAAAAATGACATCTACGGCGGTGTCCATTACCGTGACAACACGGAATTTTCCATGTACACCTACGCCCAGGGCACCTGCCCCCACGCCCACGAGGTGACCCAGCACATCATCACCATGCCCCTGCACATGTACCTCACCGACGAGGATGTGCAGAAGATCATCCGCATCGTCAACGATTTTGTGAAGTAAGGAGGGGTCGATATGCTGTTTTTACAGTATCCTCCCTGTTCCACCTGCAAGAAAGCTAAGGCATGGCTGGACAGCCACGGCATCGCCTACGAAGCCCGGCACATCAAGGAGCAGAATCCTACCTATGAGGAACTGTCCCAGTGGCTGGAAATCAGCGGCCTGCCGGTGAAGAAGTTCTTCAACACCAGCGGCCTGCAATACAAGGCCCTTGGCCTCAAGGACAAGCTGCCCGGCATGACCGTGGAGGAGCAGCTGCGGCTGCTGGCCACCGACGGGATGCTGGTCAAGCGGCCTATCATCGTCACCGATGACGGCAAGGTTCTCACCGGCTTCCGGGAAGCTGAGTGGGAAAGTACCCTTCTATAACGCAATCGGCGCACCGAATTTGGTGCGCCGATTTTGCGTCAATATTTCTTTTGCAGGTACAGATAGCTGAGCCAGTGGAACACCATGATGATGCACACACTGAAGCCGGCGGCGGTGGCCAGCTCTGTCTTTCCGATGATCTGGAAAACAATGGTAGCAATGGCCGCAGTCAGCACATACAGATAGCCCGCCCAGGCCCAGGCTTTGTTGGCCAGGAACCGATTTCGTTCATCCTGATTGGTGGTATCCACCTTCTCCCGATATTCCGGGTTGCGCAGGTAGCGCACATTGCGGACGACTTGGAAAACACCCACACCCATCAAGCCGCCGCCCAGGCCGCCCCAGTAGTCGCCCAGCAGGCCGGTCAGATTTGCGCCCAGCAGCGACGCGCCCAGCACAATCCAGACAATACTGAGAATCATTCTTCTATTGCTTTTCATACCGATTCCTCCTCATCAAACAGGAAAACTTCCTCAATGGTCATTCCGAAAAATTTCGCGATATTATGCGCCAAGAAAATGGAAGGGTTGTAGCGTCCCGTTTCCAGTGAGCTGATAGTCTGCCGGGACACCCCCAGAGCTTTGGCAAATTCCTCCTGACGAATGCCGCGGCTCTTTCGGATTTCTTCAATTCGGTTTTTCACCTGATCACTCCCTCATATAGAATTGTAAAGCTAGCTTGACATTAGACTAGCACAGTTCCCGCGAAATGTCAAGTCTCCTTTACATTATTTTCAAAGAAAAAGCAACCCTTTTTTTATTTTAACAGTTACTTTT
>SAMEA3663092__coassemble_288_pt1 | contig 16978 bp, 16 predicted proteins | sample SAMEA3663092__metabat2_high_PE_027 | metagenome-assembled genome bin SAMEA3663092 (sample SAMEA3663092) | pig gut metagenome | biome: pig gut; feature: pig-associated habitat; material: faeces | place: France | collected 2012
GGGTATTGACGAGGGGCATCTTTTGCAGGCGGGGGACACCGCCGTGGAGATGAACCGAAACGGCGATTACGGCATTCCTGTGCCGGATTATATCGAGGAAAATGTGTCGACCAAGGTGGTGAAGATCATCCAGTCCTACACCGGCGTGGTGGATAAGATGGTCTGGCGGAAGTATTGACTGCAAAGGAGGCGGGGCGGGTGAAGTACCTGTTTATCAACACCGTGGCGGGCTACGGCAGCACGGGCCGCATCGCGGCAGACAAGTGCCGGGAGCTGAATGGGCAGGGACACACCTGCGTCCTCGCCTACGGACGAATGATCACCGGCTGCGACGATATTCAGACGGTGAGAATCGGCTCTGATTTTGCCGTAAACTGCCACGCGCTGGAAAGCCGGGTGCTGGATAACAGCGGCTTCGGCTCAAAGAGGGCGACCCGTGCTTTCCTCAAATGGGTGCGGGAATATGACCCGGACGTGATCTGGCTGCACAATGTCCACGGCTATTACATCCACATTGGGGAATTGTTCGGCTATCTTCGCACCTGTGGGAAAAAGATCATCTGGACCCTCCACGATTGCTGGGCCTTTACCGGGCATTGCACATATTTTGACTATGTGCGCTGCGAAAAATGGAAAACTGGCTGCCACGACTGTCCCCAAAAGCGCACCTACCCGGAAAGTCTTCTTCTGGATGGCAGCCCCAGAAATTATGCGCGAAAAAAGGCGCTGTTTTCCGGGATTCCCAACCTGACCCTGACGGTGCCCTCCCACTGGCTGGAAAGCCGGGTGAAGCAGAGTTTCCTGAGGGATTACCCGGTAGAGGTCATTTACAATCAGGTGGATAAATCCGTATTCAAGCCAACCCCTGGGGATTTTCGCCTGAAAAACGGCTTGGAAGGCAAGTCCGTTATTCTGGGTGTAGCCAGTGTCTGGGAAGAACGGAAGGGGCTAAAGGATTTTATCGCCCTGAGCAAACTGCTGGATGACCGATTCCGAATCGTTCTGATCGGACTGAATCAGAAGCAGCTTACCGCGCTGCCTAGTGAAATTCTGGGCTTGCCCAGAACGGACAATGTGACCCAACTGGTGCAGGCCTATTCGGAGGCGGATGTGTTCGTCTGCCCCAGCACGGAGGAGACCTTTGGCATGACGGTGCTGGAAGCCTGCTGCTGCGGCTGTAAGACGGTGGTCTATCAGGACACCGCCTGCGAAGAGGTTGCCAATCTGTATGGCGGAATTGCCGTCCCCCGGGGGGCGGAGCATCTTAAGGATGCCATTTTGAAATTGACAGGGGAGGACACCAAGTGAAGCAGTACCCGTTTCCGAAAAATCGCTGGACAGGCGCCGCGTTTGGTCTGTATCTGTTTGCCATGCTGCTGCTGGCCAGGGATACGCTCATCACCTCCGTGAAACTGGGGTTCTACAAGTCTCAGTTTCTGATGCTGGCGCTGATGGGCCTGCTGGGCGTGGCGTTTCTGATTTACAACCGCCGGAATTTGCGTCAGATTGTGACGGACCAGAGACTTTTTCTGATTCTTGCTATGACCCTATTCTTTGCCGGGGTAATGGTTCTGAAGCGTGACTGGCAGATGATGTATTTCAGCGTCCTTCTGTGTATTGTTTTTGCTGTTTTTTTAACGTATTTTACGGATTCTGCCACAGTGGCAAAGCACTATGTGGTGATCCTTACCGCTCTGAGCATATACGCCCTGATTGCCACCTATGTACTGCGGAAGCTGGGCTATATGGATGTGATTCCCCGCCCGGATACCGTGACCAACGACGCGGACATGGTGTTCTTTGACTACGGTCTGTGTTTCGCGGTGGATCACCGCTACTGGCACCGAAATTTCGGCATTTTCCGGGAACCGGGCGTTTATCAGTTCTTTCTGCTGCTGGGGCTGTACCTGAACATTTACCGGGTGCGCTGGGAAAAAGAAGGGGTTCGGTGGTTTTTCACCATCGCGCTGACGGTGACCATGATTTCCACCTATTCCATCGGAGGCTTTGCGGAGCTGGGCCTGTTCGCGGTGTTTGTCTATCTGGACAAAAAATACTACCGCACCAAGCTGGGCCGCTGGGCTCTAATCGGCTGCATCGCTGGGGCTGTGGCAGTGGTGATTGCGGTGATTGTCGAGGCCCGGAAGCCGGAGTTCGTCTATTCTCCGCTTTATGAGTTTTACGATATGTTCGTGCGTCTGACGACACCCTCCGATTCCTCCGTTGACCGGGGAAGCGCCTTGATCATCGACCTGCGGATGTTCCTTGACCATCCGCTGCTGGGGTCGAAAATCGCCCCAGTGCTCCACGGAACCAACCACAATACCAGCTCTACCCTGATCCTTTTTGCCATTACCGGCGTGTTCGGCGGCCTGCTCCACCTGGCCACATGGGTCGCGCTGCTTTGGAAAAAGGAGCGGAATGTGTTTATAAATTTGCTGCTCCTGCTGATTTTTCTCATGTCCTTCAATACCCAGAATCTGATTGCCGATGTATTTTTCTGGCTGTTTCCCTGTATGGCTCTGGTGGAGCGGGGGCTGCCGGTGCTACGCAAAAAGGAGGCGTAAATGGAACAGGAGCTTCTGCGCAAGGTTCAGCTGACCCTTCTTGAGATCGCTGTGGAAATCAAGCGGGTCTGCGAGGAAAACGACATTCGCTATTTTCTTTCCGACGGTACCTTTTTGGGCGCCGTGCGTCATCAGGGGTTTATTCCATGGGATGACGATATGGATATGGGTATGCTCCGGGCGGACTATGAAAAATTCTGCCGGGTTGCCCCCAAGGCGCTGAAGCCGGAATACTGTCTGGAGGTCTGGAACACCGACTCTGGCTACGGCCTGCCCTTTGCCAAGGTGATGAAGCGCAATACCGTGTATCGGGAAAGTAAAAAGAATACAAAAATGCGGGAAAAAGGCTTCTACATTGACATTTTTCCCTTTGATAACGCCCCGGCAGATAAAGAAGACCAGCAGGCGCTGGTGCGCAGGCTGACCTCCATGGCCCGGATGATGCTGATGAAGTGCGGCTATCAGCCATGGATGGAGCAGGACAGAATTGTCTGGAAAAAGCGGCTTGGCTACCTCTATTATCAGCTGAAAGCGCTGTTTATCTCCCACAGGGAGCTGGCCCGCGCCTACGATGCCTTGGCGGTGTCCTTCCCGGTCAGCGGTGTGCTTTTAGAGCAGAGCGGACGGCCAAAACCTACCTTCTTCCGGCAGGAGTGGTGTGAAGATCTGGCATCCTACACCTTTGAAGGTGTGGTTTTTCCCGGCCCCCGGGACTATGACGCCTATTTGACCAACCATTATGGTGATTACATGACACCTCCGCCGGAGGGCAGCCGGGAGAACCGGCATCAGATTGTTGAAATTGATTTTGGAGAATAAAGGATGTGAGCCTATGAAACGGATCCTGTTTCTGACGAATTACGCCTCACCTTACCGGGTTCGTTTCTTTGACGAGCTGGGCAAGTCGGCGCAGGTGACAGTGCTGTACTCCGACCGCCGGGGAACCCTTTCCCACCGGGATGAAAAGTGGTTTGAGGAAGGGCAGGGCGGCTTTCGGAGCGTCCAGCTCAGCGGCGCCATCGGCAAGGGCAGAAGAACCCTGTGCCTGAGTGTTCTGCGATGGTTAAAGCGGGACTACGATGCCATCATCGTGGCGGGCTATTCCTCACCGACGGTTATTCTCGCCATGCTGTGGATGCGGCTTCTCGGCATTCCCTTTTACATGGAGATCGACGGCGGTCTGATCCGGGAGAGCAGAGGCGCGCGCTATCAGCTCAAACGTTTCCTGGTACGGCTTCCCAGTGGCTGGCTCACCACAGGGAAATACCCCACCCATTTTCTGACCCACTACGGCGCGGATCCCGATCGGGTGGTGGAATACCCCTTTTCCTCCTTCTTTGAGCGGGATATCCTGCCGGATATTCCCACAAGTGAGGAAAAGAAGAATCTGCGAAAGGACTTAGGCATCCCGGAAGACAGGATGATCCTTGCTGTGGGTCAGTTCATCTACCGCAAGGGCTTTGACGTGCTGCTGCACGCGGCGACGAAGCTACCCAGCGACGTGGGCATCTACATTGTGGGCGGCGAGGCAGACGAACGCTATACAAAGCTGCGGCAGGAGCTGGAGCTTGAGAAAAAAGTCCATTTCTGGGGATTCCGCACCCGGGAGCAGCTGGCGCAGCTATATAGGGCGGCGGATGTGTTCTGCCTGCCCACCCGGGAGGACATCTGGGGACTTGTGGTCAATGAGGCCATGGCCTTCGGCCTGCCGGTGGTCACCACCGATCAGTGTGTGGCGGGGATGGAACTGGTGGAGGAGGGCGTCAATGGCTGCCTTGTTCCGATTGAAGACGCCGACGCACTAAGCGATGGCCTGAACAGGGTGCTCTCGTCCGACATGGAAGCCATGGGCCGGGAATCCCTGCGAAAGATTCAGGGCTATACCATTGAGAAAATGGCGGAAGTTCATTTGGCTATTGTACAGGAAAAGGAGTAGGTTCATGATTCTATTCAGCATCATTACCGTGTGTCTCAACGCCGGTCAGGGACTCCTTGACACGGTGGAGCGCACGTTGGGTCAGACCTATGAAAATTTTGAAATGATAGTCAAAGACGGCGGTTCTCAGGACGGAAGTATCGAAAAACTCCCCGACGACCCCAGAATCCGGGTAGTGATCAAAAAGGATACCGGCATCTACGACGCCATGAATCAGGGCGTCGGGGAGGCCAGGGGAGATTATCTGATCTTCATGAACTGCGGCGACTGGTTTTACAGCGCCGATGCGCTTCAGGAAATCGCGGAAGGCATTGGAGAAGATCGGGAGCCGCTGTACTATGGTAAATGCTTTGACCGAATGACCGGGCAGGTGCGGGCCTACCCAAAGCAGCTGACCCGGATGACCTGCTACCGCACCATGATCTGTCATCAGGCCACGGTTTACCGGGCGGATGTGCTGAAAAACCGTCCCTATGACCTGTCCTATCCCATTCTGGCTGACCGGGAGACCCTGTGGCATCTGGTCTGCGAGGAAAAGGTGGAGCCAAAGTATCTGGACACGGTGATTGCCGACTATCAGGGCGGCGGGGAAAGCGCCAGCAAAAAGTACAAAGAGCGCAACCGGGCGGATCAGCAGCGGCTTCTCGATACCTACTATCCAAAAAGTGAGCAGCTGAAATATAAATTAATGATGGCCCTGACCTTCCAAAAGCTGCGGGTGTCGCTGTCCAAAAGCCCGAAATACAGTAAATACTACTTTAAGACCATACAGACCCTGTACGACTGGAAGGAGCGGATTCGCAAATGAGAGGCATTCTGCTAAAAATGATTTACCTCTGGGAAAGAATGCTGAATTTGTTCCTTTTGCGCAGAAAAAAAGTGATTTTCGATAAATCCATCCGCTTCCACGGAGTCATGGGCCTCTATGGCAGAGGAAGGATTCGCATCGGCAAAAACGTGCTGATCAATTCCAAGGAAAGCGCCAACCCCGGCATGGGTTGTTACCCGAAAACGGTTTTTAACGTTCCCGGGGGCTGTCTGGAAATCGGCGATGATGTGGGCATGTCCGGCACCGCCATCTCCTGTAGGGAGCAGGTGACCATTGGAAACCGTGTGCTGCTGGGCGGCGGCGTGAAGATCATGGATTCGGATGCCCACTCCCTCGATTATGAGAAGCGGGGCAAGGGCCATCAGATCGACATTCCGATTACCAGGCCGGTCACCATCGGCGACGATGTTTTTGTGGGAGCGAATACAATCATCCTCAAGGGCGTGACCATCGGACAGCGGGCGATCATTGGTGCCGGCTCCGTGGTGACGAAAAATGTGCCTGCCGGGGAAATCTGGGCGGGAAACCCCGCCAGAAAGATCGGCGACGCGCCGGAACATGGATAGAAGGAGAATGGGTATGAAGGTGCTCTGGCTGTGCAATAACGCGCCCGGGGTGGTTCGTTCTGCCCTCAGCGGCAAGCAGGAAAGCCAGGTCAATTGGCTAGACCATGTGCTGCAGGATCTGCTGAATCAGGGGATCACCCTGCGAATTCTGTATCGTGGCAGCGGCGCTCCGGGTCAGATCGACGGAAGGTGCAGTTATGCCCCGGTGCCGGAGACCCCGGCCCATATCTATCGGACCGAACTGGTGGAAGAATTCAGGCAGCAGCTCCGCACATTCCAGCCTGACGTGATTCACAGCTGGGGCGTAGAATACCACCACGCCCTTGCTATGGTCAACGCCGCGGAAAGGGAGGGAATGCTCCCCCATATGGCTGCCAGCATTCAGGGCCTGTGCTGCCGTATCGCGCCCCACTATACCGATGGCCTTCCCACAAGCGCACTGCGCAGCCAAACCTTCCGGGACATTGTGCGCCATGACAGTATTCTTGCGCAGCAGAAACAGTACACCCAGCGGGGAGAGTTGGAAATCCAGGCACTGGGAAAGCTGAGCCATGTCATTGGAAGAACCGAGTGGGATCGGAAAAACGCACTGGAAATCAATCCAAATGTCCAATATCACCATTGTGACGAAACGCTGCGGGATGTCTTCTATACCGATCAATGGGCCTACAGCCGCTGCCGGAAGCATCGTATTTTCGCTTCCAGCTGCGCTTATCCTGTGAAGGGCTTTCATATCTTGCTGGAAGCGCTGGCCATTGTTCGTAAGGAATACCCGGACGCGGAGGTTACGGTAACGGGCAGACCTTTCGCTGCAGCAGATCTCAAAAGCCGCATGCGGCGCAATGGGTATGAGAAGTACCTGAGCAGCCTTGTGAAGCGGAATAAGCTGGAAAACGCAGTTCATTTTGTGGGCCATTTGTCGGCACAGGACATGAAGCGGGCCTATCTGGACGCCAATGTGTTTGTGCTGTCCTCCACCGTAGAGAATTCTCCCAACGCGCTGGGAGAAGCCATGCTTCTGGGCCTGCCCTGTGTGGCGGCGGAGGTAGGCGGCGTTTCCAGCCTGATTGGGAGTCAGGAGGGCATCCTCTGCGCCCCGGTGAATCCTGCCGCGATGGCTGAGGGCATCTGCCGGGTGTTTTCCATGGAGGATCAGGCGGAAGCAATGGGCGCGGCGGCGAGAAACCGGGCGCGTAAGACCCATGATCCCGAGAAGAATTTGAAGGATTTATTGGATATTTACCGGCTTTTGTCTGGGAAGGAGAGGTAACCATGGAGCAAAATCCGCTGATCAGCGTTATCGTACCAGTGTATAACGTGTCGGCTTTTCTTTCCAGATGTGTGGATTCCATACTGGCCCAGTCCTATGAAAATCTTCAAATCATTCTGGTTGACGATGGTTCTACCGATGATTCCGGCGAAATCTGCGACGCTTATGCGGAAAAAGACCCCAGAATCCGGGTGATTCATAAGAAAAACGGAGGCCTCAGCAGCGCCCGAAACGCGGGACTGGACGTATCAAACGGGCAGTACATCGGCTTTGTGGACAGCGACGACTGGATCGAGCCGGAGATGTACGCCCAGATGCTGGCGCTGATGGTGCGCAATGAGGCACAGCTTGTATGCGCCGGGCGTTACGATGTGGACGGTGACACGGGGAAGAAAACCATCGGCCTGTGTCCAAAACGGCAGGAGCGTGTCACCGGGGAAGAACTGGCGGGCAGAATCTTTCTGTGGGATCACTGCGATTCCAGCGCCTGCGATAAGCTCTACCGCCGGGAACTGTTCGACGGCATCCGTTACCCGGAAGGCAGAACCTGTGAGGATGTGCCGGTGACCTACCGGCTGGCGCTGAAGGCGGAGCGGGTCGTCCTCTGTGACAAGCCGCTTTACAACTATTTCCACCGCTCCGGCAGTATTTCCAAGGGGGCGGAAATTTCGGGGAAAACCTTCCATTATTCCCAGCATACCGCCGGTATTTTGGAGGATATTCGGAAGAATTATCCGAATATCGCCCCACAGGCGGAATTTCTGCGGGTACACTCCCTGTACCATATCCTCCTGCGGCTTGACCATGCTCCCCCGGATGTCCGAAGAACCTACCGCAAGGAGTACTGTGATGCCCGCCGGGAGCTGGCGAAGCATTGGAACTATATTCTGACCTGTCCGTGGCTGACGAAGCAGCAGCGGGTCACAGATATCCTGCTGATTGCAAATCTCTACCATGTTCTGCGTCCGCTGTTCCATAAGGACTGATTTGGAGAATTCATGAAACAACGAAACCGTATTGCTTTTTTCAATATTCTCAGCACCGTGGTTCTGAAAGGCTCTGCCTTTTTTACGGGGATGCTGTTTTCCCGGCTGCTGGGCGGCAGCGGCTATGGATCGCTGAAGCTGTACAATATCTCCGTCAGCATTGTGACGATTCTGTTTTCTCTGCAAACCCAGACCACCCTGGCCAACGCCCGGGTGGAATACCCGGAGGAGGCACAGAAGAGTTATCAGTCCTCAGCCATGACCCTGTCGGTGCTGTTTTTTGGACTCTGTACGGGAATGGTGCTGCTGTTTCTGAAGCCGGTTTCCTCCCTGCTGAATCTGACGCCCGCGCTGGTTTTCCTGCTGCTGTTTCAGTCCTTCGGCAATTTCTGCGTGGAGTTTCTGAACAAGAAAAATGTCTACGAATTCCGTGCCGGATGGAATATGATTCTGTCCTTAGTGATGACGTTGGTGCCGCTGGCGCTGGCGGTTGTCCTGATTCTGCAAATGCCCTATGAGACCCGGTATGTGGGCCGGGTGATTGCCAATTCCCTTTCCTATGGCGTCGTGGGTACGGTGGTCTGCATCGGAATTCTGCTCCGAGGAAAGACCTTTTATTGCCGGGAGTACTGGAAATTCTGCCTGGTACTGGCGCTGCCCGCGGTGTTTCACAACCTGTCCGACCTGATTCTCAATCAGATGGATTCGCTGATGCTCAATGCCCTGATGAATACCGCTGCTGTGGGCTACTACGGCAATGCCTGGGGGTTTGCGAACTTCCTGTTCATCCTGTTTCAGGCCCTGAATAACATCTGGTGCGCGTATTTCTTTGAAGATATGAAAACAGGGGGACGGGAGTCGCTGCTGGAGAAATCCCGGAATTTTCTGGAAGTCTTCACGATTCTCGCCTGCGGCTTCATGCTGCTGGCGCCGGAGGTATATCATGTGTACGCACCGAAGGAATTCTGGGTGGCGACCATGGTCATCCCCCTGTTTACGGCGGCGTATTATGTAAACTTCCTGTGCACCTTCCCGGTGAATTTTGAGTATTACCACAAGAGGCCCAAGGCGGTGGCGGTGATCACGGTTTCTTCGTCGCTTATGAATCTGGTGCTAAACTTTGTGTTCATCAAGACCATCGGCATGGCAGGCGCGGCAGTGGCGACACTGGCTTCCCATGGCCTGCAGCTTCTGCTGCACCATTTCTATTCCAGACGGCTGGGAGACTATCCCTTCCCTGTGAAGCTGTGGGGAGGATACGCCTTGGGGTTCTGCGCTGTTCTGGCTGTCGTGCTTCTGCTGCCGGATGCCTGGTTTATTCGCTGGCCTTTGGGGGCGGTGCTGGGCATTTTTATGCTGCTGCGCATCAAGAAGCGGAAAGTGTTCATTTGATTCCAGACGGTCGGGCTTACCGAAGCCCGGCCGCTTTACTTGTGCTTGCAATCCCATAAGAAAAGATGTATAATATGAATGAAATTGTGACCATTTTTCCCAATGTGAGGCGGGACAGTATGAAGAAAAAGGTTCTGTTCGTGGCGACCGTGGTAAAGACCCACATCATGCAGTTTCATATTCCCTATCTGAAGCTCTTTCAGGAGGCGGGCTGGGAGACGGCGGTGGCATCCCGGAATGACTATGAGAATCCGGCTGACTGCGTGATTCCATATTGTGATCAATACTATGATATTCCCTTTGAGCGGATGCCCTGGAAGCCGAAGAATCTGAAAGCTTACAAGCTGCTCAAGGAAATCATCGACCGGGAACACTATGATATCATCCACTGTCATACCCCGGTGGGCGCCCTGATTGCCCGGCTGGCGGCGCTGGACGCCCGGAAGAAGGGCACCCGGGTGATCTATACCGCCCACGGCTTCCACTTTTTCACCGGCGCGCCACTACAGTATTGGCTGCTGTTCTATCCGCCCGAGCGGCTGCTGGCCCCGGTGACGGATGTGCTCATTACCATCAATCGGGAGGACTACGCCCGGGCAAAGAAGCGGCTTCCCGCCAAACGCATTGAATACGTTCCCGGTGTGGGCATTGATACGGGAAAATTTCGTAATCTGGAGGTTGACCGGCAGGCAAAGCGGGCATCTCTGGGCTTTACGGACGCGGATTTTCTGATGCTCACCGTGGCGGAAATGACACCCAACAAGAACCATATTACCGTGCTCAAAGCCCTTGCCGCCTTGAAGGATCGGCCGGAATTTGCCCACATGCACTACCTGATTGTTGGTCGGGGAGAGATGTGGCAGTCTCTGGAAAAAAGTGCGGCGGAGCTGGGAATTTCTGAGCATGTGCACTTCCTTGGATATCGTACCGACGCGTCGGAATGGTACCGCTGCTGCGATCAGTTTGTGTTTATGACCTTCCGGGAAGGCTTGTCCGTGGCACTGATGGAGGCAATGAGCAGCGGCATGTCCATTATCTGTACCAAAATCCGGGGCAACACCGATCTGATTGAAGACGGCGTGTCGGGCCTGTTCTGCGAAAACACCCCGGAAGCTCTGGCGGATATGCTGCCCAAGCTGTACGCCGACCCGGAGAAGCGAAGGATGCTGGGTCAGGCCGCAGCGGAGCGGTCGCTGCTGTTTGACGAAAAAACCATCCACGCCCGGATGAAGGAAATCTACTTTGGAGAGGGGAGATCGGAATGCCTGGAACGCTGATTGTTTCGCTGGATTTTGAGCTGTTCTGGGGGATGCTGGATGTCTGCCCTCTGGAAAAATACCAGGCCAATGTGCTGGGCGGCAGAAAGGCCATCCCGAAGCTTCTGGAGCTGTTCCAAAAGCACGGCATCCATGCCACCTGGGCTGCCGTGGGCTTTCTCTTTGCCGAGAACTATGACGAGGCTTGCCGCTATTTCCCGGAGAAGAAACCGGGCTATGCCAATGGCGACCTGAATCCCTACCCGGAATTCGACAAAATCGGAAAAACAGAAGAGGACGCCCCCTGCTTTTTCGGCTCCTCCCTGTTAAAGGAAATTGCCGCTGTTCCGGGTCAGGAGATCGGCAGCCACACCTTCTGCCACTACTACTGTCGGGAGGAGGGGCAGACCCCGGAGCAGTTCGGGGCGGATTTGGTGGCAGCGAAGGCAATTGCGAAAGACCATGGCTATGATCTGACCTCCGTGATCCTGCCCAGAAACCAGTGCGAGCCGGAATATACGGAAATCCTCCGTCAGACGGGCTTCACGGCCTACCGGGACGAGGAAAACGACTGGATCTACAATAAGGTGAAAAGCGGCCTTCTTTTCAAGGTGCTGCGGACACTGGATATGTACCTGCCGCTGACGGGGCAGGGGGGCTACACGCCCAAATGCGAGGGGGGCATCTGGAACCTCACCGGCTCCCGGATGTATCGTCCCATCAAGCCCCACCTCCCGCTGGAAGGCTTGAAAATCCGCCGGATCAAGCGTCAGATGCTCCACGCAGCGAAGAATGGCCTGACCTTCCACCTGTGGTGGCACCCCCACAATGTGGGTGTCCGCACCGATGAACACCTGAAACAGCTGGAAGAAATCTTCTCTTACTATGAGGAACTGAAAGAAACCTACGGGATGCGCTGCCTGAATATGCGGGAAGCCGCCGAAGAATTGTCACAGCAGGGAGACTGACCATGAAAGTATTGCACGTCCTCAATTCCCGCATCTACTCCGGCGCGGAGAAAGTAGCCTGCCAGATCATCAAATCCTTCCGGGGGCAGATCGACATGGTCTATACCAGCCCGGAAAGTGAAATCGTGGCGCAGATGCTCGCTGAGCAAGGTGTGACCTATCTTCCCATGAAGAAGATGAGCGTCTCCGAGCTGAGCCGGGTGATTCGGGAACAGAAACCCGATCTGATTCATGCCCACGATATGCGGGCGGGCTTTTTCAGCGCCCTGTGCTGCGGGAACATTCCAATGGTTTCCCATGTTCATAACAATGCCTACGATGCCCGGGGGCTGTCCCCGAAGACCGTGGGCTACCTGCTGGCGGGCTTCAAGGCGAAGCACATCCTGTGGGTGTCCCAAAGCTCCTTTGACGGCTACGCTTTCCACAAATTCTTTGCGAAAAAGAGCAGTGTCCTCTACAATATCATCGACACCCAGCAGATTTCCGACAAAAAGGAAAGCGATCCAAACACCTATGATTTTGACATGATCTATGTGGGCCGCCTGACCTTCCAGAAGGATCCCCAGCGGCTGATGCGTCTGTGCGCCCGGCTGAAAGAGGACAAGCCCGATTTGAAAGTTGCCATCGTGGGCACCGGCGAGCTGCTGGAAGAAGTGCAGGCTCTGTGCGAAAGCCTGAATATTCAGGACAACGTCCATTTTCTGGGCTTCCAGAGCAACCCCATCAAAATGGTGGCGGACAGCAAGGCCATGATCCTCACCTCCCGCTGGGAGGGCACGCCCATGTGCGCGCTGGAAGCCATGTACCTTGGCACCCCGGTGGTCAGCACCCCCTCCGACGGCATGAAGGATCTTTTGGAGGATGGCGTCAGCGGCTATCTGACGGATGACGATGAGCAGATGGCACAGGATCTTCTGAAACTCTTCACCGACCCGGCCCACCGTGGGTTGTTAGCCGAAAACGCCAAGCGGAAATTTGATTCCATCAACGACGCGGATGCTTACAAAAAGGCAATTTCTGATTGCTATTTCTGAGGAAACGCTATGAAAATCATGCAGGTCATTCCCTATTTCTGCTTCGGCGGGGCGGAGATCATGTGCGAAAATCTGACCTACGCCCTGAAAAACGCGGGGCAGGAGGTCTTTGCGGTCAGCCTTTATGACGACCGCACGCCCATCGCTCAGCGCATGGAGGAAGCGGGAATTCGAATTGTATATCTTGACAAGAAATTGGGCCTCGATTTGTCGATGATGCCCAAGTTGACCGAGATAATTCGACGGGAACACCCGGATGTGGTGCACACCCATCTGGACGTGATCAAGTACGCGACCATGGCCGCGAGACTGGCTGGGGTCAAGAAGTGTGTCCACACGGTGCACTCCCTTGCCGACCGGGAGGCGGAGGGCCGGGTGCAGAAGATCATCAACGGCTTCTATTTCCGTAAGGCTTGGTCGGTGCCTGTGGCCCTGACGCCGGAGGTGCAATCTTCCGTAGCGGAATTCTACGGCCTGCCGCCTGCCCGCGTTCCTGTTATCTACAACGGCATCGACCTGTCCCGGTGCGTTCCCAAAACCAGCTATGAGACAGGAGAAACTGTGACCATTCTCCATGTAGGCCGCTTCGATGTCCCTAAGAACCATGCGGGGCTGCTGGAAGCCTTCCGGCTTCTGCTGAAAAGCTGCCCACAGTGCCGCCTTCGGCTGGTGGGAGACGGCGATTTGCGTGCTGACATGGAAGCGCTGGCTCGGGAAAAAGGGATTGCGGATGCCGTGGAATTCTGCGGAATGCAGTCCAATGTGTACCCGTATCTCCACGACGCGGATATCTTTACCCTTCCCTCCGTCTACGAGGGAAATCCTATGACCATCATCGAGGCCATGGGCACCGGCCTGCCCATTGTGGCCTCCCGGGTGGGAGGCATTCCTGATATGATCTCTGACGGGGAAAGCGGCCTTCTGGTGGAGCCGGAACCCCAATCCATCTGCGATGGGCTATCCCGCCTGGTGGAGGATGGCGCCCTGCGTCAGCGTCTGGGTGAAACAGCCCGGCGCAATAGCCAACGTTTTTCCGCGGAGCACATGGCCCGGGATTACATTTCCTGTTACGGCAAATGAGGTGAAACCATGGACACCATTTCGGTGATCGTACCGGCATATAATATCGGCTCCTTCCTGGGCAGAGCTCTGGACAGCCTGCTCAGGCAGACCGTTCCCAATCTGGAAATCATCGTGGTGGACGATGGCTCAACGGACAATACAGCGGCAGTTATGCGGGAATATGCCGAAAAGCATGACAATATCCGCACTGTTTTCAAGGAAAACGGAGGTGTTACCTCCGCCCGACTCAGGGGTGTGAAAGAATCCACAGGCGACTGGATTGCCTTCATGGACGGCGATGATTATGTGGAGCCCCAGATGTACGCAAGGCTTCTGGAAAATGCCCTAAGCTGCGGCGCGGACATCTCCCACTGCGGCCATCAGGTGCGCTATTCCGATGGGCGCATCGAATACGTCCACCAATCCGGCAAAATCCATCAGCAGGATCACCAAACCGGCCTGTGGGAACTGCTGGATAACCGGGATGTGAGCATGAGCCTGTGCACCAAGCTGTACAGGCGGCGGCTCTTTGAAGGTCTGGAAGAGTGGATGGACTCCACCATCCGAAATAACGAAGACCTTCTCATGAATTATTACCTGTTTGACCGGGCGGAACGGGGGATTTTCGAGGGGAACTGCCCCTACCACTATATTCTGCGCAAGGATTCCGCCTCCTGCAAGGGCATTACCGAAGCCTATATTTTTGACCCCATCCGGGTGCGCCGAATCCTGTTGGAGCGGGCTGCCCCGGAGATGAAGGATGATGTGCATCAGGCGCTGCTGCGAAATCTCCTGTTTGCCTACGCCCAGGTGGATGTGCATCCCCAACGAGACCAATATGGAACCTACCGGCAGCGGGTGCGGGACATGCTCCTGAAGGAGCGGGAGCACTTTCACCTGCTGTCACTGAGAAATAAGGTACTTGCCAATATGATCTGCTACGCCCCCTGGAGCTTCCATCTGGCTTACGGCGCTTTCGTGGCAGTTTTTCAGCGGGAAGAGCAGCATTAAGGAGATTCTATGACCGATTTGCCTCTCATCAGCGTGGTTGTCCCGGTGTACTGGGTGGAAGATTACCTCGACCACTGCATTCAGTCGATTGTGGAGCAGACCTACCCCAATCTGGAAATCTTACTGGTGGACGATGGTTCCCCGGACAAAAGCGGTGAACTCTGCGACCGCTGGGCGGGGCGTGACAGCCGTATTCGAGTCATTCACAAGCGCAATGCCGGCGCCGGCGCGGCCCGCAATACGGCGCTGGATATGGCGAAAGGCGACCTGATTGCCTTTGTGGACAGCGATGATTACCTGCATCCCAATCTGTATGCCCATCTTTACGGTCTGATGAAGGACGGGGTGGAGATCGCGGAGTGTGAAATCGGCCTTACGGAAACCGACGACCTTGCCATGGACGATGGAACCGGGGCGGCGGTACAGATCTGCGATGCGGAGGAGGCTCTCCGCCTGCACATTCAGGACGAAGTATTCCGTCAGACGCCCCCCAATAAGCTCTACCGCCGCTCCTGCGTGGGTGAGATCCGCTTCCCGGAGGGGAACCTCATTGACGACGAGTTTTTTACCTACAAGGTACTGGGAAACGCGAAAAAGCTGGCCCACAGTTCCGCCTGCATGTACGCCTATCGCCAGCAGGCAGGTAGCGCCATGCACAAGCCATATTCTCTGCGTCGCCTGCAGGGGCTGGACGCGAAATTGCAGCGGTTAGATTATTTTGAACAGAACTTTCCGGGACTTGTGTGGGATGGGAAAGCCGACTTGCTCATGACCTGCCTGGGCGCCATGCAGGGTTGCCTGCGCAGCCTGAAGGGGGAAGAGCTGGAAGCCGCCCGCGCAAAGCTGAATGTGGTTTTGACGCGGATCACCCCGTTGGAGCTATCTAAAGCGGTGTCCGTTAAACGAAGGGTTTTGCTGAAAGCCGCCCAGACAAATCTGGAACGAACGGCCAAGGTATTAAACTTTTTGATTGATATTCATTTGCTGACCTGAGGTATTCGATGGAATTTGCATACAAAATCACCGTTTTTACTCCGGCTTATAACCGGGCGCATACACTGGAGGCGCTGTACCGCTCCCTCCGGCGGCAGAGTTACCATGACTTTGAATGGCTCATCGTGGATGACGGTTCCTCCGACGGCACCGGGGAACTGGTCAAAACATGGCAGTCAGAGGAAAATCCGTTTCCCATCCGCTATGTTTATCAGGAAAACGGCGGCAAATGCCGGGCCATCAACCACGGTTTGGAACTGGCGCAGGGTGAACTGTTTTTTACGGTGGATTCTGACGATTACCTTCTGGATGACGCTTTGGACAACGCTGCCCGGTGGGAAGCGGAACTGCCCAAAAATGAAAAATTCTGCGCGGTTTCCGGCAATTTGGGCACCGCGCCGAGAAAGACCCCCAACGCGCCGCTGCCCCAGCCTTATTTTGACGGCACAGCCCTTGATCGCTATGGCGTTGTCAAAGGAGAGCGGGCGCTGCTGTTCTATACGAAGGTGCACCGGGAATATCTGTACCCCGTCTGCCAGGGGGAGCGGTTTATGACGGAAGCGGTTGCGTGGAACCGCATGGCCGCCGACGGTTGGAAAATTCGATTCTACAATGAGATTCTGACCATTTATGAATATCAGCCCGACGGCCTGACCAGCGCCGGAGACGATCTGTTCTGGCGTAACCTTCAGGGCACCGGCATCTTTTTCCGGGAGAAAGCGGAATTTCTCCACGATCCCCTGAGGAAAAAACTGGCAATGTGGTACGGCTATGCCACGGAAGCGGCGGACAGGCTCACAAATGCCCAGATTGCGGCGTATATCGGAATGCCCCGGATTTTGGTGCCCCCGGTGCGCTGGATACACAGCCTTGTACAATTACTTAAGAGGAAGAGGTAAGCTATGGCGCAGTATCATGTTAGCATTTCCGCCAAACACAAATGGCTGGAATTAAATCTGAAAGAGGTCTGGAATTATCGTGACCTGATTTATCTGTTTACCAAGCGTAACTTTGTGGTCTCCTACAAGCAGACCATCCTCGGACCGGCGTGGCTGTTTCTGACGCCGCTGCTCAGCACCGTGGTGCAGGCCTTTGTCTTCGGCAAAAT
>SAMEA3663092__coassemble_298_pt1 | contig 16765 bp, 15 predicted proteins | sample SAMEA3663092__metabat2_high_PE_027 | metagenome-assembled genome bin SAMEA3663092 (sample SAMEA3663092) | pig gut metagenome | biome: pig gut; feature: pig-associated habitat; material: faeces | place: France | collected 2012
CATTAAGAATCTGCTGCCCTATCTGGTGTCCGTCATCACCATGCGCATGGCGCTGGCGATTCCTTCCGCCATCGGCAACGAGGTCTTCGTCACCTACATCGGCATCGGCCTGCCGGTGGACACGCCGTCTCTGGGCAATCTGATCCAGACCGGCCGCTCCCTGATGACGGTGGCCTCCCTGCGCTACCAGCTGTTCTTCCCCGTGGCGGTGCTGGTGGCCATCACCGTATCCTTCTACATCATCGGCAACGCCTTCGCGGATGCCGCCGATCCCAAGAATCATGTGAACTAAGGAGGGGATTGCTGTGAACGAAAATAATGTGATTCTCTCCGTTCAGGACCTGAACGTAAAGTTTACCCTCCGGGGACAGGTGCTCCACGCCATCCGGGGTGTGTCTCTGGACGTGCACCAGGGCGAGAGCCTGGCCATCGTGGGCGAGTCCGGCTCCGGCAAATCCGTGTTCGTCAAGTGCGCCATGGGCCTGTTGGACGCCAACGGCTTTATTGACAGCGGCGCGATTACTTATAACGGTATGGATCTGACCAAATTCCGCACCGACAAGGACTGGCAGAAAATCCGGGGTCGGGAGATTGCCATGGTCTTTCAGGATCCCATGACCTCCCTGAACCCCCTGAAAACCATCGGCAAGCAGATTCAGGAGGCCGTGGAGCTGCATCAGGGCCTGAAGGGCAAGGCCGCCTATGAGGCGGTGCTGGAAGTGCTGACGGATGTGGGCATCGACGACCCCCAGCGGCGCTACAAGCAGTACCCCCACGAATTCTCCGGCGGTATGCGGCAGCGGGTGGTCATTGCCATTGCCGTGGCCTGCCGTCCCCGGATCCTCATCTGCGACGAGCCCACCACCGCCCTGGACGTGACCATTCAGGCTCAGATTCTGGAGCTCATCAAGGCCATGCAGAAAAAGTACGACCTGACCACCATCTACATCACCCACGATCTGGGCGTGGTTGCCAACGTGGCGGACCGCATCGCCGTCATGTACGCGGGGGATATCATCGAACTGGGCAAATGCGACGAGGTGTTCTACGACCCCCGGCACCCCTACACCTGGGCGCTGCTGTCGTCCCTGCCCCAGCTGGGCGTGAAAAATGAGCCCCTGTACTCCATTCAGGGCACGCCCCCCAACCTGTTCCACGAGGTGAAGGGCGATGCCTTCGCCCCCAGAAACCCCAAGGCGCTGAAAATCGATTTTGTGGAGCGGCCTCCCTTCTTTGAGGTCACCCCCACCCATTTTGCCCGCACCTGGCTGATGGACCCCCGGGCTCCCAAGGTGGAGCCGCCGGAGCACGTCCGGGTGCTGCGCGAGAAAGGAGTGAACCGCGTTGGCTGAAGACAGAAAGAAGCTGGTTGAGGTTCAGGATCTCACCGTTCGGTTCGGCTCCCGCCGGAATCCCTTCACCGCGGTGGACAAGGTCTCCTTCCACATCTATCAGGGCGAGACCTTCGGTCTGGTTGGGGAGTCCGGTTCCGGCAAGACCACCATCGGCCGGGCCATCATCCGCATTCACCCCACCGCCGGGGGCAAGATTCTTTTCGACGGCAAGCAGATCAACGGACGTATTCCCAGAGCGCTGGATCAGGAGGTCACCCGCCGGATTCAGATGATTTTTCAGGACCCCATGTCCTCTCTGAACGAACGGGCCAAGGTGGGATATATTGTCAGCGAAGGACTTTACGCCGGCGGACACCGGCTGTCCGAGGAGGAGCGGAAGGCCAAGGTCGCCAAGGCTCTGTCCGACGTGGGCCTTCTTCCCGAGTTTGCCAGCCGGTTCCCCCACGAATTTTCCGGCGGTCAGCGCCAGCGCATCGGCATCGCCCGGGCGCTGATCATGGAGCCGGACTTCATCATTGCCGATGAGCCGATTTCCGCCCTGGACGTTTCCATCCGGGCCCAGGTGCTGAACTTGCTGTCCCAGCTGCAAAAGGAGCGGAATCTGACCTACCTGTTCGTGGCCCACGACCTTTCCGTGGTTCGCTTCATCTGCGACCGCATTGCGGTGATCCACAAGGGCAAGATTGTGGAGCTGGCGGAAAGCGAGGAGCTGTTCGCCCATCCGCTGCACCCCTATACCCGGGCGCTGCTGTCCGCCATTCCCCAGCCTGACCCCATCGCGGAGCGGCAGAAGAAGCTCATTGTCTACGATCCCGCCTGCCACGGCTACAGCGAAACCAACCGGCCCGGCTGGCATGAAATTGTCCCCGGACATTTTGTCCTGGCCAGCGAGGAAGAGCTGGAAGAATACCACAAACAGTTTTAGAGGTGTCTAAAATGGTGAAACCCAAGCCTTTGTTCCCCGGCGCCAAAGTTGCGCTGGTGGCTCCCTCCTCCGCCGTGCCGGAGGAAAAGCTTCAGCCCGCGCTGGAACTGGTCCAGTCTCTTGGCATGGAGCCGGTGCTGTACCCTTCTTGTTATTATGTAAACCGGGATGGCTATTTTGCCGCAAAGGATGCCCAGCGGGCCGCGGATATTAACGATGCTTTTGCCGACAAAACCATCGACGGCGTGTGGTGCATCCGGGGCGGCTACGGCGCCCACCGTCTGGTGCCGCTGTTGGAGCTGGATATCATCCGAAATAACCCCAAGTGGTTCGGCGGCTACTCCGACATTACCGCCCTGCACACCGCCTTTAACCAGCTGTGCGATCTGGAAACCTACCACTGCACCATGCCCTCCACGGAGCCCCACCCCGACGAATACACCATGGGCTATCTGAAAAAGGCTCTGTTCGGCGGCCTGTCCGGCGCCCTTTCCAACCCGGAAGGCCAGCCTGTTCGGACGCTGGTGCCCGGCAGCGCCGAGGGCATTCTCTGCGGCGGCAACCTTTCCCTGCTGGTCGATTCCATCGGCACCCCCTGGGAGATTGACTGCAAGGGCAAAATCCTGTTCCTGGAGGACATTGGCGAAAAGACCCACCGCATCGACGGCATGCTGACCCAGCTGCGCAACGCGGGAAAATTCGCCGACTGCGCCGGCATCCTTCTGGGCGCCTGGACGGACTGTCCCCCGGAAATTCCCGAGCGCACCCTGACGCTGACGGAAGTCTTCGATCAGCTCATCGTTCCCGCGGGCAAGCCCGCTGTCATGGATCTGGCCTGCGGACATTGCAGCACCACCATGGCCCTGCCTCTGGGCAGAATGTGCCGCCTGAATGCGGACAGCTGTGAAATTTCCGTGAAAGAAGGAGAATAATGGAAACACTTACCCAGCGCCTGGAGGCAGTGATGAATGCCTTCCCCGCGAAAACCGCCCTGTACTGCGTCGACCTCACCAACGGCAGGCCCATCGCCGCCATCCGGGAGAACGCGCAGGTGGTCTCCGCCTCCACCATCAAGGTGGCGCTGCTGTGCTGTGCCCTGCAGGATGTGATGGAGGGGAAATTGTCACTGGAACAGTTTGTCCCCATCCACGACGGGGACTACTGCGACGATACGCAGGTTTTCGAGCCAACCTACCGGCAGGACGGCGCCAGCCTCTGGGAGATGCTGTACTGGATGATCGTATCCAGCGACAACACCGCCACCAACGGTGTCATCTCCCTGCTGGGCTATGACCATGTGAACGATTACTGCCGCAAAATGGGCCTGTGCCAGACCTCCCTCCAGCGGAAAATGCTGGATTTTCAGGCCATCTGGGAGGGGCGCAACAACTACACCTCTGCCGCTGACCTGTACCGTTTGTTCTCCATGCTGTACCACGGGGAGATTCTGACCCAGCCCCTGCGGGAGGTGGCCCTTGACTTTCTGTCCCGCTGCCGTCACACCGATGCCCTGCAGCGCTACATCCCGGATCCCGTGGTGGTAGCCCACAAGCCCGGCGGACTGGATCACCTGAACCACGACGCGGGTATTTTACTGCTGGAAGACCGGCCCTACTACTTAGGCGTGTTCACCTGGGACGGCCCCGCCCTGGATGGGGAACCTCAGCAGAACCGGCTCATCGGAAAGCTTTCCCGGATGGTCTATGACGCGGTCAAGGGAGGGGAAGTGTGATGAAAGCCATTGTCACCGCGCCGATCTGCCCCCTGTTGGCCAAGCCCACCCGGCAGAGCACCGTTGAGGACGAAGCCCTGTACGGCATGGTGGTGGAGCTTCTGGAGTCGCCTGCTCCCGGCTGGTACCGGGTGCGCACCCACTACCGCTATGAGGGCATCGTCTGTGGAGACGACCTTCTGATGGACGACGAAGCCGCTGCCGCCTGGGAGTGCCTGCCGAAAAAAGTCGTCCGCAATAAGAATTTCTGCGACGTTCTGTCCGAGCCAAAGGTGCAGGGCTGGATTTTAGCCACCCTTCCCCGGGGCGGTGTGCTCTATGCCGAGGGTAAGCCGGAAAAGGGCTGGCAGCAGGTGCGCCTTGCCGACGGACGAACCGGCTTCGTGCCGGAGAGCATTCTGGCGGACAACCCCACCGAGCCAGTTTCTTCCGACGAGGACACATTGCGCCGGGCGCTGGTGGATGCCGCCATGCTCTACCGGGGCACCCACTACCGCTGGGGCGGTAAGTCCCCCATGGGCATCGACTGCTCAGGCCTCGTCTCCATGGCCTATATGCTCTGCGGCATCCTCATTTACCGGGATGCCGGTATCCGGGAGGGCTTCCCCATCCGGGAAATTCCCCTTGCGGAAGTGAAACCCGGTGACCTGCTGTTCTTCCCCGGTCATGTGGCTATGTACATCGGCCACGGCCGCTACTGCCACAGCACCGGCAAGGCCGGAGACAACGGCTTTGCCGTCAACTCCCTGATTCCCAGCGACCCGGATTACCGGGACGACCTGCGGCATAAAATCACTCAGGTCGGTTCCTATTTTTATAGAGAGGATGAATCCAAATGAAGGTTTTTTTAAGCGCCGATATGGAAGGCACCTGCGGCATCGTCTGCTGGCCGGAGACGGAGCGCACCACGGCCTTTGACTATACCCCTCTGCAAAAGCAGATGACCCGGGAGGTAGCCGCCGCCTGCCGGGGTGCTCTTGCCGCCGGTGCGGAGGAGGTACTGGTGAAGGACTCCCACGATTCCGCCCGGAACATCGACCCCACCCAGCTGCCCCGGCACACCCGGATCCACCGGGGCTGGTCCGGCGACCCCTTAAGCATGATGACAGGCCTCAATCAGGAGCATTTTGATGCCGTATTCTTCACCGGCTACCACGCCTGGGTCAGCTGCCCCGGCAATCCTCTGAGCCACACCATGAATCTGCGCAACAACCGGGTCTGGCTGAACGGTATCCTGTGCAGTGAATTTCTGATGAATTCCTACACCGCCGGCTACTATGGCGTTCCCGTGGCGCTGGTCACCGGCGATCAGGCCCTGTGCGATTTTGCCAGGGAGCTGATTCCCGCCATCACCACCGTGCCCGTGAATGTTGGCCGGGGCAACGGCGCCACCTCCCTGCACCCGGAGGAAGCCCTGGAGCGCATTGAAGCGGCGGCAAAGGAAGCGGTGGCGAAGGCTTCCCAGTGCGTCGTGCCCATGCCGGAGCACTTCCACATGGAGATCGACTTCATCAAGCACCCCATGGCTTATTCCAAGAGCTTCTACCCCGGCGCCGTGCTGAAGGACGACAAGATCGTCTGTTTCGACTCCGACGACTGGTTTGAGGTTCTGCGGTTCTGCCACTTTGTCCTCAGCGACGGTTAGTATTCGTATGACATCCCCTGAGCCTGCTGTTTCAGGCTCAGGGGTGTTTTCTTTCGTTCCTTCCGTTTTTCGACATTTTATCGTCTTGATTTTTTTATCATGAAGGAATATAATGTAAAAAAATGGAAGGCAGGGAGGTATGCGCCATGAATGCCATGCTGGACAAGCAGCGGGAAAAGAAAGTCGATGAACTGTTCCGTGCCTTTGAAACCGTCACGGATGGCGCATACCTGTATGTCTGCGATGTAAAATATGACTATTCCCGGTGGTCAGCGGATGCAATTTCCCGCTTTGACCTCCCGGGAGAGTATATGTTCCACGCCGGCCAGCTCTGGGAGCGGCTCCTGCACCCCGATGACCGGGAGAGCTACTCGGAAAGCATCGCCGCCATTTTCTCCGGCACGGATCAGGGGCATGACATGCAGTACCGGGTCAAGGATCGTCAGGGACGGTATGTGGTATGCACCTGCCGGGGCACCATCCTGACCGACGACGAGGGCGCGCCGGACTACTTTGTGGGCACCATCCACAACAACGGCCTGGAAAGCTTTGTCGATCCGCTGACGGATCTGCAGAATCAATTCGGCCTGTTTGAACACCTGAAGGTGCTCTATGCCAAGCAGGCGAGAGCCAACATCATGATGATCGGCCTCGGACATTTTACCACGATCAACGAGATGTGGGGCTATGAATTTGGCAATCTGGTCATTCATAAGGTGGTTCAGATTCTGAAAAACGCCTTTCGCAATGAAGGCATTCTCTTCCGTGCCGACGGAATTCGCTTCGTCCTGCTGACCCGGACCCTGTCCATCGAAGAACTGCAAAGGCGGTATGAACTGCTGCGGGAAGCCATCTGTCATACGATGGAGATCGACGGCTATCACCCGAACCTGCAGGTGTGCGGCTGCGCGCTGGAAATCAAATCCTTTGATGTCAACCCCCAGGCCATGTTCTCCTGCCTTGTGTACACCTATAATCAGTCAAAGGTGCAGGAAAACGGAGAATTCCAGATCTTCAAGGACGAAGTTGACGAGAAACGGGGCAATCTGATGGTGCTGCTGAACACCGTCCGCATGTCCATTGAGAATGGCTTCGAAGGCTTCCAGCTCTATTACCAGCCCATCGTGGCCGCGGGCAGCCACCAACTCACCGGCGCGGAGGCACTGCTGCGGTGGAGCTCCCCGGAATACGGCATGGTTCCTCCGAACCGATTCATTCCCATCATCGAAAACGACCCCGCCTTCGTGCTGCTGGGTCAGTGGATTCTGCGAAGGGCCATGGAGGATACCAAGCCCCTGCTTCGGCAGTATCCTGATTTCGCACTGAATGTCAATCTGTCCTACAGCCAGCTCAAGCAGGACGATTTCGTGGAAATGGTCAGGCGGAATCTGGAAATTACCGGGTTCCCGCCCCAGAATCTCTGCTTGGAGATCACCGAGCGGTGCCGCCTGCTGAATATTGACCGTCTTTCCCGTATCATTCGGGAACTGCATGCTCTGGGCGTTCGGTTCGCCATCGACGATTTCGGCACCGGCTATTCTTCCGTGGATATCCTGAGAAACCTGAGCTTTGAGGTGGTAAAGATCGACAAGGTGTTTGTCGACGGCATTGCCAAGGACGCGGCGGACGCCAGACTGCTGGGCGCCTTAAGCACCCTGGCGGAGATCCGCGGCGCCAAGGTCTGCGCAGAGGGCGTCGAAACAGCGGAACAGTGCCGCATTGCGGAGGATCGGGGCATTGACAAAATTCAGGGCTACTACTTCTCAAAGCCCATTCCCATAGCAGCGTTTCTCGCCCAGTATCTGCTGGAGGAACCCGCGTGCCCGTAATGGCGTGCCTTTCCCGCAAAAAATGAAAAGACTCCCTGATACTGAAACCTGATTGAAAGTTTTAATCAGGCTTTAGTATCAGGGAGTCTCGTTATTTTCTCAGGCGGGAAACGCCACGGAAATCGTGGTACCCTTGCCGGGGGTGCTTTCCAGATGGATATCCGCGTTGTGGCACTGGGCAGCATGCTTGACGATGGACAATCCCAGCCCGGTGCCGCCGGTGGCCTTAGAGTGGCTCTTGTCCACCCGATAGAACCGCTCGAACACCCGGCTCTGGTGCTCTGTCGGGATGCCAATGCCGGTATCCGCCACAGTGAGCACCACTGTGCCGTCCCGCTTTGCCACGGTTACGTCCACTCTGCCGCCTTCCACATTGTACTTGACAGCGTTGCCGCAAAGGTTCTGGACAATCTCAAACACCAGCCCCCGGATGCCGGGGAAGGTGCAGTGGTCGCCGGTCACCGCAATGGTGACCTTTTTTTCCTCCGCCGCCAAGCTCAGAGATTCGGCAATTTCCTCGGCAATATCCAGAATGTCCACATCCTCCTTCGGCATTTCCACGCCCTCGTCCAGATGGCTCAGGCGGATGACATCCTCAATCAGGTTCACCAGCCGGGTGGCCTCCTTGCGGATATTGCTGATAAACCGCTGGGTGTCCTCGGGCTTTACCAGCCCGTTTTCCAGCAGCTCCGCGCTGCCGATGATGGCCTGCAGGGGCGTTTTCAGCTCGTGAGACACATTGGCGGTGAATTCCCGCCGGCTGCGCTCCGCGTTCTGCACGTCGGTAATGTCCACAGCCAGAATCATCAGGCCGATGGCTTCGTCGTCGGAGGAGATGCGGCTAAGGAGGAACTGGAAGACTCTGCCCTGGCGCTCCGCCTTCAGCTCGCTGTGTCCCGTCTCAAAGGCCGCGTCCACGGCAGCGGTCATTTCCGGCTTTCGGTCAATGGCACAGAAGGGCCTGCCCACGCTGGTCTCTTTCGCGCCGAAGATCCGCCGGGCCGACGGATTCAGGCTCAGCACCGCGCCGCTTCCGTCCAGCAGCACCAGCCCCTCGTGCATATTCGCGGTAATCTGATTGAATTCGTTGTTTTTCCGCTGCATGCTTTGGAGCTGATTCTCGATTTTCTTATGCTGCTGATGGATGCGAACCAGCAGCGGCGACAGTTCCTCGTAGGTATCGTTTTCCATTGGGTGCTCCAGATCCAGATGGTTGAGAGGCTCCACAATTTTGCAGGATACCCGGTGGGCCAGAATCGCAGACAGGATAATCGCCAACGCCGCCACGATACATACCGGGTGCAGCATCCCCGCCAGCAGCACCGCTAAGGTTTTCTGACTGGCGGAAATCCGAAGCACGCTGCCGTCGGAAAGCCGCACCGCCTCATACATCCACTTTTCCAGCAGGGTATTGGATTCCCGCACGGCGCTGCCGCTGCCGTAGCCCAGTGCCTGCTGGATTTCCTCCCGCTGCAGATGGTTTTCCATCTGCCCGGACTGGGCGTGGGTGTCAAAGAGCACCGTGCCGTCGGACTGAATCCAGGTGATGCGGAAGTTTTTTGCCTCCACGGATTTGAGGAATTCCAGCCCGCTTTGCTCCGTTCCCGCGGCGGCAATGCTCAGCTCGTCCTTGAGCTGAGCAGTCTGAATATCATTGGCATAGCCGTAGAGCGCGCCCATGATGAGCAGCAGGGAGCAGAACAGCACTGCCGCCGCCACCGTTACAATAGATTTAAAGATTCTGCTTGTCATATTGATTCTCCAATCGATACCCAACGCCGCGAATGGTTTCGATATAGCGACCGTACTGCCCCAGCTTCTGGCGCAGAGTGCGGATGTGCATATCCACCGTGCGGGTCTCTACCGCGTAATCCGTATTCCAGACGGTTTGCAGCAGCTGCTCCCGGCTGAAGGCCATGCCGGGGTGACTGAGGAACAGCCGCAGAAGCTCGTATTCCTTGTAGGTAAGCACAACCCGCTGACCGTCGATGGTGACGGTGTGCTGGTTTTCGTCCAGCAGCAAACTCTTGAGCTTCAAAAGGGCAGCGGACTGCTTCGGCTGGCTCCGGCGCAGGACTGCCTTCACCCGGGACACCATCTCCATCATGCCGAAGGGCTTGGTGATGTAGTCATCGGCCCCCAGATCAAGGCTCTGCACTTTGTCAAACTCCGTGCCCTTGGCTGTCGCCATGATGACAGGAACGTCCCGCCAGCGTTCGTCAGAGTGCAGTCGCTTTAATATCGCCACGCCGTCCTCGCCGGGAAGCATCACATCCAGCAGCACCAGCTCCGGCAATTCCGTTTCCAGGGCCTCCCAGAATTCCTCGCCGTCAGCGAAGCCCCGGGCCTCCAGCCCGGTGGAATTCAGAGCATATACTTCGATTTCCCGAATGCTCGGGTCGTCTTCCACACACCAGATCATAGTGATTCCTCCCAAAGCCTTCCGCGGATGGAGGGCTTTTCGCGTTTTCTATATACTAACCTCTCGCGCGGCAAAATGCAAGCACCCGCTACTGGCATTCCTCCCGGATGCCGGTGAGGGAAAACGCCACCCACTCGGCAATGTTGGTGCAGTGGTCGCCGATGCGCTCAAAGTACTTGGCGATCATCAGCAGGTCGAGGGCGTACTCTCCGTCTGTCGGATCCGACGCAATGATGGCAATGATGTCCGTTTTGATCTGATTGAAATAATCATCCACGATGTCATCGTCGCCCATGACCTTTTTCGCAAGGGTCAAATCCTGCTTGACGTAGGCATCCACCGCTTCCGTCACCATGGTCTGGGCGGCTTTCGCCATCTTCTGGAGAGGACCATCCTCCGCGCTTCTGGACATCTTGGGAATCAGATCCACGATATCCTCCGCCTGGTCGCCGATGCGCTCCATGTCGGTGATCATTTTCATGGCGGCGCTGATCTGCCGCAGGTCGCTGGCCACGGGCTGCTGGCGAAGAAGCAGTTTCAGGCAAATGTTCTCGACGGTACGCTCGCTCTCGTCGATGACGGCTCCTACATGATCCGTCTTTTCTTTCAGGTCTTCCGTGTAGTCCGTCAGGGACTGCGCCGCCAGGGCGATGATCTCCTCGCAGGCGGCCCCCATCTGAATAAGCTCCTGATTCAGATTCCACAGCTGTTCCTGATATAGATTTCTCATGGTATTCCCTCCGTTAGCCGAAGCGGCCTGTGATATAGTCCTCCGTCCGCTTGTCGCTGGGCGTGGAGAACAGAGTTTCTGTGCCACCGTACTCCACCAGATCGCCCAGCAGGAAGAAGGCGGTCTGGTCGGAAATCCGCACAGCCTGCTGCATATTGTGGGTGACGATGACGATGGTGTCCTTTTCCTTCAATTCCATTGCCAGATCTTCAATTCTGGATGTTGAAATGGGGTCAAGCGCCGAGGTCGGCTCGTCCATCAGCAGCACCTCCGGCTCCACCGCCAGCGCCCGGGCGATGCACAGCCGCTGCTGCTGACCGCCGGACATGCCAAGGGCATTTTTCTTGAGACGGTCTTTTACCTCATCCCAGATAGCCGCGCCCTTCAGGGCTTTTTCCACAATTTCATCCAGCTGGGCCTTGTTTCGGATGCCATGGGTACGGGGGCCGTAGGCGATGTTGTCGTAGATGCTCATAGGGAAGGGGTTGGGCTTCTGGAACACCATGCCAATCTCCTTGCGCAGGTTATTGACCTCTGTCTCGAAGATGTTCTCCCCGTGGTAAGCGACCTCTCCGGTGATTCTTACGCCGGGAATCAGATCGTTCATTCGGTTCAGGGTTTTCAGAAAGGTGGACTTGCCGCAGCCGGAAGGGCCGATGAGGGCGGTGATGGATTTTTCGGGAATATCCAGGCTGATATTTTTCAGAGCCTGGGTCTGACCGTACCAGAGGTTTAGGTTATTTACAGTGATGATTGGGTTATTCATAGGATAGCTCCTTATTCTGCGAATTGACAATTTACAATTGACAGTTGACAATTATGGAATCCCTTGGGATATGATTTTGAATCCACTCCGCAGGGACTGCCTAATTGTCAATTGTTCATTGTCAATTGTCAATTTGTCTATATCGCGTTCTTTTTCTGATAATACTTGGTGACTGCGCTGGCCGACAGGTTGATGCCGAAGGCCAGCACCAGCAGAATTGCCGCGATGCCGAAGGCCACGCCGAACTCGCCCTGCTCCTTGGCGTAGACGTAAAGGGCTACGGTCAGGGTCGCGCCTGCGCTGCCAAGTCCCTCGACGAAACCGTTGAGCGCGTGGGCAAAGCCCGCGGTAAACAGCAGCGCGGCGGATTCTCCCAAAATTCTGCCTACGGACAGGATGCAGCCGGTGATCACGCCGTCCACGCAGCCGGGGAGCACCACCGTGCGCACCACCCGCCATTTGCCTGCGCCCAGACCGAAGGCGCCCTCACGGTAGGACTGAGGTACGGTCTTCAGGCTCTCCTGGGTGTTTCTCAGGATGGTGGGCAGATTCATGATGACTAAGGTCAGTGCGCCGGCCATCAGACTGGTGCCGAAGGTGTTCGAGAACATCAGCATACCCACAAGGCCGTAGATGATGGAGGGAATGCCGCTGAGGGCCTCCGCCGCGTACTCGATGATACCCACCAATTTTTTATTGGAAGCGTACTCCGTCAGGTACACCGCCGCGCCCACGCCCAGAGGGATGACGATGATCAGGGTTGCAATGACGATGTATACAGTGTTCAGGATGTCCGGCAGGATGCCGATGTTGCCGCTTAAATAGCTTGGCTTGGTGCTGACGAATTCCCAGCTCAGGTTGGGGATGCCCTTAATGAGAACATAGGCCACAATGAACAATGTCAGCAGTGCCGTCATTGCCGTGGCGAGGTACATTCCAAACCGCACCAGCCGGATATACCACTTTCTGCTTTCACTCATGACCGCTTTTCTCCTTTCAGGAAGAAATTGAGGATGGCGTTGATGAGCATGATGAACAGGAACAGCACCAGCGCGATGGAGAACAGAGCCTGCCGCTGTAAGCCGCTGGAATAGGACATTTCCGAGGCAACTGCCGTGGTCAGGAACCGAACGGACTGGAACAGGCTGGGCATATTCGCCGCGTTGCCTGCCACCATCATGACCGCCATGGCCTCGCCAATGGCCCGGCCCACGCCCAGAACCACGGCTGCGGCAATGCCGCTTTTCGCCGCCGGAACGGATACCCGGAACCAGGTCTCCTCCGGGGTGGCTCCCAGCGCGAGGGAGGCATCCTCATATTCCTTGGGCACCGCTTCCAGCGCGGTGACGGACATTTTGATGATGGAAGGAAGAATCATGATTGCCAGCACGATGATGGCCGCCAGCAGGCTCGCTCCGTCAGGCACATGGAACAGCTTCCGAATGCCGGGAACCAGCACCATCATGCCGACTAAGCCGTAGACCACGGAGGGGATGCCCGCCAGCATGGACACCGCCTGTCCCACGATCTCCTTGACGGACTTGGGGGCCATTTTTGCCAGATACACGGCGGTGAGGAAGCCTACCGGCACGCCCAGCAGGATCGCTCCCGCAGTACCATAGACGCTGGTGAGAATGAAGGGCAGAATACCGTATTTCGGATCCGCCGCCGTGGAGGCCCAGGTGCTTCCAAAGAGGAATTTCACGATTCCGATTTCCCGGATGGCGGGAATGCCGGAAACCACAAGGTAGACCGTGATCAGCAGCACGCAGGCCACCGTCACGAGGCCCAGCAGCAGGAATATCCCGTGCACCACCGTTTCCAGATAGTTTTGTTTCGTTTTCATATTGTCAGCCTTTCCATGGGGATGTCATTATGGTACCGCCGAAATGTAAAATGGGAAACCGCGGGATTGTAAAATCTGTGTCAAATTAAGGGGCGTGCCGCAACACGCCCCATAATTTTTGTTTTGTTTAGTTTGCGGGAACCACATACGCACTGTATGTAAAATTGGAAAGGCAGGAACTGTAAAATGTCTGTTAAGTGCCGCCGTGTTTCCTACCGGTCAGCAGCAGACCGCTGGTAATGGCAGTCAGGGGTGCTACTGTTACCAGCCCAAAGGAGCCGACGATGGTGTGGACGATTTCCGCGGCTACATATTTATAGTTGAGCATCAGCGCCACCGGGGTGCCCTGGGCCATAAACACCATCAAAAGGGCAATATAGCTGCCGGAATACGCCAGCAGCAGGGTAGTGGTGGTAGAGCCGCAGGCCGCCCGGCCCACGGCAAAGCCGGAGGCAATGGCTTCCGTCGCGGAAATCCCCGGTTTCTTTTCCACCACCTCATAAACGGCGGAACAGATATCCACGGACAAGTCCATCACCGCGCCGGAGGAGCCGAGGAAGATGGAGGCCACGAAGATTTTTGTCAGGTCAAGGTGCTGATACCCGGCGTACAGCAGGCTTTCGCTGGATTCCATCACCGCGCCGTGAATCTGGAACAGGTCGGTAAAGAGATAGCCCAGCACCGCCGTCACCCCAATGCCCAGCGCCGCGCCTAAGGTCGCGGCAAGACACCTTCTGTCCCAGCCGTAAATCAGGCTCAGCACCAGAAAGGTCAGCAGCAGCACCAGCCCCATACTGACCCAGATGGGATTCCAGCCCTTCAGCAGACTGGGAACCAGCACCTTCCACAATAGCAGCACCGTGTCCACAAAGGACAGAATCGCCCGCAGCCCTGTCCCTCTTGCAAACAGCAGAAGCAGCAGGAGAAACGCTCCCGCAAGCCATGCTTCCTTGTCCAGCCGGAAGTGGTCGGTCATATACACCGTGGTGATGGCCCCGCCGGAATGGCTGACCACCACAAAGGCCCGATCCCCCGGGGCAAAGAGCTTGTCCTCTGCCAGAGAGCCGCTCAGCCGGTTGACGGCGGTGCATTCCGCTCCCTTGAACTGCCCCGCCAAAATCCGCACCTGGCACCGCTGCTCGCCGCTGCGCACCAGCCCGGTGTCCACGATGTCGCTTTCGTCAGTGGACAGCACCAGCGCGTCCACCCGGTCGGCGTTCTTGTAGGACAGGGCATTTTCGTAGCCCGTAGGCAGCGCCAGCAGCACCGCCAGCAGGCATAGCCACAGCAAAACCGGGCCGAGGGTTTTGCTTGTTTTCCATTTTTGAAGCATTCTTGTTTTTCACTCCATACGCACAATACAGGGAGCGCGTTTCACGCCCCCTGTACCTTTTTGTTGACCTTCTTTACTTGACTTCCAGCAGGTCAGCCAGCTTGTTGTAGATATCGGTGTTGTCGTAGTAGCCGCCGAAATCCTCCGCGCCGGTGCCGTCAGCGAAGACCGCAACCGGCAGTCCCGTGTGGGAGTAGCTGGTGAAGTCCACACCGGCCTTGTTGTTCAGCAGGTGGGTGACGGTGACGGAGAAGGGGTTGTAGGTGCCGTAGAGCACATACTGCTCCTGGGTATAGTCAGCGGTATTGTACTCGCTCATGATCAGGTCATAGGCGGTGTGCAGACGCTGGATTTCATACTCGGTCAGCACCAGCCGGTCGGTTTCCTCGCCGGTGAGCTTCAGGCCGAACAGGGACTCCACATCCTTCATGGCGTCCTCGAAGGAGGTGCCGTTTTCCTTGTACCCCTTCACATACTGCTCATCGAACTGGGCGTAGGAGATGGTCTGGTTGGCCAGGGCATCCAGGTAGGTGTCGTAGTCCGTACCGGCAAAGCCGATGGTCAGACCGCCGGTCTCATGGTCGCCGGTGACCAGAATCAGGGTCTCGTCCGGGTGCTCCTTGGCAAAGTCCACAGCCACCTGCACCGCGTCTGCCAGAGCCAGGGTATCGGTGACGGTAGCGCCCGCGTCATTGGCGTGGCAGGCCCAGTCGATCTTGCCGCCTTCGCACATCATAAAGAAGCCGGTGTCGTTGTTCAGAACCTCAATGCCCTTGGCGACGTAGTCAGCCAGTGCCCACTCGCCGTCGCCGCGATCCATGTCGTAGTCCATGGCGTCGGAGTCTGCCAGATGCTCATCGATGAGGATGACCTTCTGGTCGGCGGCGGTAATTGCCTCGGCCTCGGCCTGGGTGTAGGTCACCTTGTAGCCAGCGGCTTCCGCCAGATCGTACAGGCTGGTCTTGTCCTTATCCGGCCCGGTGACCTTCTTCAGGCCGCCGCCGGCGAAGTACTCAAAGCCGGAGTTTACCAGCTCCTCGCCGATTTCGTAGTAGTTGTTCCGGCTGGCCTGATGGGCGTAGAAGGCGGCGGGGGTAGCGTGGTTCAGGTTGACGGAGCTGATGACGCCCACCTTCCAGCCCTTCTGGGCGTGGAGCTTTTCCGCGATGGTCTCATAGGGGGTGGCGCCGCTCTCGTCCACGTTGATCATGCCGGAGTAGGTCTTCTTGCCGGTGGCGATGGAGGTGGCGGTGGAAGCGGAGTCAGGAGCGAAGGAGCAGGAGTCGTAGGTCACGGCAGAACCGGCGACCTCGAAGCCCATAAAGTTCAGTGCCACAGGGCCATCCAGTACCGCGCCTTCACGGGTGTCGGATTTGGTGCTGGGCAGAGCCTTTTCGTAATCGTCGTCGGCAATGGCTCCCAGATAGTCAGCAGCAGCCTGGAACTGGGGATAGCTCATGCCGTCGCCGATGAACAGGAATACATACTTGGGTGCGGCGGGCGCTCCCTGTGCCGCCACGGTCGGGACAACTTCAGGTGCAGGCGCGGCGCTCTGGGCGGTGGTCTCCGGCGTCTGCGGCTGGGCGGCGCACCCGGCGAACATGGTCAGCACCATGCACAGGGCGAGCAAACCCGTAATCATTCTCTTCATTTTGGATTTCCTCCATTTTTTTGGTTTTTGTGTTTTCCACGAGACCGAGTATACCCTCTGGATGTAAAATGCAAAATCGGCAGCAGGTAAAATCCTGTTGAAACTTGCGTAAAGAATGTATTGAAAATTTTACATTCTGATTGCTTCCGCTCCCCGATTGACCTTCCTTGACAAAATGCGCCCCAGATTTGTGATTTTGTTACTTTCGAAAAAGGCCGAAATGTGCTATACTTAAGAAAAAAGGAGGGTGTCACTATGACCTACGAGGAACTGAAAGCGAAAATGGATGAAGCCCATTATATTTATGACGAAACCCTTGCCACGGTGCTGTTTGTTGCCTTACAGCTGGGACGGCCGCTGCTGATTGAGGGCGCGGCAGGCGTGGGCAAGACCGAGGTTGCCAAGGTCATGGCCGCCGCTTTGGGCCGGGATTTGGTGCGGCTGCAGTGCTATGAGGGGCTGGACGAGAGCAAGGCCCTGTATGAGTGGAACTACCAGAAGCAGCTGCTGAGCATTCAGGTGAATATGAAC
>SAMEA3663092__coassemble_310_pt1 | contig 16339 bp, 13 predicted proteins | sample SAMEA3663092__metabat2_high_PE_027 | metagenome-assembled genome bin SAMEA3663092 (sample SAMEA3663092) | pig gut metagenome | biome: pig gut; feature: pig-associated habitat; material: faeces | place: France | collected 2012
CCCATGGCGCTGTCAGGCTTGCCGCCGCCGCTGCCGCCGCAGCAGCAGCACACCTGCTTCACCAGTTCACCGGCCTTCAGGCCGCTGGCAACAGCATCCTTGCCGCAGACTGCCAGGAAGGTGGGCTTGTCTCCGTTGCAGGTTGCCAGCACCGCAACGACCTTGGGATCCTTGTCCCGCAGCATATCGCCCATCTGGCGCAGCTTGGCGGCGTCTGCATTGGGAACCATGGCAGTCAGAACCTTGAAGCCGCCCATATTCCGGGAGCCGAACAGGAACCGCTCCACCTCGCCGGAGGCTTCCTTGGCCTTATACTGTTCAATAGCCCTTCTCAGCTCCTTGGCTTCCTCGAGGTGGCTCTGAATCTTGGCAGCCACATCGGCAGGCTTGGTCTTCAGCTTGGCAGCAGCTTCAAACAGCATCTGCTGATTCTTCTCCATCTTGGCAAGGCAGGCTTTGCCGGTGATGGCCTCGATCCGGCGAACACCGGAAGCCACGCTGCACTCACTTTCCAGCTCAAAGGGGCCGACTTTGGCGGTATTGTCCAGATGGGTACCGCCGCACAGTTCGATGGAATAACCGCCCATGTTGACAACCCGGACAGTATCGCCATACTTCTCACTGAACAGCGCAGTTGCGCCGGAAGCCTTGGCCTCCTCAATGGGCATCTCACGGATGTCCACAGGATAGCCCTCCAGAACAGCATTCTGAACCAGAGAATTGACCTTTGCCAGTTCCTCAGCGGTCAGTGCGGAATAGTGGGTAAAGTCAAAGCGCAGACGGTCAGGCTCCACATAGGAACCGGCCTGATGGACGTGATCGCCCAGCACGGTCTGCAAAGCCTTTTGCAGCAGATGGGTTGCGGAGTGGGCACGCATGATGGCCTTGCGGCGCTCCACATCGATGGAGGCGCAGACCTCATCGTCCACCTTGATGGAGCCGGTGACCATCTTGCCATGGTGCAGATACTTGCCGCCCTTGTCCTTCTGGACGTTGGTGACCTGGAAACGGCTGTTGCCCACCAGAATCACGCCCTGATCGGCAATCTGACCACCCATTTCCGCATAGAAAGGTGTCTTATCCAGCACGATGATGCCTTCCTCGCCGCCGGCGATGGTGCCGGAGACTTCCTCGCCGACGCAGACCGCCAGCACTTTGGCGGAGCAGTTGTTCTCGGTGTAGCCAACGAAGGTGGTGGGGGTGTTGTCAAGGCCCAGATCAATGCCTGCCCAGGCCAGGTCACCCAGCGCCTTCCGGGCTTCCCGGGCACGCACCTTCTGCTCCTCCCGCAGGCGGTAGAATTCGTCCATGTCCAGAGTCATGTCCTCATCGGCGACCATTTCAATGGTCAGGTCAATGGGGAAGCCGTAGGTATCCGCCAGCAGGAAGGCATCGGCGCCGGAGAACTGGGTCTCGCCCTTGGCCTTGTGCTCCGCCAGCTTGGCGGCAAAAATGCTCATGCCGCCGTCAATGGTGCGGCAGAAGTTCTCCTCCTCAATCTTTACGATTCGGGTGATATACTCGGCACGCTCCCGCAGGTAGGTGTAGTGGCACTCGTTCTCCTGAATAACGGTTTCTACGACCTTGTACAGGAAGGGTGTATTGACACCTAGCAGCTTGCCGTGACGGGCAGCCCGGCGCAGCAGACGGCGCAGAACGTAGCCTCTGCCCTCGTTGCTGGGCAGGACACCGTCGGCAATCATAAAGGTGGAGGCGCGGATATGGTCGGTGATAACCCGCAGGGAAACATCCATCTTGACGCTCTGGCCGTAGGTAGCGCCGGTCAGCTCGGTCACCTTGTTGGTGATGTTCATGACGGTATCCACATCGAACAGGGAGTCCACATCCTGGCAGACCACAGCCAGACGCTCCAGACCCATGCCGGTATCGATGTTCTTCTGGGCTAGCTCGGTATAGTTGCCCTGACCGTCGTTGTTGAACTGGGAGAAGACGTTGTTCCAGACCTCCATATAGCGGTCGCAGTCGCAGCCGACAGTGCAGTCAGGCTTGCCGCAGCCGTACTTCTCGCCACGGTCGTAGTAGATCTCGGAGCAGGGGCCGCAGGGGCCGGAGCCGTGCTCCCAGAAGTTGTCAGACTTGCCGAAACGGAAAATCTTCTCAGCGGGTACGCCCACTTCCTTGTTCCAGATTTCGAAAGCCTCGTCATCATTCTCGTAAATGGAGGGATACAGGCGGTTTTCGTCCAGGCCCACCACTTTGGTCAGGAACTCCCAGCTCCAGTTGATGGCTTCGTGCTTGAAGTAATCACCAAAGGAGAAGTTGCCCAGCATTTCAAAGTAGGTTCCGTGACGGGCGGTCTTACCGATATTCTCGATATCGCCGGTACGGATACACTTCTGGCAGGTGCAGACCCGGTGACGGGGCGGCTCCACCTCGCCGGTAAAGTAAGGCTTCATTGGCGCCATGCCGGAGTTGATCAGCAGCAGAGACGCATCGTTCTGAGGAATCAGCGAGAAGCTGGGCAGGCGCAGATGGCCCTTGCTCTCAAAGAAAGACAGAAACATCTCACGCAGTTCGTTTACGCCATAAGGCTTGGGATTCATGGTTTCTACCTCCAAAAGAAAATGAATTTCATAAATTACGATGCCGAATACGCAAAGAAAAAGCCGCCCCTAAACCATAGGGGCGACAATAAATCGCGGTACCACCCTAATTCGTCTTAAAAAAGACATCTTAGACGCTCTGTAACGGGAGCACCCGTCCCGGTCATCCCGGGCAACGCAGGAAGTGGCTTGCGGCAGAATAACCGAGGGCTTTCACCGATTCCCTCTCGCTTATTGGTCTTCTTCATCCGCTTCGTTTCCGCAAAGTCTTTGCATATCCTCGTTATGATATCACATTCTGCGGAAATGTCAATGGCTTTCCGTTCCGTTTTCCGGGATTTTTTGCGTTGGGTCATAGGGAAGCGGCGCATCCGTTTCGGGGCTGAAAACCCGGATCGTCTGCTTTGCCGCACTGGGAAGCTTCGGAAGCCGTCCACCGGGAAGCACGATGATTTCCAGTTCAAGACCATAATGGCCTTTTTGAAGACGGCAATCCAGCACACTGCTCCAGTTTTGCAGCATCTTGCCAAGCTCCAGAAGATCCGCGTCCGCTTCGGTTCTCCCGGCATGGATGTCGGTTAGAAGTGGGCGCGTACTGCCACAGGCACAGCGGCCTGTACGCAGACGGGCATTCTCCCCCATGAAATACCGCAGCTCCGGCGCACTGACAGGTGAGAGAACGATCTCTCCGTCCTCCCCGTCCGGCATGCTGTTGCCCCGCTTATCCACAATATCCACGCGGTATTCCGTCTCCCGAAGGTGAATGCCCTGCACCGCCTCACAGGAGAAACCTGCGACAACATTTGTGGTTCCGATCCCAAAACACCCCCAGCTCGCGCTGTCAAAGCCACGGCGTATCCCATCAATCATCCACGCCTCACAGGGGTAGCCGGATGTTACCACATTGCGGATAAAAAGAGGTATTGAGTAGAAGCTTCGCAGCTTTGCCAGCCCCAGCACAATCAGGGGTGTACTGATGATGGTTGTCGCCCGGGAGGAAAAAGCCAGACGCAGAAGACTTTTCCACCGATGATCCGCACCCCAGACAACCGGGATTGCCTCACAACGCAGTACGGCCTGCTCCATCAATTGGCTCAGGCTGCCCTCTCCCTGCTCCGGGAAGCAAATCAGAACCGTATCCCTCTGCTTTACAAACCCGGTCAGCTGCTCAACCAGATACGCAACTGTACTCTCCTGCGCCCGGGGCTGAGCTGCCATGTCCCGGAGAATATCATAAACCAACGCAATCACATCCAACAATCTGTATAGAGGTTATTATACACAAAAGTTAACCATAATTGCAAGTATTTTATTATCTGCACAAAATATTTTAGAAATAGAAACGCCTGATTGTGAATATCACTATATTTTACTTTCCAGCCAGGCAAGCATCTGCTGTCTGCCCTCCTCTGACATGGGGAAGGTCTCCTCGCCCTCCATCTGGCTTTTCTCATAGCAATACAGCCCATGCCAGTATTCCGCATGGATGCTGCTCTGTCCGAAATCCACCTCTTTTGGGGTAGCCATCACCACATTGGGTACCGCTCGGAAGCGGAACAGTCCACAGGAGCCGGTAAACGCATTATTCATGGCAAAGGTGTGCAGGGTGGGCAAAAAAATCTCAGCCATCGGCTTCCTCCGTCAGCGCTTCCATCTCGTCCAGCAGCCGGTCAAACAGTTCCAGCGCCTGCACTACAGGCTCCGGGCCGGTCATATCCACTCCGGCACCCTTCAAAAGGTCAATGGGGCTTCTGGAACAGCCGCCGGACAGGAAATTCAGATAATCCCGAACCGCCGGTTCCCCTTCCTGCAGAATTCTTCTGGACAGAGCAATGGCTGCCGCATAGCCGGTAGCGTACTGGAAGACGTAGTAGTTGTAGTAGAAATGAGGAATTCTTGCCCATTCCATGGCAATACGGTCATCCACTACCATATCCGGGCCGTAGTACATTTCATTCAGGCGTTTGTACTGCTGACACAGAACCTCCGCCGTCAGGGTTTGCCCGGCGGCAGTCATGGCGCCGATGTTCCGCTCAAATTCCGCGAACATGGTCTGGCGGTAGATCGTGCCCTTGAACTGGTCAAGGAAGTGGTTGATGAGGTACGCCCGTTCCTTTTTATCCGTGGTGTCTTTCAGCAGGTGCTCCATGAGCAGAGCCTCGTTGCAGGTTGAGGCCACCTCCGCCACAAAAATCACATAGTTGGCATCGATGGGATTCTGATGCTTGTTGGACAGATAGGAATGCAGGGCGTGGCCCATCTCGTGGGCCAGTGTGAACTGGCTGTCCAAGGTACCTGTATAGTTCAGCAGGACATAGGGATGCACAGCAGCACCGGCGGAATAGGCACCGCTGCGCTTGCCCTGATTCTGGTACACGTCGATCCACCGATGATCAAAGCCTTCCTTGAGAATGGCACGGTAGTCCTCCCCCAGCGGGGCCAGCGCGTCATAAACGGTCTGCTTTGCCTGCTCGTAAGGAATATGCTTATCCACGCCGGGCAGCAGCGGTGTATACACATCATAGAAGTGCAGTTCCTCCACGCCCAGCAGTTTTTTACGCAGCCGGATATAACGGTGCATACTGGGAAGCTTCTCATGGACTGCCTTGATCAGGTTGTCATAAACGGATACAGGAACGTTGGTGCTGTCCAGAGAGGCTTCCAGAGCGGAAGCGTACTTTCTGGCATCGGCATAGAATTTCAGCTGCTTATTCTGGCCGTTCAGAATTGCCGCCGCCGTGTTCTGAAACGCGGTGAAACCATCATACAGGCTTTCGTAGGCGCTTTTCCGAAGCGCACGGTCAGGGCTTTCCTCCAACTGAACAAAGGTTCCCTGGGTCAGCGGATGGGCGTTCCCCTGAGCGTCCACGGCATCCCGGAAGGTCAGGTCGGCATCCGCCAGCGCGCCGTAAATCGTATCCGGGGTCTGTGCCATCTCCCCGGCAGCAGCCAACAGCTTTTCCTCGGCAATGGACAGAGTATGGGGCTTTTTCCGGCGCAGATCGGCCAGATAGCGGCGGTAACGTTCCAGCTTCGGGTACTCGGCATAGAATCCGTCAAGGGTTTCTTCGGAAATTGCCATGATTTCCGGCGTATCGAAGCTGCAGGCGGCGCTCAGATCCACCACCACACTCATAAACTGACCCTGCATGGCCTGAGCAGTGGCATCTCTGGTATCTTCGTCCGCTTTGCGCATACAGTAATTGCCCAGCCGGTCCGCCTTGACATTGAGTTTCTCCGAAGCATCCAGATATTGATATAACGTCTCCGCACTGCTTCCAAGCTTTCCGGCAAAAGATGTCAGATATGCTTTGTCCTGCGACAGGGTCTCCAGTTCTCTGTTCCAATCCGCATCCCCGGGATACAAATCTTCCAGCGCCCACTTATCTTCCGTGGGAATATTCTCCCGAATGGGGATTTGTTTCATCGTTTCCATAGCTGTCCCTCCAAATTGTTCTTTTGCCGTATTATACCACATCCGTAAAAAAAAGCAACGCCGCTTGCATTTTTCACCAATTTATGCTAGAGTATGCGGCGGTGATGAAATTATGAAAAAACAAATCAAAGGCAGCCTTTGTCTGCTGCTCTGTACAACCATCTGGGGCTTCGCCTTCATCGCGCAGAGCGTGGGTATGGACAAAATCGGCCCCTTTACCTTTCAGGCAGTCCGCTGCGCACTGGCGGTACTGTTCCTGATTCCCTGCTCCTTCCTGATGGAACTCAAATCCTGTAATGTTCAGGAATCCGCCAAAAAATGGAAGAATCCCACTCTGTGGAAGGTGGGACTGATCTGCGGCTGCGCCCTGTTTGTGGCGACGAGCCTGCAGCAGGTTGGACTGGTGTACACCGATGCCGGAAAGGCAGGCTTTCTGACTGCCATGTACATCGTGTGGGTGCCTGTACTGGGCATCTTTCTGGGCAAGAAGCCCCCCTTCACCATTGTTTTCAGCGTGGTGATGGCGGTCATCGGACTTTATCTGCTCAGCTGCGTCGGCGTGACGCAGATCAACAAGGGCGACCTTTTTATCACAGGCTGCGCGCTGGCCTTCGCTGTGCAGATTACCTGCATCGACCGCTTTGCCGGAGAATTGGACGGTCTGCGGCTGAACTGTGTGCAGGCGCTGGTGGTAACGGTGCTGTCCGTTCCCTTCGTTCTTATGACGGAAACGGTTGACTGGGGAAATGTACTCGCCTGCTGGAAGCCCCTGTGCTTTGCGGGTATTCTGTCCATGGGCGTTGCCTACACCATGCAGGTGGTGGGTCAGCGATCTTTGGAACCCACTGCCGCATCCCTGATTATGAGTCTGGAATCGGTATTTGCCGTGCTGGGCGGCTGGTGGCTGCTGGGCGAAACCATGACGACCTGGGAAATCACCGGCTGCGTGCTGGTCTTCGCTGCCGTCATTCTGTCTCAGCTTCCCGCAAGCCTGTTCCAAAAAAGGACATAAGAAAGCCGCTCCCTTGGGAGCGGCTTTTTGCTGTGGTCTTACATCTCCTGTCGACCTTCCAAAGCCCGGGACAGGGTCACTTCGTCGGCGTATTCCAGCTGGCTGCCAACAGGCACACCATAAGCAAGCCGGGTCACCCTGACCTCCATAGGCCGCAGAAGGCGGGAAATGTACATAGCGGTGGCTTCGCCCTCCGTATCCGGGTTGGTCGCCATAATGACCTCTCTGACCTCCCCGGTGGACACCCGTTTCAGCAGTTCCTTAATGCGGATATCATCCTGCGTTACATGATTCAGTGGAGAGATAACGCCGTGGAGCACATGGTAGACACCGCGAAATTCCCCGGAACGCTCCATGGCGATCACATCCTTGGGGTCGGCAACCACGCAGATCACGGATTTATCCCGTGTATCGTCATCGCAGATGGGGCACAGCTCCCGATCGGTCAGATTCTGGCAGCAGGGGCAGGTATGCACCTGCTTCTTCGCCTCCAGAATGGCACCGGCAAATTCTTCCGCATCCTCTATCGGAAGACTCAGCACATGAAACGCCAGCCGCTGGGCCGTCTTGCTGCCCACGCCGGGAAGTCGGGCAAACTGATCCGATAAGTTTTGCAGCGCCGCGGGAAAAATAAGCATACTGCCTCCTTAGAAAAGGCCGCCCAGATTGAGACCGCCGGTGAGCCGGGACATATTGTTGGCGGCTTCGTTGTCCGCGGAGCGAATCGCTTCATTCACAGCGGCAATGACCATGTCCTGCAGCATTTCCACATCGTCGGGATCCACCGCTTCGGGATTGATCTCAAGACCCACCAGCTCATGCTTACCGTTCACGGTGGCGGACACCATGCCGCCGCCAGCCTTGGCAGTGAAGGTTTTGGCTTCCTGCTCCGCCTGCATACGCAGCATTTCCTGCTGCATCTTCTGGGCCTGCTTCATCATCGCGGCCTGATTCATTCCACCGGGCATCCCCCGGAATCCACCCTTTGCCATAAAAAAACACTCCTATCTGTTATTCCTTTATTCTTACTATATCTGAATGTTCCCGCCCAAACTGCATCAGCCTGTCCATGCGGGGATTGCCCTGGGGTTTGGCGGAAATATCCACCACACAGGCACGAACGGGCCTGCCAAGCATGGCGCCGGCCTTTCTGGCCACAACTTCCAAAAGCTCCTGCTTGTCCAGCATCTTTGCTGTAAAATCATTGGCGCAGCGCAATTCCAATCTGTCACCAACCAATGCACCCTGCACCGGCGCGTTTGGCGTACCGGCAAAGAAACCGCTGATGGGCGGCTTCAATTCCTTCCGCACGCCGCTGCACAGCTCCAGCCAGAAGCCAACCGGTGTTTCTTCCTTCGGCGGTGCGGCAGGCGCGTCGCCAAACTCCGGCGGTACATCCGCGTCATCCGGGAAAGGCGGCATTTCTTCCCCGAGCTCCTCATTGGAAACAGGCTGGGCCTGCTTTGCGGGGACAAAGGCGCCGCTTTTGAGCTGTTCTTCCAGCCGGGTCAGACGGGCATTGACAGACTGCGCATCCAGACTCAGCTCCGGCTGACACAGCTCCACAATGCACAGCTCAGCGTCCATCCGGCGGCTGGCACTGCGGGTAAAGGATGCCAACGTTTCCTGAATCCGCTCCATGATCCGAACCAGTTCACCACTGCCCAGAGCCTTTGTCAGCGCCAGTGCCTCCTGATCCGACGCAACGCCGGACAGCATGGTGATCCCGGCGTTTCCGGCGGTTTTCAGCACCAGCAGATCCCGGGTCAGGCAGGCCATCTCGTCCAGCAGCGCACCCAAGTCCTTACCTTCCGAATAAAGTCGGTTAAATAGTGTCAACGCGCTTTTGGTATCATGGGCGGCGATATAGCCCATCAGCTCACCGCATTTCTGCTCTCCGGCAATGCCAAGGCAGGCGTATACCCGCTCCGCGGTTAATTCTCCCGTTGTTGCCGAAGCACACTGATCCAGCAGGCTCAGACCGTCACGCATACCGCCGTCTGCCAGTCTTGCCAAGACCCGGGCCGCACCTTCATCCAGATCAATATTCTCCTGGTAGGCCACATATTGAAGCCGTGCGGCAATATCCTCCTGACTGATGCGCCGGAAGGAAAAGCGCTGACATCGGGAAAGAATCGTTGCCGGAACCTTATGAAGCTCCGTAGTGGCCAGAATGAACAAAAGATGCTCCGGCGGTTCCTCGATGATTTTTAACAGGGCGTTAAATGCCGAAATCGACAGCATGTGCACCTCATCGATGATATACACACGCATTTTCACCTGTGAGGGCGTATAAATCGCGTCATCCCGCAGATCCCGGACATTGTCAACGCCGTTGTTGGAGGCCGCGTCGATTTCCAGCACGTCCATGCAGGAGCCGGAGTCAATGGCCCGGCAGGCGTCGCAGCAGTTACAGGGGTTGCCGTTATCCGGGTGGAGGCAGTTGACCGCTTTGGCCAGAATTTTCGCGCAGCTGGTCTTGCCGGTGCCCCGAGAGCCGGTAAACAAGTAGGCATGACTCATACGTCCGCTGATTAGCTGGGTTTTCAGCGTCTGAGTGACCGCCAGCTGACCTGACACATCATCGAAGGTTTGAGGCCGATACTTGCGATACAGCGCCTGATATGCTGACATACAATCACTCCTTTCCATAATAACAGACCGGCTCATAACAAGATCGCACACCCACATTTGAACGAGCAGAATATCCGCGATCTGCGCAGCCAGCTCAAAAACGGCAACCTTAGCGGCACACGGGAAGATCCGCTTAATGCTGCTTGGTTCCCCACCTGACATGGTTCACGGGATCCCGTTGCGCAAGACCGGTTTCTCAACACCGCTTACGCAGGACAGACAATATTCAAACTCGCCCGGGTGTGGGAATTCATCCCTGCTATAGCGGATTGCAGGCAGAGGGCACCGCTATCTCCCCGACTAGTGCGACCTTGTTATAAGCCGGTCAGCTATAACATGGTATCCTTAATTCAGTTCAGCTTGGATTCAATGAAATCAGCCAGCTCCTGGAAGGTCGTGATCTTCTGATCCTCCAGCTCCAGCTCCACACCCAGCTCAGACTCCAGATCCATGATCATCTCCACCACGTCCAGTGAGTCAATACCGAGGCTTTCGAAGGTGGAATCCGGGGTGATCTCGGATGCGTCCAGCTCCAACTGCCGGGCGGCGTAGCTTTTCAGTTTCTCGAACATAGATGAGTCCTCCTTAACAATGTCTCTAAGCACTACCCGATTGGTATTTTAGTATAGAAACCCTGGTTTGTCAATGGTTGATTTGCATCATCGCCCTTACGAAAGGCGAACCACGATGGTATTGCCAATCTGTCTGACAGAATTTTTACCCGGCCACAGACCCATCTGACGGTATTCCTCCGTTGCGGTCAGCGCTTCAACTGTCTGCCCATCCGCAATCGGAAAGCGGAATTCATAACCGCTCGTGGTGGGCGCCGTTTGTGAGAAATGATACACAGGCATCTGCGCGTCGTGGGTACGGTAGTATTCCAGCGTAAAGTCCAGATATCTGTCAAGGAAAAGTACAATCAGATCACGGTCAGACAGAAGCGAATAGTTCACCGTCTTCAGAGGCCCCAAAGTTCCCAGCTTGGAAGCGTCCATGGTCTCCTCCTCCGTAATCGCCCAGTTTCCGCCGATGGAGCCAATAAACGCCACATTCTCTGCCGTTCCGTCGTCCGCAAGGTGGATTCTGGCAGAAAGCTCCGCCGCTGTGGCAAGAGACTGCTCGTGGCAGCGGTTCAGCTGGGCATAGCAGACGTTTGCCATCACGGAATTGTTGAAAATCACCCCGATCAGCAGGAACATCACCAGGTTTTTACAGATCCCATTTCCCCAGCGCTCGCACAGGACGCCGATCAGAATGTACAGGATGACAACCGACTGAAGCATCCGCGTAAAATATTCGACACCTGGCGAAATGAAATAGCAGAGGTAGCAGCCAAAGGGTAGAGACAAAAGGCACAGGAGGAACAGCATCGCCTCCACAGTGCGCGTCCGAAGCCCGCTCTTATGGAACGCAAGCAAGCAAATCGTCACAAAGGCAGCCGCGAACAGAATTCCCAATACACTATAAAAAGAGAATCCATATTTCAGAGGATTTCGTTCCAGAAAGAACCATACAAAGGAGGTCAGACACTGTTTCGCGGCGGTCAGAACCGTACCGGCACTGATCGCTCCCATAGAACTGATTCCTTCATAGCCAGAGGGGGAAATATCGGACAGCTGCATAGCCAGCTGCCAGATACCGTAATAGAGCGAAAGTCCGGCGGCGTAAATCCCCGCCTGATAAGCAATCCACTTCCAGTATACCCCGTTTTTCTGCCGGTTTTCCAGCAATTCCCACAGGAAGCAGCAAACCGCGAGCACAAACGCGAAGGACACATAGGCCTGATAGATCGCGCAGGTCAGACAGATACATACCGCGGCGGAAATCCCGCTTTTCCAGTGGATACCACGGGACATTCTGGTAAGATACACCGCCGCCGTTCCCAGCAGCATGGCAAGCATATAGCCATCCGCGGTGAACTCGAAGAACATGGTCTCCGTGATGGCAGGAAAAGACACCAGCAGTCCGCTGCTCAGAACGATCAGACAGGGGTTTTTCATTTCAAAGATTTCCGAAATCAAAACCGCCGTCAGCGCCATGAAAAGAACAGAAAAGATGCCGATGACCCACGGAAGATCGAAACAGGAGCTGATTGCGCAGGCTGGGGCCAGAAACCAGCGGCCGGACGCAACCATATTCTGGGTGCTCCAGAAATTAAACAGGCCATCGTGATTTGGAAAATAATTGGTGAATCGGTAGAAATGAACCAAAAAACCCATGATAACCGCAGAAAGAAAGGCGGTTTTCCACTCTTTTTTGACCTTATCACGATACAGCTTGATAATACTTTCGCCCATCATAGTTCCTCGTCTGTTCCTGCCGCCATTGCCGCGGCATATGCCGTTGACCACGCAATCTGCAGATTAAAGCCGCCTGTATAAGCATCGCAATCAATAATCTCACCCGCAAAGTAAAGTCCCTTTACGAGCTTCGATTCCATGGTTCTGGGGTTGATTTCCGAAACCTTCACGCCGCCGGATGTAATGATGGCCTCTGCCACCGGGCGTTTTCCTGTAATCTCCACCGGGAATGCCTTCAACAGCTGCACCAGCTCCCTGCGCTTTTGCTTTGTCAGCGAATTCGCCTGCATGGCCGGGTCAATTTCCAGTTTCCGCAGAATCACAGGAATCATGCTTCTGGGCAGCAAATCTGTCAGCGCGTTCTCCATTGCACGGTTCTGATACATCTGTATATCCCTGAGAATCCGTTCATCCAGTTTACTCTCGTCCAACGCGGGCTTCAGGTCAATCAGAAGCCGACAGCCCACACCCTTCAGATGGCAGCTGGCGGACAGAACCGTAGGGCCGGACACGCCGAAATGGGTGAACAGCAGCTCGCCGAAATCCTGATAGAGGAGCTTTCCTTTTGCGTTTAGCAGCTTGACAGACACATTCCGCAGGCTCAGGCCCTGCATAGCGGGGCAGTCCTCCCCTGCCGCTTCCAGCGGCACCAGATTTCCCTGCTGCGCAGTAATGGTATGTCCCAGCTCCGCCGCCATGGCGTAGCCGTCGCCGGTAGAACCGGTGGCCGGGTAGGACACGCCGCCGGTTGCCAGAATCACCCAGTCGGAGAAGTAACTCCCCGCGGCACCCGCAACGCCCACCGTTTTACCGCTGTCTGTAAGGATGCGCTGTACCCGATCCGTCTTTACTGTCACATGAAACTGGCGCAGCTGCCCTGTCAGGCAATCGAGAATGGTCTGAGATTTATCCGTCACAGGAAACACCCGGTTTCCCCGTTCTGTTTTCAGCGCACAGCCGCACCGGCGGAAAAAGGCCATGGTTTCAGAGGGTGGGAAGGCAGTCATGGCACTGTAGAGGAAGCGCCCGTTACGGGGCGTATTTTGCAAGACCTCCTGGCCGGAGCAGTCATTTGTGACGTTACATCGGCCCTTGCCGGTGATCAGTAGTTTCTTTCCCAGCCGGTCATTACGCTCCAGAAGCAGCACCCGTTTTCCCCGCATTGCGGCAGTGATGGCGGCAAACATACCAGCCGGGCCGCCGCCGATCACGATTCCGTCATATTTCATCTTTTTTCTACCTGCTTCTCATAGACATCGTACTCGTCCCAGATACGCTCCAGATTCTCAAAGGTTCTGGCAAGCTCCTTTTCCTTTCTGGACGCGATGGCAACAATCAGTGCGTTGATAACGCTTAAGGGCGCGACAAGAGAGTCCACCAGCGATACCATATCACTCTTGGCAATCAGGACATGGTCACTGTTGCTTCCAAGGGGTGACAGGCGGTTGTCCGTAATGCCGATAACCGTAGCCCCGGCACTGCGGCAGTACTGGGCGCCCTTCGTCGCGGTTGAAGAATAGCGCGGGAAGGAAAACGCAATGGCCACGTCCTCGCTGTTCACGCCCACGATCTTTTCAAACATTTCAACCGTACCAAAGCCGGACACAATATGGACATTATTGAACATATAGTTTAGATAATACCCCAAAAAGTTCGCCAGCGGCTCCACGGACCGAACGCCAAGAATGTAGACTCGTTTTGCCTTAATGATGGCGTTGACAGCAGCGTTGAATTCCTCCCGATCCAGAATCTCACTGGTCTTGCGCAGCTTTTCCATGTCAGAGTGGAGCACCATGGAGACGATATCCTGATCTCCCAGCCGGTTGTTTGCCACCTCGATGCGCTGTACAGAGGTCAGTCGGTTCAAAACCATCTCCTGCATGGCCTTCTGCATACTGGGGTAGCCGTCAAATCCCAGATCCACAGCAAACCGCACTACCGTTGATTCCGAAACGCCCACCGTCTTTCCCAGCCGGTTAGCGGTCATAAAGGCAGCCTTATCATAGGACTCTGTGATGTAACGGGCAATACGCCGCTGACCCTTGGAAAACGTCGGATTTTTCTCCTGCAATATCGATAAAATGTCATAGCTCATATATATCTCCTAAGCGGCAGATTTTGTTTCGCCGCTGCAAACATAGTAGCAAATGACGCCGCGTTTTGCAAGAGCAAAAGCAGCGTCATGCAATTTTTATTTCACCTTTGCGACCTCTTCCGCCGTCAGATACCGCCATGCACCACAGGGCAGGTTCCCCAGCCGGAGGGTACCCTCCTGAATTCTGCGCAGGCGGGTACAGCGCATTCCGGCTGAAACGCACATTCTGCGGATTTGACGGTTCCGTCCCTCATGAATGGTCACCCGGAACTTTGCTTTGTCTCCATTTGCGCTGAGCAGAACCACTTTGGGAGACCGGATGCGATAACCATCCAGCACAATCGGGCGGGCCAGCCTTTCTTCCCCGCCGGGCTGATAGCCGGATACCCAGACCTCGTAGACCTTCTCCACTTCCTGCTTGGGATGGGTCAGGTCGTTGGCAAACGCACCGTCATTGGTAAACAACAACAGGCCCTCCGAGTCCATATCCAATCTGCCCACAGGGTAGACACGGGTGCCGCAGTCAGACACCAGCTGAGCGGCATTTGGCCTTCCCTTTTCATCGGAGAGCGTGGTGACATATCCCCGAGGCTTATTCAAAAGGATGTACACAGACCGCTGCTGTTCCGGCAGCGGCTGTCCGTTTACGAGAATTTCGTCAAGCTCAGGATCGGCAGCATCACCGAGCACGGCAGGAACGCCGTTCACGGTAATCTGTCCATCCTGTAGCATCTGTTCTGCCTTTCTGCGGGACGCGATCCCCCGGCCGGACAGTATCTTTTGCAGTCGCTCCCGCATATTTCCTCCAACTAGTGCCCGAGCAGTTTCTGCCAGAAGCCCTTCTGTTCCTCGTTTTTCTGTTCCACGGTAGTACCATATACCACAGGAATCTTTCCAATGGCGCTGCCACCAATCAGCACATAGGCAAAGCCGGCATCCGCGCCTTCCACCGCCGGAGCGTAAACAAAGCCCGGCCCGGTCAGCACCAGCATGGGTTCTTCTTCCTTCGCCAGGGCGTAGGAAAAACGCTCCGCTGATAAAACCTGAACATGGCAGCTGTCTCCGCCAAGGACCTCCAGTGTGCCGACGCACTGTCCGGCCTCCACAATCATTCTGTCCTGATATCTGGAAAATCCTTCATTCAGAAGCAGGCAGTGATCATTCCAGTCATCGGGAGCGTCGATGGTCACGCCGATGATCCGTCTTCCCTGCCGGGTGGCGCTGGACACGAGAATCCGGCCTGCCGCCTTGGTAAAGCCGGTCTTGACCCCATCCGCACCCTCCAGCTTCCATAAAAGCTTATTGTGGTTCGTCAGGCAGCGCTGGCCGATCCTGACATTTTTCGCCGATACCGTCTTGTAAAAAATAGGATTCTTCATGGCGTAAGCCGCGAGAACCGCTAAATCCCGGGCGGTAGAATAATGGCCGGGACTGTCTAAACCATTGGGGTTTTCAAAATGTGTCCCGGAAAGGCCGAGAATTCTGGCTTTGTCGTTCATCAGCTCCGCGAACCCCTCCACCGTGCCGCCGCAGTAGATGGCCAGCGCAACAGCGGCATCGTTGCCGGAAGACAGCATCAGTCCATACAGCAGCTCCTGAAGGGTCAGCACTTCCCCCTCCTTCAGGTACATGGACGAACCCTCGATTCCAACCGCTTCCTTCGGAATCCGCATTCTGTCCAGCACATTGCACTGTTCACAGACAATCAATGCCGTCATGATTTTCGTCGTGCTGGCAATCAGGCTTCGCTCCTGCGCATTGCGCGCGAACAGTTCCCGGCCGCTGACGGCGTCCAGAACATACGCCCGGCGCGCGGAAACCGCTTCCGTCTTCACAGGAATCAGCAGAGCGACGGCCAGCAACGCAGCCGCCGCTCCGGCGAAGAATCGTTTCATGTATCTCACCCGGAGCTAGTCTGCCCGGATGCACGGTGGGTTATTCCCCCGTTTTTTCCGCTTTTTTGCCACCCAGCAGAGCGTTCAGCTTTTCCAGTGTATCCGGCATCATTTCCACGATGCGGTCTGCCGTGGAACTGGCGGGCACAGGCACAGGCATCATACGCACATTACCGTCCTGCACAATCAGGAAGCACATGGGCGTTACCTTGACACCGCCGCCGACGCCGCCGCCGAAGGGATTATCGCCGCCTTTACTGTTCACGAAATCGGAACCGCCGCCGCCAAAACCCACACTGACCTTGCTGACAGGGATTAACGTCACACCGTCAGGGGTATGGATGGGTTCACCGACAACAGAATTGACATCCACCATCTCACGAATTTTCTGGATGGTGCTTTC
>SAMEA3663092__coassemble_317_pt1 | contig 16234 bp, 13 predicted proteins | sample SAMEA3663092__metabat2_high_PE_027 | metagenome-assembled genome bin SAMEA3663092 (sample SAMEA3663092) | pig gut metagenome | biome: pig gut; feature: pig-associated habitat; material: faeces | place: France | collected 2012
CGACGCGGCAGAGAATGTCAAGCCGCCGAGGAAGTAGAGTTCTTTCAGAGAATGCGTCGAACTTATCAAAAAGTAGACAGATTCTACATTGTGTTCCCGCCGGTGCGCCGCAAATTACGATGCACTGGCCTTATTGGACAAAAAATGGGTGCACCGAAGGACGCACCCAAAAAAATCATGGAAAAGTCTTCAAGATTTTGACAGATTTGGTACTGTAGCATCGTCGTCTTTCATTAGAAAAACAGCTTGCGCCAGGCATAGACTCCGACGCCGAGCGTTTCAGTGGGAAATCGATTCACCAACTTTTTGAGAATGAATTCCCTCCGTTCCTACGGGAATTCATTTTTGCCGATTGCCGTCCACTTGTAAACTCCTCGGATGAAGTACTGGATAATTGAAAAAATTCATTACTGCTGCAGAAAAGACTGTATCATACCCAAAGTCGGAACGTACCGTTCATCCGAAATAACCGCACCGATTAATCCGAAATACGTACACCGCCTAAAGCGAAAACATCACACCGTTCGGGCGAAATTTGCACTCTGCCTATGAAAAAGTGAATTTCCACTATCGACTATTGAAAAAGTGAGAATAGGGAATATAATAGTCTTTAAAATGATTGGAGGTGCTGTATGACTCCCCAGGAAGTCGAAAAAGCATTAACCGAACGGCTAATTCGCTATGCGCACAATCTCGCGGCGTATAATGGCCTCAGAAGCAACTTGCGTACTCAAATTCCCAATGTCCAAAAACTTGATCACATTGAATTGAGTGCGTTCATGCATTCTTTTTCATTGCTCTAAGAACGGAGTGATAAAATAGATTGTCTTAGAAGGACACTCTTTGAAGATACCAGGCGCGACTTTGACGGTCTTTTCCAGAGCCGACCATTGGATCTACAGGTGATACGGGAAGCCGTACACATCATTCTGCAGCCGATCAGGAAAGCCAGACTATATGGTTATGCATCATCCGAGGAATCCAAGCATCTCAACGATAGTCTTCTGCCTCTGGAAAATGCGCTTACGGCCGCCTATCTGGGTGAATGGTTGGCAGGCGACTGTGATAACCGTCAGACCATTCACGGTTTTGTAGTTGATCTCTACAAAAAAGAAAACCTGGACAAGCGTGGTGAACATGCGGAAGCACTTGATACCAATTTGCGGCAGATGTATCGGAAGAATGACACTCTGAAAAAACACGATGTGCTGCGGGAATATCAGCATAAGCTGGAAAATACCCCCTTTGCGGAAAAAAGCAAGGGCGGCGGCTCCTCAAACACGGAAATTGACCTGATAGCGCTGACCTGGCTTCTGGGATATCTGGATGGCGGTTTGGAAATCATAGATTTTCTATTTGATAGACAGCTTCTGATGTCCACAGCCAAAGATGCCCAGACAAATAAAGAGCGGCGACTGTCCAGCGTTTGCCGGCAATATCAACAGTTTGTGGAGAAAACAGATGGGATCCCCACCGGCGCGGATGCGCCGGTGGGGAATAACCGGCAATATGTCGCCTCGTCTCTTTTACTCTACCAATTGGAGCAGTCATATCAATTCCATTTGAACGGGCGAATTGCTCAGCGAATCTGTGACGGCAGTATTGACCCGAGTCAATATCGTCCGAATTTTGCAAGTCTGGTATTAAACAGGTACGCAGATAACTCCGTCAATTTGTTTTTGCCAAAGTATACACAGGAGGGATTCCTTAAAGTCGATTCAAAGCTGGATGTTCTGCACTTTGATACCTACATCGATTGTATGTATCTCGGAGAAAAGGAAGATACTCTGCCATTAGAAGTCAGAGAAGCAATAGAACTCAGAATAATCCTTGACGATGCCAAGACACTGCTGTATGCGCTGTTCCCGCCCCATGCGCAGCATTCCTGGTCGGACAGCGACTTTTGTAATGCGGCAGCGTTTTTTCGCTGCGATTACCCAATCACAAAAGAATTTCTGAAAATTCAATTCCCCGAAATTCCCAAAGGCCGTGTCTCAAAAAATCAGGAAAACTGTTATCTCTTCTATCGCCATTACCGTGAAAAATATCTGGAAATGTATGCCAAAGAAAACAGCCCACTTTCCATAGGCCGGGAAGAATGGAAACGCCTGAAAAAGAAAGCAACCGTATAAGAAGAATCACAACACCATCATGCCTGCAGGACATTCGTCTTGCAGGCATTTTTTCAGAAAAAATCAAAATAGTATGCAAATGTCATATCTTATCAGGTACATCTATTTTAAAATGAATCCAGGCAATCTTAGGAAGCGATAGAAAGCCGAAAATCAAAAAAGGAGAAATCAACAATGTACTATCTTGTAAAAGGCCAAAATGGCATTGTCATCAAGGAAGGATACGGAAAGGCACTGGGTGCCCAAAAGTACCTTATTAAGCCTACCATGAAGAAGTATGAGGTCTTTGAGGAAGCCGAGGCAGCTGCTCTGGAGCACCTCACCGACATTGTCCCTTACTACATCCCTTTACCGGCCAATATTAGATTGGACGAATTCGTCACCAGGAATAAGCTCTACCGCGCGTACAAGGAGTCCTGCGGTTGAGTGTCCCCCCTGTGTTTCAGGGATGCGCAGCCCTGCGGGGCTGCGGAACCCTGAAAGGCAGCGCACTCTGACGAGCACACTGTCTTTCCGGGTCATGTACCCTGAGCCGTAAGGCCGGTTGATTCCTGGGTTCTGCCGGCGGAAACGCGGCAGTGCGAGACGGGACCCGGAATGCGGTGGGCACCAGCCCATCCGCATTCCCGTTCGAGCGCTGGCGGCGTTTCCACCGGCAGAACCCCCAGAGCAAAGCCATTTTTACGCCGACGGCGTTTTTCTTCTTAATGATCCGACGGCTCCGACGCGTCCGACGAGCGTTTTTTTCAATTTCTTCTGATTCAGGAGGAACCCTTATGCTTAACACGCCACCGAAACCATCAACCCTAAAGGCCCGCGCCGTTGCTCCCTGGGAATGCGAGCTCCCCTCCTTTTACAGGGTGCATCCCTGCGGCAGCCAGAATGTGACGGATGCCCTCAGGGATGAGATATCCTACTGGGAGCCCAGAAACCCCATCTTCATCAGCGCCCCCACCGGGCGCGGCAAATCCCATTTTTTTAAGACCGTGCTCCTCCCGGACGCGCTTGCCCGCAATCGCACCATGCTGATTATCGGCAACAGGATCGCGCTAAGTATGCAGCAGAAGATGGAGCTTCTGGAGCTCCTTGACAGTCCCCTGCGCAGCTATCTGACGGATGAGGGCCTTCGGAACACCGAGTGCTTTGGCTCTGTGGCGGTTATTACCTACCACCGCCTCCCGGCTTTTCTGAGCAATCCCGAGAATGCCGTCTTCCTGAGTAAGCTCCTGTACGTTGCCAGCGATGAAGTACACCTGCTGACGACCGATAGCGCATTTAACTCGAACACAGATTACTATCTGAAGCTACTCACCACCCGTTTTCAATCCGCAATCCGGGTCTATCTGACCGCAACGCCCTCCGATGTCCTCTATCCACTGGCAGATGCTGAGCACGAAAACTGGGGTCGGAAAGAGGTCTTCGTAAACTACTATCTGCCCCCGCGCAGCTTCCAGCTTTACCGATTTGATGCCTCCTATGCCCACATTCGCCTGGACTTCGTACAGCGTTTGGAGGATTTGAAGTGCCAGATCGACGCAAGCTCCGAGGAGAAGTGGCTGGTGTTCTGCGACAACAAGGAATCCGGGCGGGCCTTCGCCGATTCGCTGAACGTATCCCATCAGTATCTGGATGCCGACAGTAAAAGCTCCGCCGAATGGACTGCGCTTCTGAAAAACCAGCGGTTCGACTGCCGCGTGATGGTATGCACCAAGGCCATCGACACAGGCATCAGCATCCACGACCCGAAACTGAAGCACGTCGCTGTGGTCACCGACGACCACACCACCTTCCTGCAGATGATTGGCCGGAAGCGCTGCGCGCCGGGAGAGTCCTACACCGTCCATGTGGTGGAACTTCCCGGGAAGAAGCTGGGCATCCGGGCACAGCGGGCCAAGGAGCTGCTGGAGCTTCTGGAGGAATACGAAACCTCTGATGCCGCAGCCCAGCGCAGTATGGCTTCACGCTTCTGGAATGCGGAGGACACGCAGACGAGAACGTACTTCCACCTCATCGGCGGCAAGTTGTATCCCAATGACCTGGCTTTCCACAAGCTCCGGCGGCAGTACCGATTCTATGAGCAGCTCCAGAACAACGAAATCACCTTTGCCGATGCCGTGCGCGGCTGGCTGGGCAAGAAGCCTGAACGTTCTGCTGAGCAGAGCCTAAAGGAGCTGCAAACCTTCTGTCAAGCCCATGTGGATTCCGCTCTGGAGGAGGATACCTTCCAGCTTCTCCGGGATCTGGTCATCAAAGCCGCCTCCGGCAGTGGACTCTATGAGGATCATCCGAAACGGCTGCCGGAGATGGGGCCGGAGGGGGTAAACCACCGGCTGAACTATCTGAAGCTCCCTTATCAAGTGAAAAAATGCCGGAAAAATCTCTGGCTTCGGGCCAATGCGGAATCCCCCGAGGAATCGTAATTTCACCAAATTTGGGATAGATAGTATCAATATGAATCAATGGCCGCCCCATTGACAGCGAAACGGTTCATTCCAGCCAAAATGGTTATAATTCGATAGGAAGAAAGGAGAAAATAACGTGGAAATCATTCAAGATGAAGCAAAAAAGCTGGTTCAGGTCTGGCTGAGCCGGAAGGAGGCGGAGGACGAGGCAGTGCAAAACCAGCTGAAGCTCAAATATGCCATCTGGAAGAAGCAGAAATACATGGTCGCCGTCTTTCGTTCCGGGACAGAGGACTTGCAGCGCAATACGCTGGATCTGCTGGCTTACAACAAAAAGCGCTGCGCAGAGCTGGCAGTCCAGCGGGAGAAGGGGACGATGATTCCGTCTTAGGGAAGCTAACGCAAAGGGTTCCGTGCGATGTTTCACGCACGGAACCCTTTGCTGGCTCTCTGAAATCTTTTGTTGTTTTTTGCAATTCTTCGCAGCCTGCCTTCCAAAAGCCCCTTTTTTTGGCAGAATAAGGAAAAGGGGCGTTTCAAATGCAAGAACTGATGGATTGGCTGGAATATTTGGAGGATGGCCGCCAGCTTCGCACAGCTTAACACTACAAAAATTACATTTTCTTTGCTTGGTATATACGTGCGGCAACCAGTGATGGTATCCAAAGCAGTCTATACATACATTTGTTTTTTGCCTCCGCAAGAACCCATTCTTCTCTGAACTGCAAGCCGTCTTTATCCATCCAGCGCAGAATATGCGCCATAACGCAAAATAACAACATGGTTCGGAAGTAGCTTCTGCCCTTCCTGCTACCGTAAACATCCCAGCTATTAAGCATGGTCATAGCTTCCCACATGGTATTTCTGCACGACTGAAGCGTCTTTTTTCTGGGGGTAAACTCCGACAGGTGGTCACCTCCGTCCATGTGGTAAACACGTGCGATATCGTTTGTATAAAAGCTGAGATACTCCGCGTCCAGCCGATTCCACAGAATATCCTCCGTTACAAATGTAACACCCGCTGGCTCAGGAAACAGGTGGCTCTGCATGACGCTCGTCACCATGCACGCTACATGCTCTCCATGGGTTTCATCGCAGCACCGTCTGGCCGCATCCTTTGGCATGGAATTGATGTCAGGCGGAAACATTTTTCCGACCCGTTTTCCATTCTCATCCACGCACTGCGCAACCACCTCACGGTAGAACTTTTTCTGATCGCTGGGAATAGCATTCCACGCATCCAAAAAAGTCTGAACGGCATTGGGGGTCAGCTCATCATCGGAATCCAGATTAATCAGCAGTTCCCCACGGGCGTATTGAAAACCGAGATTTCTGGCGGTATGCACCCCCCCGTTTTCCTTTCTGATATACATAACAGGATGGTTGGTATTTTCCATAAATGGCTTGACGAGTTGATACGTGTCGTCGGAGGAGCCGTCGTCAATGATGATATACTCCCATTTCGTGTAAGTCTGGGCCTTAATGGACCTGATGGCCCTGTCCAGTGTATTTCGGCGGTTGAATGTTGGCGTTATAATTGTTACCCGGACGGCCGCGTTTTCCCAGTAACTGTTCTTTACGATTTCCATCTCCATTTTTCCTCTTTCTAAATCACAATGGGGCCTGTGATCTTCCAAACATATCCTGGTCCGGCTTTACTTCTTCATTACTGCCCGCACTTTGTCGTATACTCTGGCGGCAAATGAGCAGTCACAGAACAGATTATAATCCTTTCTGTAACTGCCGCCAAAGGACATCTTAAACTCGTCAATCCCATTGGGCGATTCATAGGATGAAATTCCGCCCCAATCATATTCTTTCACGCCCAACTTCTTCAGGTAAAGCCAGTCGTTCCAATGCAGGTATTTATTTGCACGACCGACCGCGTTTCGTTCCGCGGTATCCAGAACCCGGAAATTTGAGCACGAATGCAGCAATCTTGAGTGGGCATCGTCCCTGATGTAGGAATGATACACAACCAGCATCTCGTTGATGGAGGCAGTCGTCACGACCAACGCATCCTTGGAAGCATACTCCTTTAATTCGCTAATTGCCAAATGACGCTCAGAGATTCCCTTTTCTTCGTACATTTCATGGAACATCCTGTCAAAATCATACAAAAGGTCATCGGTGATCTCTTTGCCCAGATATGCAGTTACCTGCGTGTTTTCGCGTTTGCTTCGATTGATTTCATATCTGTAATTTTTGGCGATCAGGCTCCATAGCTCTTCTTCCGTGGCTGTCAAATCTGAAATCAAAGTCTCCTGTGGAACAGCCTTGCACGCAAGATGTCCAATCTTTTTCTCCTCAGTGGGACAGCCATGGAGAAACACTCTGTCTGCCCCCCGGATTATTTTGGGGTCAAGAGGTTCAAACCATATATGTTTTGTTGTAAAATGTTTGCTCTTTACTAAAAATTCACTCATCTGTCTTTCCTCAATAATTTTGACAAAAGCCGGTTTAACTTCGGATTCTGAGATTTTTCCTGAATCATTTTGATCAAATATATAAACTGTTCAAGCTGTATCCAATACGACGCGATAATATAGAACGCCGCTCCCACAAGTATCTGCACAGGCAATGCGGCCACGGCGGGGATCGGCAGAAAATGGATGGAATACGCAACAACGCCCATCACTGCGGATAATATCAGGCTTGGAAGCAAGTCCTGAAGCTGTTCTGCGTAATTGTAGTGTATAATCCTTTTTCCACAATACATAAACAGGAGCATACTAACTCCTTCTGCCGCCAATGTTCCAATAGCGATTCCGATTACACTTTCCAGTACAAAAACACTATACATCAGAAATCCAATGGCAACTACATTGATAATAATCTCTATCTTTAATATGATACCACTGCGTCCGACAGCCTGAATAGACTGCTGGCAGGTTGTTGCAAATGGACGAACCAAATACACGAGTGTTAAAATCCGAAGGAATGGAATGCACGGCGCCCATTTCTCTGTCAGAATCGCTACGACAAACGTATCCGCCACAGCAATCAAACCGACCAGACAAGGTGCCAGCAGATAAGTACCGATGCGTACCGCTCTGCGGCAGAGTTGTTTCAGCCGGGTGGGATCACTCTGCGCCTGTGACAGAACAGGAAACATGACGCTGCTGATTGAGGAATTCACATTGGCTACCAGCAAATTGGGAAACTTCCTGCCCTGGTCATAATATGCCAAATCCGCCGATCCAAATTTCTTGCCAATGATCAGGCTGCGCAGTTCCCCCTCAATCGTAAAGACAATTGTAGTTGCCAAAATCTTCCATCCATAGGAAAGCATCGTTTTTGCTCTTTCCCACGAAAACTGAAGTCTTGGTTTCCAATCGTTGGCAATCAGCAACACCACCGTGTCAACAAAACTGTTTGTCAGGTTCTGTCCCACCAGCGCCCATACGCCCATTCCCATATAGGCCATTGAAATTCCGACAACAGCCGACAGGATTGTTCCAAAGGACGTTGAAATAAAAAATTGCTTAAACAGCATCCGCTTTTGAATCCATGCGTGCTGGATGCTGTTGATTCCCGAAATCAACAGCCGCAATCCCAAAACGCGAAGGACAGGGCAGATGATGTCCATCTTGTAGAAGGACGCAACAAACGGCGCCGCAAGAAAAATAACGAGGTACAGCACAAGTGATGTCACAACACTGCAGCAGAGCATCGTATTGACATCCAATTCATCTGTATCCCTTTTCTGAACGACAGCGTTGCCGAATCCCCCTGTAACAATCGCATCGCAAAAGGTAATGAAAATCATCACAATTGCAATAACGCCGTAGTGTTCAGGATCCAACAGCCGCGCCAGTACGATCGATACCACGAGAGAAACCAATTGCGCCAAAATCCGTTCGCCGTACGACCAGAACAGTCCACCAGCGACTTTTTGCTTCATATTGTCCATGTTTTATTGTATCCTATTCTTTGTAATCGGACAGTTTGCAGCCAACATAACCGCATTGCTTTGCGTAGCAAAACAGCTTTTCAATGCACTGATACAGCGCCTCTATGCTCTTTCCATCCGGGAACGATGGGCTGCCGCCGGGCATCATTTCGGAGGAATGCAGCATAAACATGGCATAATCGCTATCCTCACTGACAATATCCAGCACCTTTCGCAATATCGCGAAGGAGGGATCCTTTGTTGGTCGCAGCCAGGCATTGCGAGGAGTGCAGCACCATTTCACTTCATGAACAAAATCACGAAGGCTGTGAATGGAATTCATCCCAAAATACCGCACAGGCCTGACGGACACGGGAACCTCCAGGATTCCATCGTAAATCTCATAGGACTGTGTCGGACATTTACTGTAATCAGAACCGGGTTTTCCGGTTGCGCCTACGCAGTTCACCCAATTCACAAAGGGCGTAACAGAACAGTCGTATCGATAGCCATATTTTTTCAGCAGCTTAAAATAGGTTTCATCTGTAGCCCAGCGTCCGCTTCTATGGGAAAGCATTTTTCTGGAAAATGTATCCTCCAGCAATTCCGTTATGACACAGATTTTTTCGTCCATAATGGATTTCGGGTACTCAAACAGATAATCCCTCTGATCATTGACCTTGGCCAACGGATACTCTGGCGGGTTGTTCCAGGCATGTAGGTGCATTCCGATCTCACATACATCCCGCTTCAAACAATCCCGCATGAATTCCACATAGAAAGGATCCTTTGCCATTTCAAAATTAGTCAACCATGTTGGCAAAAAGCCATATTTCTCCGCAAGCTCCTGAAAGCGCGGAAGAAAGCGGGCATTTTTCGTTGAACATGGCGCGTCCGGGTCCCATTGTCCGTCGCCCTCAGTATCGATTGTTATGATGAATTTCTTCATGCGTTCTCATTCCTCTGTCTGTAGTTCATTGCGCTGTACCTCAGATAGATTTCCTTCATTTTCCGGCTCATGGCGTGCACTTCGTAATCCTCTTTCCGTGCGGCAGGGATACTCGAATATGTATCATTCAGCAAAGCATCCGCCCATTCCTCAATGGTCGCGTCACGCCGCATCCGTCTGGTATTCGGCAGTAAAACACTTTCCTGTGGGACACCGTCAGACAAAACACAGCGAAGGCCGCAAATCTGCGACTCCAATGCAACCAACGAAGACGATTCACTTTCAGAGGTAACGGCAAGTACATCTGCAGCGCAATACAGTTTTGTTACATCCGCAATGTTACCCAAAAATCTAACGCTCCGAGCAATGCCAAGTTCTTCCGCTGTCTGGATAAGACGCTGTTTTTCTTCACCATCTCCGGCGAAAACAAGAATAGCATCGCGATTTTTCTTGTGTAGTTCCGCGAAAGCATCAATCAGAAGATCGTATCGCTTAATTGGATGCAAACGCCCCACGCCAATCACAACGTAAGCGCCGTCGTCCAGCCCCAGGAGCTTTCTTGCCTCTGATTTGGCGCAAAGATTCTTCTCAATCTGCTCGATATCCACCCCGTTATGGACAATTTCATACTTCGTTATTCCATAGCACTCTCTGGCTGCCTGCACCTGCTCCTCGGTTATGCAGATTGGAATCACGTTTTGATTCTGGAACGCATCGGAGATAATCTGTTTTTGCCGCCCTGTATACCGATATGGACTGCTGTGCAGTGTGTCAAAACGAATGGGAACGTTTTCTTCCCTGATCGCGGGCAATACGGATTCCAGCAACGCGGAGATGTGTACATGAACGATGTCAGGCGAAAAATCATGAATGGCCTTTCTCCAGGATTTATAGGTAAGAGAGCGCTGAAAGAATTTCCTTATATAGCGGATTTGGATTTTCGTCTTTGGGTCATTCAGATAGACGACAGGATAGCTTTTCTCCGCAATTTCCCGGTCATACTTCGAGCCTGTCGGTTTTGTAAACACATATAGCCGAAAATCAATATCCGGGTCATTCTGAAAGTCCCTGAGATAGTTGATCAGCACCTGTTGTGCTCCGCCATCGCCCATCGACCAAATCAAACTCATTACTTTTATTCTTCTGCGCAATGTCACTTTACCTCCATTGCCATATCAAACCCCATCGCAGGAACAACCAATATTTCCAACACACGACCCGTCATCCTGTTCCTCCATTTTTCGTCACACTTCGTCCAGCTGGAGTCCTTCCTCAAACGCGGCGACTACGCTGTCCAGCGTATAGCGCTCCTGAATGGTCTTTCTGGCGTTTTCACCCAGACGTTTTCTCAGGTCAACGTCCGACAGCAGCCTTTCCATGGCCGCCGCGAGGGCTTGAGCGTCCCCTATGGGCACCAGCAGGCCGCTTTCTCCGTCCTTGATCAGATCCCGGGGGCCGGTAGGGCAGGCCGTGGACACACAGGGCAGCCCCACCGCCATGGCTTCCATCAGAGAATTTGGCATTCCCTCGTATTTTGACGAGAGAATATAGCCGTCGGCCTGTTTCAGGGCTTCCAGCACATTTTCTGTTCTTCCCCGGAGGAAAACCCGGTTTTCCAGATGCCTGTCCCGGATATCCTGTTCCAGACGCTCCCGTTCTTCCCCCGCACCGTAGATATCCAGGACTGCTTCAGGAAATTTGTCCGCAGCCATGGCAAAGGCCGCGATCATCGTGGGGTAGTCCTTCTGCTCGTTCAGCCTGCCCGCCGCCGTCAAACGTTTTGCAGTCTCCCTACAGGTGTACTCGGCCTGAGGAAAGCGGCTGTCTACGGGGTTGGGCACCACAAACCAGCTGTCCTCCGATTTCCAGCGGAAGCACTCCGCCTGCTCCTGGGTTTGGAGCATACATTTGTGGCAGTGGGTGGATATCCAGGCGGCCACCGCCCGTCGCCACGATTCGGATGGATATAGCTTGGGGTAGTTGCGCACCGTGGCAATGTATTTTGTGGGCAGCCCCAGATTGGCAATATAGCAGTACAGCATCGGCTCAAAGACAAAGGGGATCAGATAATCCGGGCGGGTCTGCTTCAAAACCTTCCGAATGAACCGAAGACGCTTGCCCTTGGAGGCGTAGGTTTCCGCATCCATCTGGAAGCGCTTCACCCGGTCGGACAGGGCGTACTCCGCCTTGCTCGTCTGAAACAGCAGCACGCCGACCTCATAGCCCTTTTCCGCCAGGGCGCTGCTCAGCACAGAAACCACCCGTTCCGCGCCGCCGCCCGTGAGAGACAGGGCGGCAAAGAGAATTTTCGTCACGTTAACCCCTCCGCGGTTCGATTTCTGCGACTTCTTCCACGAATTTCCGATAATTCGTCTTTGCGTCAAAATGTTCCTCCCAGAAGCGCCGGGCGCTGGTCCGCAGCCGGCGGAGCTGCTCCGGGTCGGCACGATAGTATTCCGCAATTGCCTGAGCAAGGCCCTCCGCCGTGATATCTGGGGGAACCAGCGTGCCGGTGACCTGATCCACCACGATTTCCCCCGTGCCCCCCACATCCGTGGCTACCACGGGTACGCCATAGGAGATCGCTTCCATAATCGACACCGGCAGTCCCTCGCTGGTGCTGGCGTTTACAAACAGATCAACCGCATTTTCCCGGTAGTATTCATACACCGCGCTGTTGGGAATGGCCCCCGGCAGGTGGATTCGATCCTCCAGCCCCTCCGGGATTTTTCCCCGAACCTTCTCCATCTGGTCGCCGTCCCCCAAATGGGTCCAGCAGATGTCATAGCCTTTGGATATCAGGCTTACCATGGCTTCCGCAATCATGTCCACCCGCTTCAGCTCCACCAGCCGTGAACAGGACACCAGATGGAACGGCCTGTGACTCTCCTTACCGATGCCGTGGTCATAGGTACCCAGCAGACTTACGCCAATTTTTTCCTCGTAAGCAGAAAATTTGCGGCGCAGACAGGCTGCGCCGTCCTTAGAACAGGCGTAGACCCGGTCAAGCTCCCGCAGCAGCAGCTGTCTTTGGGGCAGGTAGTTCTTACCGGAATATTTCTCATGGATGTCAAACCCGTGGGCACGGGAAACCGCCCGGACAGGCACGCCCTTTCCAAGAAACCAGTGCTTCAGCTCCACCACGATTCTCGCCGGAATGTAGAGCCAGTAGCTGTAGAGTGTCACCTCGTCTTCGGGCGAAAAGGTGTATTCTTCCAGAATCCGAAGGATTTTTTTCGCCTGATCCTTGGCCGCCGCTTCAAAATAGGCATCCCAGAATCGCGTTTTCAGGCTCCCGTGATTCGCGGGAACCCGAGGCAGCGCCCGCAGGGCTGCCTTCGCCTTGCGGAAGGTTGGATTCTCCGTTTCAAACAGGCAGGCGCGCACATTGTCCGGGATGCTCCGAATCTGCTTCTCTCCTGCCACAAGATCCGCCGGGAAAATCAGAACCTGATCAAACCGGGGCGCAATCTCCCGAATTTCGTTTTCCAGAAAGGTCTCGCCCACACTGTAGGGATACTGCACGTCCACCAATATCAGATATTTCATTTCTATCCCCCATTTCCCAGCAATACTTCCTTGAATATACCCCAGCTTTGGGATAATGTCAATGGTTTGTCATTGTTTGCCGCGACGATTGCATGAATGATACCAGCAGTCAAATGGAAAAAACGGATGCTTTTATCTGCTCCCAGGAATTTCCTGCTTGCAATCCGCCCACACATATTGTACAATATTATCTGCTTATAGAAAATCATAAAAAGACAATATCAGCATTTAGAGGTGCGCCATGATTGAGCATTTTGATATTGCGGGTTACTGCCGCATTTCTGTGGACGACGAACTGGATCGGGACAATGTATCCATTGAGAACCAGAAGGCTATCATCAAAGATTATGTAAACCAAAGATTTCCGGGGAGCACGCTGACCTTTTATGAGGATCGGGATCGCTCCGGCTACACCTTTGAGCAGCGGGAGGGGTATCAGGCCATGCGCCGGGGGTTGATGTGCCATCAGTATGACATTCTGGTGGTGAAGGATTTTTCCCGGTTTTCCCGGCGGAACAGTCGGGGACTGGTGGAGCTGGAGGATTTGCGGGACGCCGGGGTGCGGATCATCTCCATTGGGGACAACATCGACTTTCCCAACGACGACGACTGGCTGAAAATTCAGTTCCAGTTCCTCATCAACGAGATGCCCGTCACCGACACCAGCAAGAAGGTGAAAAACGTCATCCGGCGGCGGCAGGCGGACGGGAAGTGGCTCTGCGCCGCACCTTATGGCTACCTTATCAATAAGCAGAAGGAATTTGAGGTTGTCCCCACGGAGGCGGAAATTGTGCGGCGGATTTTTGACCTGTACAACAACCACGGCTGGGGCTACAAGAAAATCGCGAACTTTTTGACCGAGCAGGCCATTCCCACCCCCCGGATGTCGGAGCAGATGCGCAAGGAGGCGGCGGGGGAATCCACCAGCCGGAAAACCAAGGCCGCCTGGGCCATTGTCACGGTGCAGGGGATTCTGGATAACGATTTCTATATCGGCACCCTCCGGCAGGCCAAGTACACCCGGGCCAAAATCAACGGCAAGGATGTGCGTCGGGACGAGGGCGAGCACATCGTCATCGAGAACCACCACCAGCCCATCATCGACTACCGCACCTTCGCCACCACCCGCGCATTGCGGGAGAAGCGCTCCACCGCCAATTACCGGGGCGTGAAGAAAAACGACAACGTGTACTCCGGCTTCCTGTTCTGCGGGGACTGCGGCAGTCCCATGTTTGCCATGAGCCGGAAGGATTTAAGCCCGGCCTACACCTGCGGCACCTACCACCGCCGGGGCCGTGCTGCCTGTAGTTCTCACCACATTCGCGTGGATAAACTGGACGAGCTTCTCAAGCTCTATGTGAAAAAAGTCAAGGAAACCTCCCGCGACCTGCTGGCGGAGCTCAACGCCGGTCTGGAACGGGAGACCGAGGATGTTATGGAAACCGAACAGTCCGCCGATCATCTGGCGCAGGTGATGGAGGATCTGCGGGAGGAGCTGAAAGCCACCAAGCGCCAGCGCATCCGGGACATGATGAAGCATCCCGAGCAGGAGGAGCTGCTGGCAGAAACCTACGACGAGCTGGAAGCCGATTTGCAGAAGAAGATCGAGGGGCTAAACCATCAGATCACCATGCTCTCCGACAAGCGCAATACCATCATCCAGATCAACCGAACGGCAAAAACCGCCATGGAGGTCTTTCAGGACATTCTGGATAAGGAAACCCTTGACCGCCGTGATCTGGAGCTGATGATTCAGCGTATCAACGTTTTTGAAGACCGTTTGGAAATCCACCTCTGCGCCGACATTGACGCACTGCTCCACGCAAACGAACGGGAGAACGCCGTAAATTTTAATTCCGGCACGGAAAATATCGAAAACCAGCTGATTCAGTCCTCAAAAAACCATGAGGACAAGGTTTTCCGTGTCAATGTTATCAGTAACGGTGACCCGCTGGAGATTTATACGGAGAAGGACGGCGGGGTGATTTTTCGGAAATATTCCCCCATGGGGGATTTGCAGGAATTCGCCGCCCAGATGTGCGAGTCCATCGGCACCGCTACCGGGCACATCGCCGCCGTGTCCGACCGGGACAGCATCATCGCCCTCCACGGTGCGCCCAAGCGGGAGCTGGTGGACAAGCCCAACTCCCCGGAGCTGGAAAAACTGATGGAACAGCGGAAGAATTATCTGTTCAAATCCGGGGACACCCCGATTTATGCCGCGGATGGGGAGGATAAATACCGCCTCGGCGCGGCGGCACCCATTCTTTCTCAGGGCGACCTGATGGGCTGCGTCATGCTGCTGCTGGGGGAAAAGGACGGCCCCCTTTCCGAGGGCGACCAATCCATCGCCAAAACCGCCGCGGGGTTTCTGGGCCGGCAGATGGAAAGCTGAAAAAGAGATTGTTACGTCAAATGATACAGAGGAAAAGCAACAACTGTCATTCCCAACCAAATGCCACAAGACGAACAGCACACAGCATCCAAGACGGGATGCTGTGTGCTGCTTTAACAAGACCTCATTTTTTGTTTTCACAGACTGCGGAAAATTGCCTTTTCCGGGCGGTTAGAGGATAAGTGAGATTCCCAATTACAAAAGACTTGTCATAGGTAAACGCATTCGTCCTCAAAAGGGCAAATCCACGCATTCTCTCTCCATCTCTCCATTTTTTCTGATTTGTTCTCTTTTTCAGGTTTTATGAAGAATAGACTTTCCCATTATAATTATAGTTTTTCCTAACATTACGGGCAGGGATTTTTCCCTCTTTTTTCTTCTCTTTCTCTCATTCTTTTCCTATCTTTTTCCTGCCAGTTTCCTTCCTATCTTCTCGCTCCCATCTCATCCTTTCTCGTATCATAGGATGAATCAAACGAGGCTGCTATGAGGCTTTGCGAGGCCCTATAAGGCTCTTTTTTCTTCCATATCTCATTCTCCCTTTTCTCTCTAAAAAACGGGGAGAAAACAAGATATGACTAGAGAAATAAAAGAAATTAATAGGAAAATGTAGAGAAATGTTTGGAGTCATTCAAGAAAGTTGCAGGGCCTATTCTTGACCCTATCCTTTTCCCGTTGGAATCTCGAAGAGAAAAATACGGGGATTTCCCGCCCGTTTTGAGGGGTTGAAACGATAATATAATGGGGGAGAATTGGAGTTTGCCCAGAGACAAATGGATATCTTTTCTGGGTCTGCTCATGTCCCGAAGGGGAGGAAAGCAGGGGTTACTGAGTGATTTGCAAGGACAAAAAAGATAAGAAAAAAGACCTTATGCAGCACACCGAAATGTACTGCACAAGGTCTTAAATTCTTAG
>SAMEA3663092__coassemble_319_pt1 | contig 16230 bp, 18 predicted proteins | sample SAMEA3663092__metabat2_high_PE_027 | metagenome-assembled genome bin SAMEA3663092 (sample SAMEA3663092) | pig gut metagenome | biome: pig gut; feature: pig-associated habitat; material: faeces | place: France | collected 2012
AGCCAGCGCGGCCTCGATGCCCGCGTGGCCCGCGCCGATGACGGCCACATCACAGGTTCCTCCAAAGTATGTCATGTTTCTTCCTCCAAGAATCACCGAATGTCCCGGATTATTCCTTTTTCCGCGTAATATTGCTTTTTCGCCTGATACATCCGGGTTTCGGCATCCCGGATGATATCCATCATGTCAATTTTCTCCCGTTTCTCCGTGACACAGCCTATGGCGACATGGTAACCCGCCCCTTCCACAGACCGGCGTAAGTCTTCCAGCGCCTCAGAAATCGCCGGTTCCGGGCGATCCGGCACAAAGGCCACAAATTCATCGCCGCCGATGCGGTAGGTATGCTCCACGCCAAACCGCTTCCGCATTCCCTCCGCCACAAACCGAAGCATTTCGTCTCCGGCGGCGTGGCCCCGGGTGTTGTTCAGCTCGTGCAGACCGTCCACGTCCACGAAGATGCAGGACAGGCTTTCCCTGCAGCGGGCCGGATAACCGGCCAGACTGCGTTCGTACAGGTTTCGGTTATACAAGCCCGTCAGCACATCGGTCTGACTGAGCATCAGTGCCCGCTGATCAAAGAGGGTTCGCTGGTATTTGACCCGCATCATGTAGGTGCTGACGATCATGCTGATGGCCCCGAAAATCGACACATCGATGATGTCCGCTACCAATACATAGTCCAACTTCACCTTTGCCGCCACTGGAATGAAGGCCAGTGCGAAGATACCAATGCAAACAATCATCCGCAGCGGGGCATCCGTAAACAGCAGCGGTACCGTCAGCAGCAAGGCCACGAAGGTCACCGTCTGCTCATCCGGCCGGGTGACCGTGCCAAGAATGATGCCGAAGGTGAATAGAATGCCGATAAACAAATAAACGTTCACCAGCAGCACCTTGGGATACTTCGCGGTGAGATACTTCGATGACGCGAACAGCGCCAGCGAAAACAGCATCGTGCCAAAATACACACCTCTGCTTTGCGCCACATCCTCATAGAAAAAGGACAAAACCGTCATCACCGCCAAAAAGGCGGAAGCAATCAACGTATACACCAGCAGGTTTTTCTGGTTGCTGCTCTGAATCTCTCCGGTGATCTGATCGTACTCCTCCCGGGTCATTCCGCCGTAGAGTAGAAGTTCCCGCAAACTGTCGATTCGACTCTGCTTCATCGTGTTTCCTTCTCTCTGTTTCGTTGTCATTTCCGCTCAAAGAGCGGACGCGGAACTTCCCTCATCCTCCCGCGGCTTCTTTTTTTCCTCCGGGGGCAGGTTGAAGGGCTTGCAGACCACTTCACAGCGGTTGATAGGGGTGCCCAGCGCGTGGAACTTCTCCTCATAGCCGGTCATGATGCCCACGATGCCGTCCTTGTGAAGGTCCCGGGTAAGATTTTTCACTTCCAGACCGCAGGCGGCAAATTCTTCCACCGAGAACTCAAACAAGGGTGCGTTGTCGGTCTTGAAGTGCAGCTCTCCACCCTCCCGGACCACCCGGCAATACTTGTCGAGGAAGCCCCGGTGGGTCAGACGGCGCTTGGCGTTCTTCTTCCGTGGCCAGGGATCGGGAAAGTTGATGAACAGCCGGTCAATCTCCCCGGGAGCGAAGACTCCCTCCATATTCGCCACGTCCATGTCGATGTAGAACACATTGTTAAGCCCCATATCCCGGGCCTTCTCCATGGCAACGACCATGGCCTCCCGGCACCGTTCCACGGCGATGAGCAGCACGTCGGGATTGGCCTGGGCCGTTTCCGCGGTAAATTTCCCCTTGCCGCAGCCAACCTCCACCCACAGCGCGGTGCACTCGGGCTTCAGCTCCCGCCAATGACCCTTCTGGGTCTCCGGCTCGGTGATTCGGTAGGCGGCGCACTTTTCGGTTCGGGGCTCCAAGTTGCGCATTCTTCTCATTCTCATGTTGTTTCCTCCAGAAGGGCGGGAATCTCCGCATTTTACTCTATATTATAGCAGACAGTGGAACCTTCGTCAAATAAAAGTATTCCTCACCCATCCAGCGCCCGACGGAGCTTTTCCAGCGCCTTCTTCTCAATTCTGGATACATTCCGCCGCCACTAATGTAAACGATGCCCCGGACATTTTCGTCCAGGGCATCTGCTCATTTTTGTACGATATAGCGACCATTCATCAAGACTTTTTCACACAGTCACTAAAGCTAAACCATAAAATGTTATTTCCCGGACAGCTGCTCTTCACAGAATTGCAGCAGCGCGGGGATGTCCACTGTTGCGGTTTCCCAGATAATGGCCTGATCCATTCGTCCATAGTTATGGGCGACCAGATTCCGCATGGCCTTCATGGGTCCCCACTGAACACGGTTTGCGGTCACCTGCCGATACTCAGCGGACAACCCTCCGCTCAACTCTCCGATCTGCAAGATGGAAAAGCTGACTGACCGCTGGAAATCCGCATCCGCCGCATAGACTTCAAAAGAATTTCCATAGCGTTCAATGGTTTTCCCGATGGCAATGCAATACTCTTTGATATGCTGGATTCTCTGCAAATCAGGCGACATCATTCAGCTTCACCCTTTCCCGTATGATTGTATCCCGGAAACTGCGTTCACTCTCCGTTTCCACATTCTGCATAACGGAATGCACCGTGATCAGGTCAATGCTCTTTTGAAATACCTCTTCCAGATCGCAGTACAGCGCTCCCAGAGACAGCAGAGAGGTCAACCCGGTTCCCGTGGTGTCCACCATGAAATCCAGATCGCTTTCTTCCGTTGCTTCCCCTCTGGCGTAGGAACCAAACAGGTACATGGCAGGGATGCTGTATTTCTCAATAACCGGGAGAATACGCTTTTTGATTTCATCCAGTGTGTAAATCATAAACACCCCTCCTTCGTCTTCATTATACTTCCCAATCCGCGATTATGCAATCACTTAGGAAAGAAAAGTTAACAGGATTTTTACTGTTACCCTTAGGGGATTTTAAGTCCCCTGTATCGAACGATCATATGCCGTCCAACGCAGCGGATTTTGAGTCCACCGCGTCCCCCATCGTATAATGATTCTGCAATTATTATGCATGGAGGATGAAAACAAAAATGGTCGCAGGACACTTACGCGAAAAAAACGGATACTGGCATATGGTCATCACCTATCGCGATGAAATGGAAAACCGCAAGGAAAGATCCTTCACAACCCATCTCAAAGCAAAGGGTAACCGCCGTCGGGCAGAGGAAATGCTCTTTGAAAAGCGCAGGCAAATCACCGCCGATCTGGATATGCGCCGGAACGCCAAGGGCATCTATGTAGATGCCTATCTCATGCACTGGCTGGAGCGGATGCAGCCTACGGTTTCTCCCACCACCTTCAAAGCCTATTCCCTCATCGTTCGCAAATCCATTTGCCCATATTTCCAGAAAATGAATCTTCCCATCTGCGACCTGGCTCCAAAGCATATCGCCGCGTACTATGATTCTCTTCTGAAAAGAGGGCTCTCCACTACAACCGTACGCCGCCACCATGCAAACCTTCACAAGGCTTTGGGCTGTGCGGTGATCGACGGTCTTCTGCCGGAGAATCCCGCCAATCGGGTGGTTCCACCCAAGGTCGCTCCCTATACGGCATCCTATTACAGCAAAGTCGAATGCCAGCAGCTGCTTGCCGCGATTCAAGGCACCGATTTGGAGCTGCCGGTCACCCTTGCACTCCTTTTGGGGCTGCGCAGGAGCGAGGTGCTGGGACTCAAATGGGAATCCTTTGACTTTCACTGTCATACTGTCCATATCAGCCACACCGTCAACGAAATCACCGGCGGCATCGTTGCCCGGGATGTCACTAAACGAAAGTCCAGCCACCGGACGCTTCCCCTCTCCCCCGCAGTGGAACAGCTTCTGATGTCCCGTCAAAGGGAATCCGGGTATATTTGCCTCAACGCACATAATGAGCTTCTCAAGCCATCCAGGCTCACTTCCAAATTCAAAGCACTTCTCCGGGAAAACAATCTGCGGGAGATACGTTATCATGATTTGAGACACACCTGTGCCGCGCTTCTGATTGCAGCCAGAATGCCCCTGATCGATGTATCCCGGTGGCTGGGACACAGCTCCATTGCCATCACCGCTGACCTCTATGGTCATCTGGAATTCATCAGCAAGGAACAATGCGCTTCCATTTTGGAAGACACGATTTTTACGAAAGGAAATGACGCAAATGCGATTTGATTTTTCCAACCTTTGCACTCTTCGGGATACCCTCGGTCAGCTGATGGAGCGTTACGAAGAAGATGAGGACGCCTTCCGGCAATTCTATGATGCCGTGGCAGAGAAAACCCTCTGCCCCCATTCCATCGGGCCGATTCGTATCTATAACGGGTCGGATGCTGTTCTGGAATACATCCGCTGGTTCTATGCAACCACGCCCAGTGTCAGCCTTGACGACTGCACCGATGCCCTCTATCTGCGTCTCGAAGACAAAATCAGCTGCTCGTATGGGGAGCAAATTGACCTGCCAACTATCTGCCATGTTCTGACCATAGTCGATGACCTGTTCTCATTCTCTCAGAAACTGCATCCCATTTCCATCTCCATCATTGATGCTGAGATGGATGGGCGTAATGGGGAGTCCATTGCCGTATTCGGCGATGACAGTTGTTCGGGGGCCATCTTTCTGTATCGGATGTGGAATGACTTCGGTGGCAGGTTTACCCCTGCCACAGTTTTGCTCCACGAGTTGGGGCATCAGCTGCACTTTCACCTGACAGGGGCACTTCGCAGGCTTCCAGAAAGCTTTTATGCGTTCCTCCGTCAGCTTGGTGCTGACGATACAAATGCGAGTGATGCGGATATGCTTGAATTGTTTGCAGACACATTTCTTCTCGCCGTCATCCATAAAACGAAAGAATTCGGCGATCCGTTTCCCGAAATATCCGAAAAAATCAAGGAACATTGCTATTCCTATATCCGCAACATTCTACCGACAGAATAATCTATTTGCCCCCGTGCCGCAACCGGCACGGGGTTTCTTATTCCCTGAAGGTAGCAAATCAGCTCGGCTTCCTACATACCATTGACCTAAGGAGGCGTGTTATGAATACGAAAACTGTCATTGTTCACTGCGAGTATTCCGAGGAGGGAAAAGATATCGCTGATATCATTCAAGAATCTTTCCGGCTTTTTCTGCAAAAGGAGCTCGGCACATTTGCCATAGCCACCCAGGATGGTGTATCCTAATAGCGATGAATGGTCGCTAATTTCAGAGCTTCCCAAGGAGGTAATTTATGTTCTTAGAAATCAGCGACCCCATGGCTTACCATGTGGCGAAATACATCCGGTTATCAAAGGAGGATGAAAGCGAAGGCCCTTCCCAGAGCGTTACCAACCAGAATTCCCTTCTGGATGAATTTGTGAAACAGCATCGGCTGTCCGTCTACGACACCTATATTGATGACGGTTACAGCGGTACCACATTTGACCGTCCGGCGTTCCAGCGGATGATTGCGGACATTGAAGCCAAAAAGGTCAATATGGTCATCACCAAGGACCTGTCCCGACTGGGCCGTGACTACATCATGACAGGTCACTACATGGAGCGGTACTTCCCGGAAAAGCGTGTGCGATACATTTCCCTGCTGGACGGCATTGACACCGGCGTGGAATCCACCGCCAATGATATCACCCCCTTCCGGGCGATTATGAACGACATGTATGCCAAGGACATTTCCAAGAAGATCAAGTCCGTGAAGCGAGATAAGCAGCGCAAGGGCCAGTTCATTGGCGGCAAGCCCATGTATGGCTACAAGATGCATCCCACGGAGAAAAACAAAATCGTCGTCGATGAAGAAGTGGCGCCCATCGTGCGGCGGATCTTCGCCATGGCGCTGGATGGGGTGAGCTGCCGAAAAATCGCCGCCACCCTCAATGAGGAGGGCGTTCCAACACCAGCAACTTATTGTGGGTGGAATATGGGAAGGCGCGGCCCCTACGCCGGTCTGTGGAGTAGTGAGCGAATCTCTGAAATGCTGCAAAACGAAACCTATATCGGAAATATGGTTCAGGGGCGCATGGTAAAGATCAGTTACAAATCGAAGAAGTGTCTGAAACAGCCCAGAGAAAACTGGGTGGTAGTAGCGGGAACCCATGAACCGCTGGTAGATGCAGAAACCTTTCGCAAGGTGCGCCTGCTGGTGGAAAGCCGCAAACACACCCGGAGCAGAACCTATGACTTTTTACTGAAGGGTCTGATTTTCTGCCATGAGTGCGGCTATCCTCTGGCAACGCTGAACCGCAAGAACGCCGCCGGAGAAGAACGCCTGTTCTTCGTCTGCCGCACCTATCAGCGGTTCACCAAAGCCGGTGTCTGTACCTGCCATTCCATCAAGGAGCAGACCGTCACCGAGGCTGTGCTTAACAAAGTTCGGGAAGTCTGTCAGGCCTATCTCAACGCTGACCAGCTGCTGCCAATGGCGCAGAAAGCCGTGGAAGCAGCCAGAGCCGCGGACAGCACCGAAGGGGAGATTCAGGCCTTGCAGGGCAAGATCGAGTCCATGACTTCCAACCTGGATCGGATGTACATGGATAAGCTCTCCGGTATTCTGAACGAGGATGACTTCCAGCGGATCTATCTCAAAGTGAAATCCGACAGAGCCAAGCTGGAAGATCAGCTCAAAGAACTGGAGAAGAAAAAGGACTCCCCTGCTAAGGGAGTCGATGAAGCCAGGGAGCTTGTCCAGCGCTTCACAGAAAGTTCCTGTGCCAGCCGGGAGCTGCTGGTCAGTCTCATTGAACGCATTGAACTCAGCGAGGACAAACAAATCTATATCAAATTCCGCTTCAAACAGCTAAATTCAGCACAGTTTGAAGCGATTTCCTAACATTTCATCGTTTACAATAGCCGAGGCGGGATACATAGCTTCTGCTGATTCCCGTGATCTGGGCGACCTCCCGCTGCCGTTTTGGCGGCTGGCCGTCAAGACCGTAGCGCAGGACAATAACCTGTTTTTCCTGTTCTGTCAGGCAGCCGTCCAGCGCCCGGTGCAGCTGCTGCGCCATCTCCCGGCTGCAAATCTGCTCCAGAAGATCGCAGTCCTCCGCCACCATATCCATCAATGCCAGCGGCGCGCCGTCAGCCCCGGTATCGATGTAATCTGACAGCGACACATCCTGTGCGCTCTTGCGTTGCGCGCGGAAGTACATGAGGATTTCATTTTCCACGCAACGGGCGGCATAGGTCGCCAGTCGTGCGCCCTTGGAAGGGTCGAAGGTGGTAATGCCTTTGATCAGGCCAATGGTACCAATGGAGATTAAGTCCTCCTGATCCGCTGTCTGGGCGTAGTATTTCTTAGACGGTTGATGCTCGTGGGTAGGTTATGAGGCGAGTAAATCGCCTCATATTGCTGCCCCAACTTAAGATATACATCCAGATGGATTTCCTCCTTGGTACTCTCCTTTTTCACAACAATTTTCTCTAAAATCGTCGTAAGAAGTGCCGAGTTTGGCTCACCCTCGAAACTCAATTCCCGCTCCAGAACCCGCCGGATTTCGGCTTCATTCAGCTTGCCGTCACCGGCGCGCTCTTCTTCCTTCCGGATGGCATCCAGTTGGCTTTCACACTCCCGGAGCCGGACATTCAGGGCATCGTTTCGTTTTTTGAACTCAGGAGCATCCAACGCTCCGGCAATGCTCAAATCCAGCAGGCGATCCTTCTTTTTCTCAATCTCGTCCATTTCCTCCTGCACCCGGCTGCGGAGCCTGTCATAGTCCATTTCCTTGGGAACGCTGGTAATCACCTTTACCAGAGAGTCGATGATGGCCTGCTTATCCTTCATCAGTTCCTTGAAGATTTCCGTGAGAATTGCGTCCACCTCACTGCTGCGAATCTGGGGGGCAGAGCAACCGGAACGGCCGTGGCTGCGGTACACCTTGCACTGCCAGACCTCCTGTTTTCCTCTTTTGTTTTCCAGCACCTGCCGGTGGAAGGTAGTGCCGTGTTCTTCGCAGATGATTTTTGCACTGTAGGGATACCGATTTTGAAAGCTGATGCCGCTGCTGTGACGCATGGTTTCTTCTCTCCTTTTCTTATACAGGGCATTTGCACGATCCCATAATTCTTCCGGGACAATGGCGGGAATGGACGGGTCGGAGTACATGACCCATTCACTTTCATCCAGAAATGCTTTTTTCTTGGTGCGGTAGTCGAGGCTGGAGGTCTTGTTGCCGCAGTACCAGCCCTTGTATTTGGGATTCTCCAAAATATGCCGAATGGTCAGGGTGTTGAAGGCGTTGCCCTCCCGGCTGGTGTAGCCCATCTCCGTCAGCCTCTTGGAGATACTTCGTGTACCCAGCTTCTGGTTGGCGTAGAGGTCGAAAATAATGCGGATAATCTCCGCTTCCCCTTCATTGATGGTCAGAATGCAGTCCTTTTTGTCGTAGCCGTAGAGCTTGTCGTTTCCCAGTACATGACCGTTTTTGATGGCCTGCCGGAAGCCGAATTTCAGCCGTTCGGAGAGCTTGCGAATCTCATCCTGGGCAACGCCCGCCATGATGACCAGCCGGAATTCGCTGTCCGTATCCAATGTATTGATGTTGTCGTTCTGGAACAGCACCCCCACATTGTTTTCCAACAGCTCCTGGGTGTATTTGATGCTGTCCAGCGTGGAGCGGGAAAACCGGGAGATCTCCTTGGTGATGATGAAGTCAAACATCCCGGCTTTCGCATCCCGGATCATGCGGTTGAAATCGTCTCGTTTTTTGGTGGTGCCGCCGGAGATGCCCTCATCGATGTACCCCGGCACAAAGCGCCAGTTGGGCTTGCTCTGGATCAACTCCGTGTAATACTGTACCTGATTTTCCAGGCTGTTGATCTGTTCGTCCTGATCCGTGGACACCCGGGCATAAAATGTCACCCGGAGGGGAAGGTCATAAATCGACCTTCCCATACGCAGTTCCTCCCGAATCTTTCGTACATCCATTAAGAATCCTCCTTTCCACACTCAGTATCGCAGAAAAAGTCCGGCAAGTCCAATGTGCCGAGAATTTTATTCCGGGATTTGTCGTGAATGTCCTGTGTGATCAATTCCTTATCTAAAAGCGTCTGTAATAGGACGCACAAAATATCCTGCTTCACCTCGTTCATCTGCGCTCACCTCGTAACACCATATGAATCTCTTTTCTCATCATGCCGCACCTCACCGTTCCTGCGCACGCTGCCGTTTGCGGCAGTCGGCTTCCAACAGCTTCATGATCCTCTCCTGAATCCGGGCGGGGGTGTAGCTTCTGGGGAAGAATTTGCGCAGATCGTCCAGCCGGAAGCTGATCTTCTCCTGCTGATTGGCCTTGGGTTCCCGGAGAATGTCGAAGATTTTGTCCATATTCAGTTCCCCGGACTGGCTCAGTTTTTTCATCTGAATGGCCTGAGACATGGATGGGGTGCAGTCTTCGCTCTCCATGGTTTCCAGCAGGTCACACTGTTCCTGTTTGGTCAGATAGGACAGCTCCACCGCCGGGGTGAGGGCGATTTTGCCGGTGTCCACCATGACAAGAATTTCGGGAATCAGTTCCGTCAGGCGGATGTAACGCTGCACTTGGCGGCCACTCTCGCCCACATATTCGCCAATCGTTGCATCCGTGCGAGACTTCGTGCCAAGTTGGCACGAAGTTCCCTGATGGCTCATAGCGTCCATTTTCAGCTTGTAGGCGAATGCCTTTTCGCTGGGCAGGATTTTCTCCCGGTGGAGGTTGCTGTCCACCAGTGCAATGGCGGCGGCATCCCGGTCGAGGGCATAAATTAAGGCAGAAACCGTTTCGATTCCTGCCTTTTGACAAGCGTGTAATCTCCTGTGACCAGAGATCACTTCATATTCGTTGTTTTCCAGAGGACGAACCACCAGCGGTGTCAGAACACCTTGTGTGAGGATGCTCCACACCAGCTGATCCATTTCATCATCGTCTTTCACCTGGAAGGGATGGTTTTCAAAGGGGCGCAGCTTGTTAATCGGCAGCTGCATGGCCTGTACTTCTTTTTTACTCAAGGGCAATGGTTTCCTTTCTTTCAGATTTTGTATTGTGATATTCTTCAATGATTTCAGGCGGGATGGCACTGATAATGCTCTCCAAATCCTTCACTGTCTGCCGCAGATTGTCCAGCTCCTGAACCTTCCGGGTCAGTTCCAACTGACGCTGGATGCTGGCCTTGCTGCTGTTGACCTCCTGTTCCAGAGAGGCGATTTCGGCCTTCAGTTCCTTCACGGTTTGGTTTGCCTTCTTCATTCGGGTCATCAGTTTCTCTACGCTGGGGATGTAGTCCGTGAGGATGGCTTCAATTTCCGCGGACTTTCTCTTGGCATTCAGAGGGGTAATTTCAGAAAGCAGCCGGGTGATTTTCTGCTTCTGACGATTCAGCCGCACAGCCTCTTTGAACAACCGGGGCGGAATGTGGGTTCTGCCAGTTTCGCTGGCGGATTCGCCGCGCTCAAAATCCGGGTATTTCTTCACCATGTGCCTCCAAAATTCATCCTGCCACTGGGTCAGTTTTTTCCTGTTGCCAATAATGTCCTTGGCAGAAAGTCGTCCATCCAGGGTCAGCGGGACAAAACAAAGGTGCATATGGGGCGTTTTCTCGTCCATATGCATCACGGCGGAGATGATGGTTTCAGGAGCCTGCTTTTTCTGGATAAAATCCAGCGCATACTCGAAGAACTCTTTGACCTCCCGGGGCTTTTTACCCTGAAAGAACTCCGGGCTGGCGGTGATCAGCGTCTCCACCACCCGGACGCTGTCTTTCCGGGCGCGGCACCCGGATTCCGCGATCTGCTTTTCTGCCTCCGCCCGGTAGGAACGCTGGGGCTTCACCAGATGGAAGTTCAGCCTGCTGCGGCTGGTGTCCACATCTGGGTTGCTGGCGTATTTTTCCTTGGTGCGCTCATCGTGGGCTTCAATTCTCCCGATCTCCGGCCCCTTGTACTTAGCAAAGCGGAGAATGGCGTACTGCGGTTTTTCCATCAGGAATCCCTCCGTTTCTCCCAAATGAGGTCATAGCCCATCACATCTGCCAGCTGAATAGCCTCCCGGTAGCGCAGAGATCCACGGGAGAGCTTGTTGGAGAAATTGGAAATGCTGTCGCTCCAGCCGTATTCTTCAGAGAGCAGCTCCACCACTTCCTGCATGGTCATGCCGGAACGGACGATGATACTCTTGATTTCATTTTTCACATTCATAGTCATACCTCTTTCGTTGAAATTTGGGTTTGGAGACAATAGAAATTGCCTCCATGATGTCTGCATCGATGATGACAATTTGGATTTCACGGTTTTGATACGGAATCTTCGGAATCGGATAAAAAAGCACGAAACCGCGCAGTGACTTCACCTTTCTCACCATCGCGATTGGGTGAAATTCTCGTGCGGTTTCGTGTACTCTTTTCCCGTTTCCACAAGCCTTTGAAAAATCAGCTCAGATTTCAACCGAAAATCTGATTCAATTTTCTGTTAAAGCCGAAATCCTCTATCCCCATCCATCCCATCTATCCCCGGTATACTTGGGATGGATAGGGATGGATGTTTTGTACATCAGGGAATAATTGCTTTGGTCAGAGCCTGAATGCCCCAGAAGCCGTTGACCTTCTTGCCGTATTGATTGGTGATTTTATTGCTGGGTTCTAGGTTGTAGTCCTCCAGATGGCTTTTCAGATAGCTGCTGACGGACCGCTGGGCAATGGGGCGGTAGCCGTTATCCTCGCACCACATCTGGTAGATGGCGTACAAATCCTTTGAGGTGATGGTGCTGTCCGCTTTCAGCTGGATGTATCCCTCGGACTGTAGGAACTCCACCAGATTGTTGGCGTTCTGCTTGGCGTGCTCCTTGTTTTCCGCCGCTTTCTTACTGACTGTGAAACGGTAGCTGTTGGCTTGCAGCCGTTTCAGCCCTTCCAGGCACCAGAGGAAGATCCCCTCCACCTCCTGCTTCAGCTTGTCTGACAGGTAAGGGTCATCCGCTCTGTCCGGCGGCTTCCGTTTGGTCTGCAAAATCAGCTGGCGGCGAAAGAAACCTTCGGATTTATCGTACAGGGCTTCCAAGTCACCGTTGGAAAAGGCAAGAAAGCGCACATACATATCCCCCTGAAAGCTCTGTTCCCGCTTCTTTTCCAAGTCCATAGGCGTTTCCGCGGTGATGATGGACTTGACATAGTGGGTGGAGGACAGGGCCTCCATCTTGGTATCGTCGTCCACCATCACCAGCACATGCTGCAAATCCGCCCGGGCGAAGGCGCTGGTTTCCACCTTGTCAATGCTGCCGTTTTTGGCGTTGGGGCCAAACAGCGCGTGCATGACCACGCCGATCCGGGACTTGCCCTCGCCGCCGTTGCCCTTGATGAGCAGCATGACCTGCCCACGGGTGGAGGGGATCAGGCAGTAGCCCATATATTCCTGCAAGGTCAGAATGTCCTCCGGCTCCAAAAGCTCCGACACAAACCGCAGCCAGGTTTCCGGCTTCGGCGCATTGGGATTGTAGCAAATGGGCAGGCGGTTCAGGCAAAAGCCCGTTTCCTCCACGAAGCTGCCGTCCAGAAACAGGGTGCCGTTGGTGAGGAAGATTCTGTCCTGATACTTTTCCAGCACTCCCCGGTCGTAGCACTCCATGCGGATAGCGTCCAGCAGATTTTTGGCTTTCGTCACCAGCCCGCCGGTGACGTGCTCCTTAATGTCGTCGAACACATCCCGCAGGAGCCGGTCCTTGTCGGTGACGATGCCCTCGGTGGAGAAAAAGTCGCAGCCCTTGCTCAGCATAGGGTGCCTGTCCAGAAACCAGCGGCAGTATTTGTGCTCGATAATTTTCCCCTTGTCATCCAGCCATTCCGGCGTTTCACTCATGCGCATTCCCTTCCTTTCTCCGTGATTGTTTTGAGATACTCCGACAGCCGCCGGATATGCCCCTCCCCGCAGAGCATTTCCGCTGTTTGTTCTGCCAGCAGTTTATTTCCCAACAGGCAGTCGAGAAGTTCATTGACCGTGGGCAGGGCCTGCACCGCCTCGGCAAAGCGGGGATGGATGGGGTCCCCCGGCCTCTCCGGCTGATATCGCAGCTGCCAGATGCGAAGATACCGCAGATACTCCCGGAGAACACAAATGCAGAGCCGCACCCTGTCCGGGGCAGGCTCTGCACGCTTACGGCAAGGGCGCGGCTCGGATTCCGTGCCGATTCCAAAGTCGCTTTCCAGTTTCTTCGCGGCAACATAGGGCGAAAGCCCAAAAAGCCGTGAGGTGAAGTCGATGACATCACCGGTGGCGTGACAGCCGAAGCAGTAGAAGCGTTCATCCACTTTCATGCTGGGATTGTGATCCGCATGGAAGGGACATTTCGCCATTCCGCTTCGGTTGACAGACAGCCCATACCGTTCGGCTGCCTGTCGGGTGGTTACAGTTTGCTTTATTCTTGCGTAGGTTGACATAATTCAGTCTCCTTTGAAAAAAGTAAAGGGAACTGCTCGGAAATGAAGCAATTCACCCTTCTACCAGAGTTATGTCAGAAAACGCAAAAACCACTCCAATCCCGGGACAACTCAAAAATCCATCCGGGACAAGCTTGAATTTCCCATAGATAAATATCCTTCTTATCCCTCTTAAATAATCTGTCCGCTTTATTGTACCATTAAGATGCTATACTTAGGCCACCAGACGCAAAACAAAAAAGGAGGTCTTACCCTATGGCAGTTAAGATCGTAGAAGAAAGTGCTGTGCTGACGCTGGACTTTTGGGATAAGGAAGTGATTTACAGCGGGAAGCTCTTCCCGGTAGGCACGCTGGCCTGCGATGCGCTGAATATTCCCGGCGAAGTTGTGAGCCACATGGAAACGCTGTGCGGAAAACTCAACCGCTTTATGAAAAGCTTTGACTCCGGCAGGGGTGACCCCGGGCTGCTGCCAGAGGCCCGGTTCAGCGCTATGAAGCTGCTGGAACTGATGGCGCAGTACAAACCCTTCTCCTATATCAACATGGAGGTTTTCCGCAGCTTGACGAAGCGGGTCTTTACTCCCGACAGCGTAAAGTCCGCCAATGCGCTGCTTAAGGCCCAGCGCAACAATCTGCTCTCGGATCAGGTCGCGGAAAAATATGTGGACGGTGCCCTGCTGTCCCGGCTGCTCCCGACGCTGGCCCATTTCGGATATTCCCTGAAAGCCTTTCAGGAAACCATGATTCCCTTCGCCCAGATGCTCCACGACAGTGAACGGCGGTCTGGGGCTGATTACGCCAGAATTTTCAATGACTATTTTCCAAAGGAACCGACCTTCGAGGATGCCGGCGGCTGGATGTCCATGACCAATGTGACCATGCAGTACCTGACGATTGAGCATCCGGAAGGCGACCAGCCTATCCTTGTGACAAGAAGTCATTATGTCAGTTTCGTGGGAATGCTGCGGGGCGATTTCTTTGAGGCGCTGCGGGTGGGCCACGCCGTCAAGCGGTGTTTGAACTGTAACCGATGGTTTCTGACTACGAACGCCCAGCTTGTGAAATACTGTGACGGTCTTGCCCCCGGCGATCCCAAAGGCCGAACCTGCCGCAGCGTGGGCGCGAAGAACGGCTACAAAGAAGATGCCAAAGCCCACCCGATCAAGGGTCCGTATGTGACCCGCAGAAATACCATCAGCAAATATGTCAGCAAAGGAGCCATGTCCGAAGAGCTGGGCGCAATCGCACTAAGGCTCACCGATGAAAAACGCACCAGGGCATTCACCGACCACGATTATTTTCTGAATCACTACGAGAAGGAAATGTCGCAGAAGGCCATCGTCGCTGAGGCGAAACAGATTCTGGCGGCACAATCTGCGAAAGAAGGGACGCAGCCTTGAAAACCAAATACCAATGGAAACTGGATGGGTTTTTCCAGAAGGTCGGGTTCGATGTGGAAGGAATGCAGATCACCCAGCACATTGCTGAGAATGTCTTTCAGCTTGACCCGCCTCCGCCGGAGCTGTCCGAAAACACGCAGGCCAACGATTACATTCTCAAAGCTCTGGAAACGAACGACCTGAAATACTTCTCTTTCTTCCTGCACAAAATCGAAAAGCGTCTGAACCGCTATATCCGCCGTACTCTGACCTCGGAATCCATTTTTCGTTATGACCCGGAGGGCTTTCTGGAAATCAAACTGTGCTGCATGATGTGTCTGCTTCAGCTCCTGCCGAAGTATGAGCCGGGTAAGGACGCGGAGTTCATGACCTATGCGCACAACTTTATTTTCGATTCCATTCGGAATTATGAGATGGGAAAGGAAAGCTGGTCGCTGTCCTCCCTGACCACTTACAAAAAAATCCGCACCGCCGCATGGATGCAGAACAATTTGGAAAACGCGGTGGGGGCCTTCATGGAGAAATTCAAGTGCAGGCGAAAAACCGCAGAACGATTTTTTCAAGAAGCCAACTGCCTGCACCGCCGGAAGGAGACGATCCTCCTGGATGACGAGGAGGAAGAACGTGATATACTGCCAGAGCTTGCCGGCGAAGAAGAGGAGGATATGCTTGAAATCTTCTGGAGCGGGATTCATGCAAATGCCGTTCGGAAAGCCTTTGACCGTTTGACCTCGGACGAAAAAGAGTACCTGCAAAGAAGAAACGCCCTGTGTATGGAATGCGGCTGTGCCCGGAACATCAAATATGGCGAAAGCTTTGATGACCTCGGCGCACACTTTGAACTCACCACCGCCAACGGCGCGGAGAAAGCATATCGCAAGTCTGTGGATCATCTGGCGCGGCTGTTGGTGGAGGATAATGCCATCGGTGCCGTGACGGTAAAGAAGAAACAGGTCATTAGGAGAAAAAAGAAAATCGCCGCCGCAGTCTACGAATATCAGGCAGACTACGACGGCGAATGGGGCGAGATTGGAATTGATTTTGAAGCGCACACAGGAAAAATTCTGTACATTGCAGAGCTGGACACCACCCGTACTCATAGGTACGCGACCAAGGCCATTGAAGAAATTCTCAGCTGCGACCTGAGTGATCTTCCAAAGCAAAAAACAATCGCGTTTCCAAAGTGACGAGGGACACGTCGCTGCGGCGGGTTTGATATCCCTTTGGCTCCCCCGGTGATGCCGCTCCATTGCGAGGCTTCGCCTCTCCATTCCGCCACACCACCTACACCCGAACAAGCGGATTTTGCTGAAAGCAAATCCCCGATTCCGCTCCCGGAGGGACGCAAAATCCACCTGTTCTGTGGCTGGCTGAAAGTGCTTGTTCCCACCCCGAACAACCCCTTTCAGCCACCCACGGTCGCCAAA
>SAMEA3663092__coassemble_322_pt1 | contig 16133 bp, 12 predicted proteins | sample SAMEA3663092__metabat2_high_PE_027 | metagenome-assembled genome bin SAMEA3663092 (sample SAMEA3663092) | pig gut metagenome | biome: pig gut; feature: pig-associated habitat; material: faeces | place: France | collected 2012
GCCAGGATTGGACGGCTCGGTCGGATCGGTAGGTTTGTCAGGATTGGGATCAATTTCCTGAACGGAACCCTTCGCAAACCAGTATATCGGCGCGCCATTTTTGGGGTTCAGATTGCAATTTCCTTCACCATTGGTGGTCAGCTTTGCGGTGTAGCGGGTCTGAACCTTTTTTCCGTTTTCGTCGATTCTTGTAACTACGATTTCAACCTCCGCGCCCTCGTCGCTGTCCACGACGAAGGCCGGAAACCGGGGAGAGCCTACGCCATTCTTGTTTTGCAGACTGTTGCCGTTCTGTTTTTCCTTTCCGAATTCGTAGCTGCTGCCCTGATAGCCCTCTACGCGGGAATCCGTAATGGTGACAACAATTTTATCCGCTCCGTCGAAAAGATCGGAACCGGGATGGATGATGGCATTCGTCCCTGCGTTATCCGCGGTTTGCTCAGTCGCATAACCGGGGTTCACCCGAACAGTGTCCGGGGCTTTGGGCGCCTGAGCAGGTTTCGCTCCAAAAAGTGTCATAAGTACTGGGGTCTGAGAAGGTTCTGGCGTTTCCGGGTCGTCCTCGGGCGCGACATTCGAGGGCACGTCCTCCTCGGATGGATTCTCCGGGTCGTCTTCAGGCGCGTCATTCGCGGGTGCGTCCTCCTCGGATGGATTCTCCGGGTCGTCCTCGGCGGGATCGCTCCCGGGCACATCCTCCTCAATCATGCCGTTCCCGTTCTCTCCGGCCTCCTCTGCGGGCACAGCCACCGTGGGAGCACCGCCCTCAGACGCTCCGCTTTCCGTCTGGGTGCTTTCCGCTGGTGCTTCGCTTTCCGTCTGGACACTTTCAGCAGGCGCTTCCACCTGGGTCTGGGACGCATCGCCCTCGCTGCCGTCCGCCAGAACGGACAGCGCGCTGATGCAGGTGCACAGGGACAGCGCCGCTGAGAAAGCAACCAGTCTGCGTAAGATGGTCTTCATGTTCGCTCACTCCTCAAGTATAATTCTTGCAGTAGATACCGAAATCTGCTGCTGTTCCAATAGTATAATCATGAGGAGTGAGCAGATTTTGCTGCATTCCGATGCCTGCGAAAAAAATAGTTTTCAGAAATCACGCTTCTGTGTTGGATTTGGTCAAATTGTGGGGGATGGCAGCCGCGTATTCAGAACCACTGCCCAGCTTAGATGATGGCCTCGGCGCTTCCTGGCACCTTCCGTCTTTTCTTTTCCCGTTTTTCATGCTATACTGTTGGAAAACGCAGAAAAGGCGGGGTTTCTTTGAAGCTGGATTTGACACAGATAAAGTCGCTGTTTTCCAATTCGGACTACGCCCGGGGTATGGAGTACTTCCGGCAGGGGCGGGTACTGGACATGACAGCCGGGGAAGGCGAGAAGCCGCTGGTACAGTGCTGCGTCCGGGGCAGTGCGGTTTACTCCGTTCGCTTTCAGGAACTGGATTACGGATACTTTCGCATCGGCTGCAGCTGCCCCCGGTTTGACGACATGGGCAAATGCAAGCACATTGCCGCCGCCATGATCGCCTATGTGGAAGACCCGCCCCGGCCTGCGGCAGCCCGCAGTGACCGCTACGCCCAGGCCCTGCTGCAAAGCTACCTGCAAAAAAGCCGGGAGCAGCAGCCTGCCCTCCCGGACGTCCCCGCCCGTCTGGTGCCCCAGCTTCACACCACCTACCGCGGCTACCCCATGTTCACCTTCCGGGTGGGACGGGAGAAGCTATATGTGGTAAAAAATATCCAGGACTTTCTGAGCAACGTAAATCAGCGCCGGACGGAAAGCTATGGCAAAAATCTAACGCTGGATCACAGCATAGAGCAGTTCGATGCCCGCTCTCAGGCCATGATCGATCTGCTGATGAACGAATTCAGCCAGTTCCGTTCCATGAACGGCTCCCTCTATTCCCGGTATGAATCCAGCGATGAGAAAAACCGAATCACCCTCACCGGCGATTCCTTTGACCGATGGTTTGACCTTTTGGAGGTGGAACCGCTGGAAGCCGAGTGGGGAAACAATCTCAGACTCCTCCGGGAAGACCCCCAGGTAGGCATCCGCGTGGAAAAGCAGGGGGACAGTGTTCTGCTGGAAATCAAAACGCCCTGTGATTACCGTTTCTTCGGCAGCCGAAAGAACCTGTACGCCCTGAGTGAGAATACCCTCCAGCGGTGCACCGCCGCCTTCCGGGACAAGGTGTACCCTCTGCTGGAACAGGGGCAGGATTCTATGCGCCTTGCCCTGAAAGACCTGCCCACCTTCTGCGGCTGCGTGCTGCCGGAAGTCGGGGAACTGGTGGAAATTGAAGACGAGGAGGGCCTTTTGCAGGAATACCTGCCGGAGGAATGCACCACCAGCTTCTATTTTGACATGGAGGAAGAAACGCTGCGCTTGAAAATCGTCTTCCGCTATGGGGAGCGCACCTTCACCCCCGCAGACAGGCAGAACGACGGTGTCCGCCGGGACGTGAAGGCGGAAAGCGCGGCCATCGCGCTGGCTCAGCGATATTTCCAGCGGCAGGGCGGCAGCTTCACCCTCACCGGGGAGGAGGCAGCCTATGACTTTCTGACCGGCGGCTTAGACAGCTTCCGGCAGTACGGCGAGGTCTACCTCAGCGACCGGCTGCAAAGCAGGCGTATTCAGCCCACCGCCGCCAGCGTGGGGCTGTCTGTGTCCGATGGACTGCTGACCCTGACGCTGGACACCGGTGGCTTCCCGAAGGAGGAGCTGTCTGCCCTGTACCAGAGCCTGCTGCTGCGCCGGAAATACCACCGGCTCACCGACGGACGGTATCTGGAGCTGAATGGCTCCGGCTATGAAAAAATGGCGGAAATGGCCCAGATGCTCCAGCTTTCCAAGCGGGAGCTTGCCAAGGGCACCGTCACACTGCCCGCCTACCGGGGGCTGTACCTGGACGGAATGTTCAGCGGCAGCGAGGGTATTCAGGTCAGCCGGGACAGCCGCTTCCGGGAGATGATCCGCAATTTCAAGGCCCTGTCGGAGAGCGACTACGCCCTGCCGGAGGGCATGGAAACGGTACTCCGGCCCTACCAGAAAACCGGCTTTCAATGGCTGAAAACCCTGGAAAGCTACGGCTTTGGCGGCATTCTGGCGGACGAAATGGGCCTTGGCAAGACGCTGCAGGTCATCGCGTTTCTGGCAACGGTTCCCAGAAAAACCACGGGAAAATCCTCTCTGGTGGTCTGCCCCGCCTCCCTGATCTACAACTGGGGCGAGGAGCTGACAAAATTCGCCCCCCAGCTGTCCTACCGGCTGATTCTTGGCACTGCCGCCGAGCGGAAAGCCCTGCGGGAGGGGGATGACGCGGATGTTTGGGTCACATCCTATGAGCTGCTGCGGCAGGACATCGGGGACTACAGCCAGCAGGAATTTTACTGCTGCGTGCTGGACGAGGCCCAGCACATCAAAAACGCCGCCACTCTGACCTCCAAGGCGGTGAAGCAGGTGTGCAGCCGCCAGCGGTTCGTGCTGACGGGCACTCCTGTGGAAAACCGGCTCAGCGAGCTGTGGAATCTGTTTGACTTCCTCATGAGCGGCTACCTCTACACCCACACCGCCTTCCGGGAGAAGCTGGAAAAGCCCATCGTCAAGAGTAAGAACCCGGAGGCCTCCGCCCAGCTGCGGCGGCTGGTGCAGCCCTTCCTGCTCCGGCGGCAAAAGGCCGAGGTTCTGAAGGAGCTGCCGCCGAAGGAGGAATACGTCCGCCGGATTTCCCTGTCGGAGGAGGAGCGGAAAACCTACTGCGCCTGCGTGCAGGCCACGGTGGAAAAGCTGGACGGGGAGCAGGGAAAATTGCAGATTTTGGCGGCGCTGACCCGGCTGCGGCAAATCTGCTGTGACCCCAACCTGTGCTTTGAGAACTACGAGGGGGCCACCAGCAAGCTGGATGCCTGCATGGAGCTGTGTCAGGCCATGGTGGAAAACGGTCACCAGATTCTGCTGTTCTCCCAGTTTACCTCCATGCTGGACAGAATCCGCGCCCGGCTGGACGAAGCGCACATTTCCAGCTTCACCCTGCAAGGCTCCACCCCAAAAGAAAAGCGGGCGAAGCTGGTGAAGGCCTTCAACGCCGGGGAAGCCTCGGTGTTCCTCATCTCCCTGAAGGCCGGCGGCACCGGGCTGAACCTGACGGCGGCGGACATCGTCATCCACTTTGACCCCTGGTGGAATCAGGCGGCCCAGGATCAGGCCACCGACCGGGCCCACCGCATCGGCCAGCAGGCCCATGTGCAGGTGTACAAGCTCATCGCCAAGGACACCATCGAGGAGAAAATTCTGGAATTGCAGGAGAAAAAAGCCGCCCTCATGGACACCATCTCCGGCGCCGAAGACGGCGGCATCCTGAATATGTCCAAAGAAGACCTCCTGGCCCTCCTCACCGAAACCGCCTGAAGCGCATTTCCAGACTTGGGTAGGCAAAAAAACGAACATAATGTACTCTGCATTCTGCCGTAATGCGTAGAATATTGAGGATACCCGTCAATGATAGCATTGACACAACAGGAGAAATACTGTTTTCTGCGTCGACATTATAGTAAACATATTGTGCATATCGGCTGTTATCCACAAATTTGTGAGATATGGCCTCTTGACGGAGGTCATTTCATAACAGCCGATATGCGCAAAACATATATTCCATTATCCTGCAAAAAAGCAGCTGCCCACCGAAGTGCGCAGCTGCCTGCAAGCGGCATTTCCCCATTGATTTACCGATCCGTATCCCTTTTCCTGCGTATTCTGAGAAGTACTTCCTCCACGAGCATTTTTTCCTCCAAATTCAAGCCGAACAGATAAATACATCCGGCATAAATGACTACAAAAAGCCCCGCCTCCCAAAGGAACGCTCCCCAGGAGGCAACCGGAACCTTCCGCTTTAGAAAATAAGCCACAACGCAGGGAGGAACGGCTGTGGTCATGAGGCGCAGGATCTGTGCCCAAAATGCCAAAACATTCAGTCCGATGACCTTCTGGTAGAGAATGTTCATAATCAAGCCATTTCCAATCAGCAAAGAGATCGTTGTCCCCAATGCCGCACCCACTGCACCAAAGTTTTTTGCAAGCGGAATGCTGATCCCCAGATTCATAAGTGCAATAACAGCGTACACCACTGAGCGGTATTGATGTTTATTGAGTGCTCTTTGGATATCTACCCCCAGTGTCTGGCACAACGGGATCGCCACTGGCACGATTAGTAGCAGCGTAACATAGTAGGCCTGCCCATACTCAGCCCCTGCCCACAGGATTATAAACTCCTTTCCGAACAAGACGAATCCGAATATTACAGCAAACACAATAAGCGCCTGGAACCGCCCTACTTTCACGAATAACTGGTTCAGCTTGCCCATGGGATTTGTTTCATTCGCCGCGATCAAATTCACTCTCGGTGAAAGGACAGTTGCCAGCATATCGGTAATCTGTATGAAAATATGGTTGATCTGCGCTCCGACACTGTAAATCGCGATTGCGGCCGCGCCGGCAAACCTTCCCAGCAAAAACTTATCTACATTCCAGTTGATCTGGTCTATGACAGAGTTCAGGAACAGAAAGAAGGAGAAGAATCCAATCTCCTTAACCAGCAAAAAATGAAAGGAGCGGAAGGAAAACGGTGCCCGGAGCTTCAACAGAACAAACAGAAGGTTGGCAGCGAATCCGATAATGGACAGTACGGTCGACGTGCAGACAACACCGATTGCGCCGTAGCCCAGCAAAAGCAGGGCTATGGTCAGGAACGGGTTACAAATGGTCTGGAGCATCTCCACAAGCCGCAGGAACACAAACTGCTCTCGGGAGCTTACGATAGAGGAAAAGACGCTGCCCGGAAACGTGATCACCATATTGAAAGTCATGACCCCCAGCAGGGTTTTTGCCAGATGCAGTTCCTGCGTCGACAGCTTTGTGCCCAGAATCAGGTCAGAGTTTATTGTAAGCGCAGTGCCGACAATCCCAGCCAGCAGGGAAAAGAAGCAGAAGACGATCAAATAGGTTCCGTTGAGCTGGCCTTCTTTTTTGGCATCGCCCTTACACTGAGCGAAAAAGCGGAGATACGCTCCGCCAAAGCCGAAATTCAGCAGGCTCAGGTAGGAGATCAGGCTGGCCACCAGCTGATAAACGCCGTATTCACTCTGCCCCATCAGGCGGAGCATAATCGGCACATACAGCAGCTGGACACCCATTTTCAGCGCATAGTTCAAATACCCAAGCGCCGCGCCTGCCTTTATTTGAAAACCGTTGTTTGATAACTCAGCCATTCATTCGGTTCCTTTCTGGAAAGATTTCTGTAGATAGTGTTTGAGTACGGAAAACTGTTCCTGTGCCTGCTTTTTTATTTCCGTGCTGTCCAGAATTTCTTTTTTCTCATACTGTTCCATAAGATGGCTGATTTGATAGCTTTCGGGCTTTTGAATGTGGGCAAAGTACCCTTTATAGCCCAGATCCTTCAGCAACTGCTCTGTCTTACTTTCGTAAATAATTGGAAAAAAAGGTGTATTCGTGTTTAATGCCATAACGACAGAATGAAAGCGCGTCCCAACAACAAATTGCGCTTCTTCAAATAACGCAACAGTAGCGTCGATATCCCCGTGATAGGACCGTATCATGACCTTGTCCGAAAAAGCGCCCTTCGATATCAGTTTCCAGCATGCATCCAAGTCGCCTTCATCTTCGCACAATGACAGTAAACAGACCCGCATTTCTTTACTTAGGAAGAAACTCACTGCGTCTGCAAGAAACTCAATATATGGTTCAAACTTATCCTCAGCCCATTTCCATTGCGGCAGCTTTTGGCACTGTGCCAGCGCTCCCCACACAGAAATTAAAACCAAATTCGAGTTGGGCGCCTTCTGCGTTCTACATTTATAGTTAAACACGATATCCGGAGCGTATCTAACGTTGCGCATTCCAGAAAAAAAGTTATAGGAATATCGGTCACGGAAACAGATATCTGTAATGTCTTCAAACAGATACCGCATCTGCATGATATATTTTTCAGTATTCACCCTAGTCATATTGCAGCCTAGCAGGAAGAAAGGTACTTTATCGCACAAAGAATCTTTCCATATCATCTGTTTACATTTTGGTAGTCCATTCTGTTCTACCAAGGAAAACCACAGATCATCTTCGTCAAAGAGTCCACCGATCACGTAAACAACTGCAGCGTATTTTTGCAGTTGCCTTTTCGTCGCCACCTCAGCTCCAGCAGGACAGAATCTGCGCAGGAACCCGATAACCTTACGATTGAATTTATTCCCAATACAGCTATTAGACACAATTTGCAGATTCGGAACAGCAGAGAACACGGTCTTATATTGCTCAGAAGCCTCAAGTTCGAACCTCTGATTCGGGAAAAATTCACATATGGTCTTTACAAACAAGTCATCGCCAAAATTCAAATTAGAATACGCTAAAAGCTTGATTTTCCTTTTCATTCAAACCTCTTCATCCGCTGGATTCTAAGAGTAGCTGCTTTACTTGCCAATTTTGTTAAACACGTACTTCCTGTACATACTCAGCGCGATCCTCGGGTGCCTCCCCATGATCGGGAACACCACCTTGCGCACAGCCGCTCGCTCCTTCCGGGGGGCGGCACGGTAATTCAACATCGTATACGCCATGGAACCGGGAATTCTCGCACAGCCTTCCGAATACTGCTGGAATTTTTCCTGCCCCAGTATAGCTTTCAGACGGCCTTTCCAGATGTACAGAATGAGTATCTGCACCTCATTGCGCCGCAAAAGCGCATCCCGGTGCTGCCTGTCCATCAGCTTTAGATCCGCATCCAGTCCCTGCACATTCAGCACCGCCTGCTCGACCATGCTCATGCTGTTATAGACGCTTTCTCCGGTCTGCCGGTAGGAATAGATCACTCGGTTGATGGCGTACAGCTCCCCAAAGTTCAGACTGTTGATGAGAATATCGTTATCATCAAAAAATCCGATCCCCTTGAGCCAGGCCATCCGCTCCTGCCCCCAGCTCCGGCGGTGTACGCAGGCACCGGCGTGCAGATAATATCGGTTCAGGTATTCCTCTTTGTCAACGAGGCTGTGGTCCATCCCCTCCGGTAGGGTATGCGGCTCACCGGCAATGCCGTCCGTCACACGCTGATAGCCAAAGCCCACAGCCCCTACCCCTTGGTTTTCCGAGAAAACCGCCAGCGCGTCGGACAGAAAGCCGGTGTCGCAATACCAGTCGTCGCCGTCCAACGTGCAGAAAAAGTCGCCCGCGGCGCGCTCCACCAGATTCAGCCGGTTGGCGCTGGCCCGCTCCACGGAATTGTACTTTTTCCCCGGCTCTCTGGGCATTTGATGCAGGAAGATCCTGCCCGGAAAGGCTTCCATATACTGACGGACAATATTCAGGGTTCCATCAGTAGAGCCGTCGTCCCCCACCAGTATCTCCCAGTCGCAGGGCTTCTCAATGGCGAGAATGCTGTCCAAGCTCTGCCGGACATACTGCTCCTGGTTGTAATAGGTCACTAAAAACGATACCTTCATAGCTTCCTTTCTCCGGCAGTATCCAGCTCATAGGTCTCATACACCACAGTTCTGCCGCCGAAGCCCTCCTTCTGGGCGATCAAGCCCTCGTTGAGGTATCTTCCGGCCTCCTCCGTGGAGATGCCGAAATCCAGCCACAGCTTGGTTCCCTGACAGGCTTTCAGCACGGTGCTGATGGTCAGATCCAGAGCGCCGATCTGCCGGGCGGTCTCGTTCGCCGCCATGTACTGGGTATGGACGGTCTGCCCGTACGCAAAGAGCAGGGTCCCCGCGATCAGCTCCTCGCCCAGCAGCGCCCCCACCAGACGGATCTGCTCCGGGAACCGGCTGTGCAGCAGGGTCAGCTCGCTGCCTGTGTGTACCGCCTTCGTGCCATGGCGCTGCGCAAGCACCTGATTTTCCAGAGTGATAAACCGTTCAAAATCCGCAGGCTCTGTCAGCTCCCGAATGACCACGCCCTCCCGCCGGGCGCGGGAGACCTGTGCCTTTCGGCCCTTGGGCATTTTCAGCGGTTCCCGGAGATCTACCACCGTGGAAGCCTCCACCTTCACCACCCAGGCGTTGTGGAGGAACAGCGCGTACCGATCCTCCTCCGCGGGCTGGGTGTGGTAGATATGGGGCACTGTTTTATAGACAATCTTTTCAAAGCCCGCTTCCCCCACATAGGCCATCAAAGCTGTGAAGCAGTCGTTCATCGTGTGCTGCTTCATGCTGACCCCGGTGAGAAAGCCGCCGTAGGTCAGCCCGCCGTGGGAGGTCAAAATTGCCGCTTTTTCACTCATAGGAAGGATTGCGATCAGCTCCCCATCCTCAAAAAACAGGAGGGAGTGATCGGCAAACCGATCCTTATGATAATCCATAAATCCCCTGTCGAACATAAAAAGGGAATTCTTGCAGGAGGCATTGAAGCGGTTCCACTGCTCCTTATATGCTTCTGTATACCGTACGATTGAAATCATAGGATTCTCCTATTATTTGTAATCTTCATAATTGATATCCGGAAGAGAAACTTTCCTTTCAAGCCAACGGAAAAACGGATTGGTAAACCAGTGGTATATGTAGTCAATACCCGTACAGATCAGGAAAACCGTCAATGCCGAGAAAAAAATATGTGCAATCATTGCCATAGGGCTTCCGGAAACAAACCGCTGAATATGAATGCGTGGAAGTGCCCATCCGTGGAGAAGGAACATGGAGAAAACGCCTTTTGCCAGACCGTTGATTCCGACAGAAATCCTGCTGCTGATTTTGAACCTTGAAAATGCCACGAAGAGAAAAACTGCCAGCAAAATGACAAGGGGATTACAGTAGTGCCGGGCAGGAGCAGAAGTTTGTCGCCAAAAGAGAAATACAGCAGCCCACAGGGTAGATGCTGAGACCAATGCCAGAATACCGTACACAATGCTGGAGGTGCGCCAATGTGTAATCTCGAAATCCCCCAGCCGCAGATAAGCCCCAATGGTGTACATCAGCGAGAATGTTACGACTGTGTATCCCCATTGGTTGCCGAGGATGCCAATCGTGCTGAGCGAATCCCAGGAATGCACTGTTACCACGCTGAATGCGTCTACTAGTGTAGGATATATGCCAAACAGAACAAACAGCACCGAGACAAAGAACTTCATCTGCCGCATCGTTAAGTTCTCAAAAATCAGGTTGATAAAGGGTGAAATAATGAAGACCGCAGAATACAGGATAATGAAATAATTAGCTGGCACCATGCTGCCGATCATACCACTTATGGAAAAATCGCCTGTTCTTGCCGCATTCGCCAGATAACCAGTAAGGGAATACAGCATCACCTGTACAATCAGCCTGACAATCTTCCACAGGTTCCTTCTGTTGGATGTGCACAGAAAATACCCAGAAATGAGCATGAATAAATCCACGGCACACACGAACACGGATTCCAGTGTCAGCAGAATATAGTAGTTCAGGCTTCCCTCAGCCACATATTTCAGTCCGCCGCCGGCTCCCGGGCTGACATAATGCAGGATAAACACGCCGACAATGGAGAGAATCCGCAGCAGCTCAATATTTGACTGTCTTGTTGCTCCACCACGATTATCTAAGATTGTCTTTTCTCCCATTTGCAAATCCCAACTTATTCAAACCTGTTAATTGCCCCAACGACATACGCCACTTCTTCATCCGTCATCCCATAATACATAGGCAGGCTCAGCTGGGTTGCGCTGATTTTCTCGGCGATGGGGAAGTCTCCCTGGCGGAAGCCCAGCTCCCGGTAGCATTCCTGCAGGTGCATGGGGATGGGATAGTGCTTGTTGGTGCCGATGCCCTTTGCTTTCAGATAGCTTTCCAGCTCGTCCCGGCGGTGACAGCGGATGCCGAAGATGTGCCACACCGGCACCACGTCCTCTCTGACGTAAGGCAGGATGATTTCCGGGTTTCGGATGCCCTCCAGATACCGCTGGGCAATCTGCCGCCGCTGGGCGTTCATCCGTTCCAGATGGGGCAGCTTGGCCGCCAGAAACGCCGCCTGCATTTCGTCCAGCCGGGAATTGTTCCCTTTGTAGATGTGGTGATACTTATAATCGGAGCCGTAATTTCCCAAGGCCCGCACCTTTTCCAGCAGAGCCTCGTCATTGCTGACCACGGCACCCGCGTCGCCCAGCGCGCCCAGATTCTTTCCGGGATAGAAGCTGAACCCCGCCGCGTCGCCGAAGGAGCCGATCTTCTGCCCCCTGTAAGCCGCGCCGTGGGCCTGGGCGCAGTCCTCCAGAACATACAGCCCGTGCTTTTTCGCCATGGCCATAATTGGCTCCATATCGCAGGGCTGACCGTACAGGTGCACCGGGATGATGGCCTTTGTCCGTGAACTGACGGCGGCCTCGATTTTGGCGGGGGCGATATTGAAGGTGCGGATATCCGGCTCCACGAACACGGGCTTCGCGCCCACATAGGTCACCGCCAGGGCGGTGGCGATATAGGTATTGGAGGGAACGATGACCTCGTCTCCTTCTCCAATGTCCCAGGCCTTCAGCACCAGCATCAGGGCGTCCAGCCCGTTGCCCACGCCCACGCAGCCCCGAACGCCGCAGAATTCCGCGAAAGCCTTTTCAAAGGCCGCGTCCTCCGCGCCCTCGATATACCAGCTGCGGGTGAACACCCGGTCAAAGGCGGCTCTCAGCTGGCTGTCCAGCTCCCGCTCCATGGGAAGAAAGCTGACAAAAGGCACCTGCATACTCATACCTCCCCGGTGGTATCACCGCAGTTTTTCACATAGTCCAAAAATTCGTCGTAATCGCGGATATAGTCGGCTTCGTCATACAGTTCCGACGCCAGCACCATCAGCACCGCGTCCGGGGAGAAGTCGAACATCTCCCGCCACATGATATTGGACACATAGAGGCCCTCATAGGGCTTTTCCAGCGGAACGACCTTGGTTTCCCTGCCATTGTCCAGCTTGATTTTGCAGCTGCCGTGGATGCAGATCAGAATCTGCTGCAGGGATTTGTGGGCATGGTGTCCCCGCACCACCCCTTCGCCGGTGTCGTACATATAGTACACCCGCTTAATTCGGAAGGGAATGTCCTTGAACTCCTCCAAGGCCACCAGCTGCCCCCGGTCATCGCCATGGGGCTGGAAAACGTATTTGATTACCTGCATGACGCTTCTCCCCCGTCCCCGCATGACATTCTCCTATGAAAGCGGCGGCGCATGATCATACGGATACTTCCCTTTTCCGCATAACGTTCCAGCTTCCGCAGCAGTCTGTTCTTCTGATTTTTTCGTTGCAGCGACACAAACAGTTTCTGTTGAAGGGGGTCTTCCGAAGGCCCTTCCTCCAGCATAATATTGTCAGTCGCTTCCCAATCCGCCTGTATCCTTTGGCCCCAAACCATGCTGCCATTCGTAGAGACACCGAAGCCGAACTCATACAGCACCGCTTCCTCCGGGAAATAATCCGGCACAATGCCATGATACATCATCATACGGAAAATGTTATCCTCCGCATAGATGACCTTGCCCGTGATCTGCTGAAGGTAGCTGAGCATCAGCTCCCGCTCACACAGGAGCGCAGCACCCAGCGCCAGATCCTTATGCACAATGTAATTCCAGCGGCAGGCGTCATCGTCATGCTCCACATAACAGTCCACGATCTGAGGATGGGTCATCTGCGACCTCACCATCCGTTGGTTGTCTTCCGTCCTCGTATAATAGATTGCGTCGCTGAAAGACCACCGCCTGCCGCTGGACACCAAATGGCTGACCCAATCCGCCAGAATGGTATCCCCGGTCAGGCAATCGCCTGGACTGATCGTCTTTATGTAGACACCATCGCTTGCCAGCAATGCTTTTTCCACATTTTTCACAGTCCCCTGATTTTCAGCCGCCGGAAGCAGCTGATAATCCGTAAACTCTACGCCGTCCAGCAGCGTCTTCGCTTCGTCAAAGAAGTTCTCTTTGGAGCCGTCGTCCGACAGGACGATCTGTAGATTGTCGTACTTCTGTTTCACAATGGATTCCAGCGTCTCCATCAGTTTCCCTTTGTCCGGGTTATATGTCACAACGCAGACAGATACCTTCGGCATATGTTTCACTGTTTCCATTTTTCCTCCAATTCACCGTTTCGGCATCCACGCAAGCTGCTCCGGGGTTTCCAAGGTCTGATACAATTCGTCCATGTGTTCCCGAACCATATCATCGCTTAATTGGCTGTAATCCACCTTTAGAAGCTCCCCGATCATCTCCGGCGGGAAGCGGTACTTAATCACCTTTGCGGGCACACCTCCTACGACAGCGTAGGGCGGAACGTCCTTCGCTACCACAGCCCCGGCGGCAACGATGGCACCCTGGCCAATGTGGACGCCGGAAAGAATGGTGGCGCCATAGCCAATCCATACATCGTCATCGACAACAATATCGCCCTTTGACAGCGCTTCACAGTCAGAAAATCCGTACTTCACCCGGAAAGGGAAAGTGGAAATATTTCCGGCAGCATGGTCAGAGGACAGCATAAACGCCACATTGGACGCGATAGAGCAGAAATTGCCAATGGTCAGTCTGGCTTCCCGGTTGGCGGTCAACACCCACAGCGGGCCATAGGTTTTTCGCCCAACGCTGACCAGTGTTTCGTCAAAAACGCAGGCAGCATAGGTTCCATTATGCGTATTCAGCGCATGCCATTTGCGCCGAAACTTCCACGCATTGTATTCATCTAAAACTCTCACAGGACTGTGTCCTCCAACGCTTTCAAATAAGTGCAGCCGTAGTATTATCCAGCATTCAATAGTCTCTAATGCTCCATATCCCTGTTACCGCACGCTCCCCACAGGCGCTTTTCTGCATCCTTCAGGAGATTGACCGGAGAAAACTCACCATTGTAATGGTAGTCAACCGCCGTATCTTCCTTCACCCAGTCCCAGTCAATGTCTTCGGCGCTCTGAAAGTAGTGCATATACCGGGGATCGTAGAACGGAAAGGTCAGAATCGAGGGATTGTTCGTCAGCAGCTTCCGGTTGTATACAACCGCTTCATATGCCCGAAGACTCAGGCCTGCGTCAGGTCGGCAAACCACATCCAGAATACACCTTGCTTCCAGGGTTTTTTCCAGAACCGTTTCATAGGTCATCAACTCCCCGCGCGAATGCAGGCGAAAGGTCGGTGAGGACTGTGAAAAATCGTTCACATTATCCGGCGGCGTAAGGCAGACATCCATTTCCAACTTTGCGTCATGCCCGATTCCCGCCTGAGACAAAGTATGCAGGATCGCATAACGACCTGAGGAGCGGCCGGAAAAATACATATCCTTGCGGGGAATCCTGCCCAGAAGTTCCGGCCTTGCTGAATAGGGAGTCCTCCAAAAGACAAATCCATTATTCTTTGCTTCCCACTCGTCAAAGGTATATACCACATCAAAAATGGCGTGCTCACGCAGATAATTGGCATAATTTGCCGCGGCGTTTCTCAAATTATCGAAATAGAACAGCACATACCTGATGTTCGGGGATTGCTCCTTATATGCCTTCAAGACACCAGCCGGATAGCGGAATGTTGTGTTGAGAAAAAGCACATTCACATGCTCGTATTGCTTGGCAAGCCGTTCCAGTGTACGTCCCAGCTGGTATCTGCCCGCAAGAAACCCAGTGAACATACCGCACGTAAGCTTTACAACTTTGCGCCGGGCCAGAAAAGCTGTTAATTTATCTGACGTATTCTCCTGTACCGTGCAAATAGAGAGCTGCGAATCTGCCAGCTCTAAAAACAATGTGTCCTCTAACGTCCGAGTCAGGGGATTGCTATTTTGTATGAATACCCATATTCCTTTTTTCACACTGTCCCTCCCAACTTACCGTTTTTCAGTGAATCCCGTTTTCTTTCCGCTTTTCCCTCATGCTTCCCCAATTTCTCTGAGATACCGGCCCAACGCGTCCCGCCAGTCCGGCAGGGGCGTAAAGCCGCTGCTTCTCAGCTTCGACTTATCCAGCCGGCTGTTGAAGGGCCTGTTGGCCTTGTTCAGACCGTATTCCTCCGTGGTGACGGGGATGACCTTGGTGGTTTTTCCCGCCTGACGGAAAATCTCGCAGGCAAATTCGTACCAACTGATATAGCCGCCTTCATTGGTGGCGTGGTAATAGCCGTACTTCTCCGTTTCCAGCATATCCACCAGCAGCCGGGACAGGTCGGCGGTGTAGGTCGGCGTGCCCACCTGATCGTCAACCACCCGAATGGTGTCGTATTTTTCGCTGAGACTCAGCATGGTTCTGACAAAGTTTTTCCCGTTCCGTCCGAATACCCAGGCGGTACGGACAATGAAATACTTGTCCAGCGTATCGCGCACCGCCAGCTCACCGTCCAGCTTGGACTGACCGTAAACATTCAGCGGGTCATAGTCCTTCCGATCCGGCTGCCAGGGGGTCTCGCCCTTGCCGTCGAACACATAGTCCGTGGACAGGTACAGCATTTTGCAGCCCACTTTTTTGCAGGCATCCACAAGATACCGGGTGCCGTCCACATTGATTTTGTGCACCAGCTCACGATTCTCCGAATCCTCCGCCGCGTCCACCGCCGTCCAGCCGGCACAGTGGACGACCGCGTCAGGGCGCGTCTGGCAAATCGCGCGCTCCACAGCCCCCTGATCCGTAATGTCCAGCCGGACATAGTCGAACCCCTCGCCGCACTCAGGGGCAAGGTCGCTGCCAACGCCCTCGTATCCCCGCCGAAGCAGTTCCCGCATCATATCATGGCCCAGCTGACCGCCGACACCGGTTACAAATACTTTCATAGTCTCTCCTTATTCCTTCTGACCAACCTTATGACCGCCAAATCCCGGCAAGAACCCAATTTAACGCCTACTATCATACATCATTATTTGTATTTCGTCAATTGCTGAAACACAGAATCCGCTCTTGCGTTCACCATCATCCGGGCGGGTATCTGGTAGCATGGACGCAGTCACGAGAATAATGCCGAAAAACGGAGAGAATTCAACCATATATTATCTCTATGAGAACCGCATGAGCATTTCCGGCTTATGCGGAATTTTTTATGGAGGTTATTTCATATGGAAGAGAAACGCGTATGCGATGTCTGCGGAAGGGAGTATCCCCAGTCTGAACTGATGAGTTTTCGGGACTTAATACTCTGCGGCGAATGCCTGCGTACGGAGAC